>JGI2924J29684_1077931_pt1 | contig 25742 bp, 25 predicted proteins | sample BenlonsequencITS_FD_29684 | JGI IMG/M metagenome (IMG submission 29684)
GCTTGCATCAGCGACAACAAGGTTGGTGGTCAGCGGATCAAGCCCTCGTTCCACACATTCGACCGAAGCGTAGAAGGATTTCAAATCAATTGCGATATAGGTTCTGTTCTTCATGCTTATTCTCCGGTTGCCTACTTAAATACAAATAATCTGCTCGAAAAATTTCTGTTTATCTGTGCATTATATAATTAGAAGAAATTTACTTTCATATACCCATTATTTGCCTTATGATTCTCTTATTATAAAAAAGGATTTTCCGCATCGGCCACCTCTTGCATAATCACAATCGGATCTGAAATTAGGCCAAATTGCTCGTCATCCGGGTAAGTTACAGCTATTGTCGGTTTATTACCTGCATATGCAATCACACTAGCCATTGTATCCCATTTTGTACATAAATAGAAATGTGCATATTCCCCTTGTTCAACTATCTTCAAATATGCCCCCATGTTTCCTTTTATTATCGTTGTATCCCTTATCTCTGTTTCATATTCATATTTTTCAAACGCATCCTTCATATGAATAGATACAATACCATTCCATGTTCTTGATATCATCTAATTTTCATCACCTTATTTTTTTGTAATTCTCCAAATATTAAACTAAGGTTGATATAATGAAGATGCTTGGTTTTACTACTGGACTTCTAGAATTTTAGAGTAGTTTATGGTGGCTTCGAGAGCAGATTATTTACTGTGAGTTTGATAGAGACCGCTGCAAACGCGTCCTGGTCAAGATCATCGGTGAATAATGTGGAATAGTAGAATGCAGTTGCAGGTGCTTTTGAGAAATAAAAAGGATGTGAACGGAAAATGGGCTACAGGGGGATGGAGATGGAATCCAATTACCGTGTTGTTTATGATAAATTTTGGCAGGATATTAAGAAACGCGATCCTAAAGAGATAACGGCGGCACGCGCTCTTTCGTACAGTAGCTATACCCGTCAGTTTGTTGTGATGTTTTTTAACGAGGAATATATCGTGGACAGCGCAAAGGAGACAATCTGGCGGAAAGCAGACGGATATGTTCCCGATGTGGTGGCTACAATCATTATCCTCAATTACTTAGCCTATGCGCAGCCGTTGCCGGAATCAGCCCCAAACTGGGTGAGCATTAAAGAAATACCGGGTGGAATGATATTTTATTCCGCGTTTCATAAAACGGCTATCTCAGTGCTGATCGAAGCATTCGGACATCAGACCAGCCGGTTAATGACGGCTGCACGCTCTTTGGGCGGTCAAGCCGGTCCCTTCGGTGATGCGTCCGTGGTTTTCAGGGCATTTCCTGAAATTCCTTTGTGTGTGATAGTTTGGCAAGGGGATGAAGAAGTTAGGGCCAATGCCACCATTCTTTATGATCCTTCCATAGAGCTTATGCTGCGCAGCGCGATCAGTATCGATCTTGGCATATACCTTGCGGGTCAGCTGAAGAGGCTGGCCGTCGAAGCATTATGATTAATTCATGATAGTATGCCTAACAAAAAAGAGCGCCTTTAAACTGCACTCAGTTCTTTAGGTGCATCCTTCATTTGTCTTCATTTTTCGCAGCACTTCTTAAATTTCTTGCCGCTGCCGCAAGGGCAGGGATCATTTCGACCGATCTTGGTGCGGGTTTGCAGATCAATTACTTTCGAATTCTGCTGACTTATCTTAAAAGGTTCAGTCGGCAAAGGCTTCAAGTATTTTCTTTCTTCCTGAATCAACTCATTGGGAGTATGTCCCTTTAACACCCACTGGCGAGTATTATTATATAGTTCCATTATTCTTGCTGTTAACTGCTGTACAAATTCGAACGACGGAAACTCTATCCAGCTCTGCAGGTATTGAATAATCAGCGTCGGCTTGGAATCCGCATTGATCATATAGGTTGTCTGTAATGCAATTTCGTTTATTTCCTGATCAGACAGCCTGTAATGCTTTAAAAGGAAACTGATAAAGCTGCTCATCTCCGGTGTTCTGTCAACATGATCCGGATCACCGGCTTTTAACAGCTGATTTTTTGTAAAAGGATAATAATCAACCCCTGGTCTCATTCTGTGTTCTTCAACAATTTTCTTTGCATCAAAAACTCTGTCATCCTGATATCCATATAACGTGTAACGAGCCTGTCCATAGAAATCACAGGCAAAGGACATCACATTCATAAATTCCAGAATGTCGATTTCCTGCCCTATGAGCTCGCTTATCTTCGCTTTAACGAGCCAAGCGTCCATGACACCATAGTAATGAAGCAATCCATGGGTTAAGCGTATCCACTCGGTATTGCGTTGAACAATGTTCTGCAACTCACTGCTATCTATCTGGGAAAAAATGTTTATCAGTTCAGTTGGCATAAATAATACCTTTTGATCGTCATATAATCCGGGAAATATAATACTTAATCCCATGAATGCTTCCGCATTCGAAACAGAAATACCCATATCAGGTATAACTCCCGAATTCTTAATGATTATTTTAATAAAGTCGTACCTGCTTTGATCCAATGTAAAGATGATCTTCTTAAACTTCAAAGGAATCAATTTTGCCAGTTCCGCTGCCAACTCTGCCTTTCTGAGTGAGCTTAGATTTCTCAAATCATAGTTTTTACGGATTGTATCCATTTCAGCTTTTGTTAATCCGTTAATGGCCTCATAAAGGCTACATGGAACATCAACCTTCTTCCAAAGCCGCTTCTCTCTATTTTCCTGCAGTTGTTGGCTAAAGGCCTTTGCATTTTTCAATGCTCTTATTAAAGCAGCTTCTGTTTTCTTATCTGGTTTTTTTGACATCTTACATCACTCCTGTACCTGTGTAGTCTTCACTACTTATAGAAGTGAGCTTATAGCATTTCTATTTCAATAAGCTTCTTCAACTTTTATAGCCATTATTATAACGAATATAAGTATCTAGAACAAGTGTTCCCTTGTGATTTTCATATCTGAAGATTAGGTTTTTCACCTCCTACAAACAAGAAAAGAGCTCTTAGAGTCCCGAAATATTGAGGGTTAAAAGCATTCTCCCCCAACATATGTAAAAAAGGGCCGCCGAGTCAATGTAATATAACTTTGTATCAATTAAAGTTTTCACCCAATTATCTGCTGCTGAATATTGGAGGCCTGTGCAGACCACACTGCTTTTGTAATCTGGGGATAGTTTGCTAAGACCGTTTGCCAGGCCTCACAAATTCCTGCTATGGAATTCCAAAGAGTGTCGTCTTACCACAGGGCTTTAATACTCTACACATTTCCTGAAGGGCACGTCTTACATCGGAAAAATGATGTACAGCAAACCTGGAGGCAACAATATCAAATTGGAAATCGGAAAATTTTAAGTTGTGTACATCTTCTGTCCTAAAAGAAATATTACTGATACCGTTTTGAATTGAAGCCGTTTTAGCCTCAGCTAGCATTAATTACGAGCTAAAAATCTTCCATCATCATCTTATAAGTGCAACGAGACTCACATTTAGCACTACTGCTTTCACACTTAAATCCAACAATTTCTCCTACCTCATTACTTCCCTTCGGTCTTTGCCGGAAAATCATTAGGGAAACAATCTTTGAAACAGTTGAACAAATTTCCTGTCTCTCTTCTATAATCTGTTCCATACTTAATGCACCTACTTTTAAGTCCTTTACTGTCTGGATCAACAAACCCGTTATCGGATCGAGATACTCCTCATATTGGGGTGTGTTTATTGTAATAATTGGAAATCTCTAAAGGTCGTTGTAATTTCTTTGGATAAAGGGGTGAGCCTATTGGACGTACCGAGTGAAAATGAAAACGGAATCGTTTTCCATTTCCAAGAAGAAGCATCACGCATACCACAAATATTATTTCATAATCCTAAAAAAGCCTGTTTACTGGAACTATACATTCAGGTTCATCGTTGCGTGGAGAATTCACCAGTGGTGATACCTCGTAAGCAACCATTCCTTCCGCTGGAAAAGGTGTTAGCAAACCTTTGACTTCACGGCTAGGGATAGCACCACTATCCAGCCAAAGCGACTCCATGCCCTGTGGCAATATTACAGGCATTCGGTTGTGTATAGGCTCCATCAACTTATTAGGTGTAGTCGTAATAATCGCACATGAGTTTATAGTTTGGCCTGTCGGGGACAACCAAGAATCCCACAAACCTGCGAAAGCAAAGGGTCTGCCGTCTTGAAGAGTGATTCTGTAGGGTTTTTTAATGCGACCTTCTTTTTTCCACTCGTAGAAACCGTCTGCCAAGACCAGACATCGTTTTTCCTCAAAGGACCTGCGAAAACTTGGCTTTTCAGCCAAGGTCTCTGCTCGGGCATTGATTAATTTGTTTCCGATGCTTTCATCTTTAGCCCAATACGGTATAAGCCCCCAGCGAAACATTAGTAAGAGGTTACTTCCATTTTTATGGATCACCACAGGAACTTCTTGAGATGGTGCAATGTTAAAGCGTGGGCCAAACTCAAACTCAAACTCAAGTTGGACTATACCAAAACGTTCCGTAATGTTCTTTGGTTTGGAAAAGGAATATCGGCCACACATCAAGCTTTCATCCTCTCTATACACGTTGCATCTTCCTACTAGCCGAACACTTCAGATAAATCATGAGCTTTTTCAGGCAGCATGTCAATCCCCAGCGTCTCCCTCAATACCTCGCCGTGGTGAGTAATGAAGCGGTTGGCTTGGAGAGTAATTTTTCTCCATTTCTAACAACAGAAAGAATACCAAACACTAACTGCCCGTTCTACTTTGAAACTCAAGTTTCAAAGTAGAACGGGCAGCGGTTAAAAGTTATGATTTCGTATAGATATTCCTCAATATAAGAGACACAAGGGGACAGTTCTTCCGTGTCGATGCCTATGCTTTTCGGACAATGTATACACCCTTCCCTTTCATCGCGATTAAGTAAAGAGATTTTCTAACTCTATGTTTAATCCCTCAAATAAATAGGAATGAGCAATTTCACTATATATCATCTGCTCATCAGTGTTAAAATTCCAAACAGTGATAAGTTTTGATTTAGGATCTATAATCCAATATTCTTTGACACCAGCTCTTTTATAAAGATCAGCCTTCTTAATATTGTCGGTATAGACTGTAGATGGCGAAACGATCTCAACGATGATTGTCGGGATATCATCAATAAAAGTTACGTTGAGATCCTCATACTGACAAAATACCGAAATGTCTGGAATTACATCTCCAATTTTTCTTTTTTGCTCATCATATAGCCTAACATTAACGCCCTGCAACATCTGGCAACCTTTGCCCGCAACGAAATCATCCATAATCTGAGCTGCTTTAAAACATATTTTTTGATGCAAAGGTGTTGGGGCTGGCGTCATATATGCAACACTATCGATTAACTCCACTTTATCATCAGTATCTTCCCTAAGTTTAAGAAGATCTTCGTAAGAAATAAGTCTATTATCGGCCAAAGACATCCATCAATCACCCTCATTTACACATATTAACAACTGAATTATACCATAGAAGGAATACTTATTAATACTTTATCCAAGCATATTGGCCTTCCGATTATATATACCCCACCGCTATCACATAGTTGACAGGCGACAAAAATATTTTTCTGAGCTAAATCAAAAAGCTAAATCAATATATCTAATCTATGTATGAGATTTCAGCTTGCTATAGAAAGGGGCGGAAGCAACATGGACAGCAACGAGTTTGCCGCTCGAACAGAACTCCTGAAAGCACGCCTATATCGCACAGCGCTGCTTTACTTAGGCAGTGAAAATAGGGATGTTGATGCGGTGGACGAGGCGGTGTACCAGGGATTATTCATTCTCTTTATCTGTCTCGCTCTCCAGGTTTCACTTTTTAAATAACCTTTTAATTGAATCATTGATGTTCTGTACATTTACAGTTGGTACAGTGTTGTCCGCCAGCTCATAGTTCTGTTTTAGCTGAAGGATTCTATGCACGCTTTCATCTATGGTATTTTGGTGAATACTTCCGTTTTTCGCTGCAGCAATCAAGGTGTTAAGCACGAGGGTTTCCTTGGCGAAATCATGGCAGACCAATAGGATATCTGCACCTGCATTCACTGAACGAACCGCAGCTTGCCCAATATCGTAATTCTTAGTAATTGCTCCCATGGTCATGTCATCCGTAATAACCACACCGTTAAAGTCTAGTTGCTTTCTTAGCAGGTCGGTGATTATATATTTAGACATACTGGCCGGATATGAGTTATCCAGTTTCGGAAGTAATATATGGGCGACCATCACCATACCTACATTTTGTTTAATGGCGGCTTTAAAGGGAATCAATTCGAACTGTTCAATTCGTTCTAATCCATTATTCACTACCGGTAATCCCACATGGGAATCGACCGAAGTGTCTCCGTGCCCCGGAAAATGTTTTACTGCAGAGATCACTTTTTCGGATTGAATTCCCTTCATGGTTGCTACGCCCAGATCACTAACCAATTGAGGGGTATTCCCAAAAGAGCGGTCACCAATAACCGGGTTCTTAGAATTGCTGTTAATATCTAAGACCGGCGCAAAGTCTAGGTTCATCCCAAAGGATTTCAATTCTCCTCCCAGTAGTTCACCTACCTGCTCAGAAAAGCCTGGATTATTTATCTTGCCGATATCTTTATTGGTGGGAGTACCGAGAATTTGATTGGGCATCCTGTTGATTTTGCCGCCCTCTTGGTCAATTCCCAGAAACAGCGGTATCGTAGATACTTTCTTATTGTCTGCCTTTAAGGAATTGGTTAGGGTTAACAATTGACTGGCGTTCTCTACGTTCTGCCCCAGTATAATAAAACCGCCAACATGATATTTACTGGTAAGTTCAAGAGTGTGATTATCTTTGGTGTATCCATCCACCCCGGCAATTACCAATTGACCGATTTTTTCTTCCAAGGTCATTTTACTAAGTTGTTCTTTAATGGGGTCTTTTTCAGTTGGTTTTTCCTTAACTGGGTCTGCTTGTTGTGCCGGGGTCTGTACTTGATTGTTAATTTGCTGTAAAGGCTGGCATCCCACAAGCATTAGGACTGCCAATAAACAAATAACCCTTTTTACAAACATTAAATCATCTGCCTTTCGGGCGGGACTGAAACTGAAAGCTGCTATTATGGAGGAGCCAATGATGGAGGATATACATTAGCTCCTTCCTCGTTATAGGATTTCTACATACCCCTCAGTTCCATGCACGCGAATTCGTTGCCCATCTTTGATCAGTTTGGTAGCATTTTCTACTCCTACAACTGCCGGTAGGCCATATTCACGTGCTATAACTGCTCCATGGGTCATCAGTCCGCCAATTTCGGTGACTAGGCCTTTTAAGGATACAAATAATGGTGTCCAACTGGGGTCAGTAAAGGTTGTGACTAATATATCTCCATCTTCTAAATTTGCGTCTTCCATGCTTAAGATGACCCGGGCTCTTCCCTCTATAACTCCTGAAGAAACAGGCAGACCAGGCATAGCACCAGCTGGAAGATTTTCCTGTTTGTACTCGCCGGAGATTTTTTCGCCTTCAGAGGTGATAACACGTGGAGGAGTTAGTTTTTCAAATGATTTGTATTCTTCTTTTCGCTTGTAGATGATATGAGAATCCAGTTTATTTGTGGCTATGACTTCGCGAAGTTCTTCAAAAGTGAGGTAATATATATCTTCTTTTTCCTGAATGACATTTGTTTGTACGAGTCGATCGGCTTCTTTCAGTAATGCCTGCTTATAAACAAAGTAGCGGCTAACCATGCCGTATTTTGGATATTCACGATAGCCTATGAAGTTTCGGATTAGGTCAATCATTCGCTTTGTTTCTTTGACTTTTTCTTCACCATCCGGCAACTTATTCAATCTCTCTAATAGCTCTTGTTCTTTTTCCAAAGCAACTCGTCGCCCTTGCTCGAATTTTCGATTACCAGCATTAGGTTCAAAGTTTTTGATGTTGCTGAGAATCATAGGGATTAGTGTAATTGGTTTTTCGCTCCAACGAGTTCTCGTAATATCGATTTCTCCGCTGCATCGCATTCCGTATTTGTCAAGATAAGACAGGATTGCCTCTTGGGTAACGCGCCCACCATCAAGCTGAACTAATTCTTCTAAAAAATTATCGTCTTTTACGTTCAGTAAATAATCAATTACTTCGGGATAAGGGCGAATCACATCTGCCACATCCATTAAGGCCAGACCCATTTCCGAAGTAATATTGTTGGGTACAGATTGAGATAGTATGTCTGCTGCGTTCTTTTCCCCCAACCACTCGTTCATTTTTTCATTGATCCAAAGTGAAGCATTGATGGCGGCTGTAAATACAGCAGTACTTTGTGGGTCAAATAAGATTCTCTTTAACTCCTGGATATCTTCTAGTATAAAGTCAATTAAATTCGTTCCTGATTTCCCTAGAATGTTTTGTTTCAACTCTTCTATGGAGGTTTGACTTTTGCTAATCAAATCAGCAACAATTAACGGATTGTTTTCGATTTGGGCTTGAGGTTCTGCAGGCGGCTTAACTTTATCGCTATTACCAGAACTCTGTTCTGTCTTATCATTTGGCAAACATTTTATGAAATCTCGCTCTATGATGGTCATAATTGCGTCTTTTGTGAGGGGTTCGAGCTGTTTCATGTTATTTAATAAGACTTTTCTGCCATCTGGCGAAGCCAGCATTGGTGCCACATCAACGAAGAACCTGCCACCAGCTTTAAACCAGCGGCCAAAAGATATTAACTCCTTTAAAGACATTCCGAGTGGCTTCAAGGGGTCGGTCATCATTTGTTGATGGCCCACAGATAAATAAACGTGTTTTTCATCATCATTTGCTTCAGGGATGGGGTATAAAGTTGTAATTGGCCGACTTTGGACAATAAAAAACTCCCCAATTGATGTATCCTCAGCTAAACACCACTCGATGTCTTGGGGACAACCGAAATGTTCTTCAACCTTTCTACCAATGCGCTCAAGTTGCAAAATCTGTTCATCCGTCAGTGCTTGTTTATTCTGCTGTTCAGGCGGGGTCTCTTGTTCTTTCGTTCCGCCATCTCTTAAGGCATAAATAGCCAGTTTCTTAGTGGATACTTTCTTATCGATAATCTCGCCGCTTTGCAACTTATAGATATCAGCATTCACTAGTCCGGAGACCAAAGCCTCACCAAGTCCGAAGCCGGCATCAATGGATGACACCTTTCGATTGCCTGTGACAGGATCGGCAGTAAACAGAATTCCAGCCACCTGCGGGAAGACCATCTTCTGAACAACCACAGCCAGGTGTACCTTACGGTGGTCAAAGCCGTTTTGAATGCGGTAGGTTATGGCCCTCTCGGTAAACAGCGAGGCCCAGCACTTGCTGATATGCTTTAGGATAGCTTCCTTTCCTATAATGTTCAAATACGTATCCTGCTGGCCTGCAAAGGAAGCCGTCGGTAAATCCTCTGCAGTTGCACTGGATCGTACTGCATAGGCATTTTCTTCTCCAAGCTTGGAGAGAAAGACGGTTATTTCTTCATAAATGTCTTGAGGAATGGCTAAACCTTCGATTCGTGAGCGAATCTCACTGCTAAGTTCAGCGATTTTACTCCGGTTTTCTACCTTTAGAAGGGATAACTGATCAAGTAATTCGTTAATCGAAGAGGTTTCCGAGAGTGTTCTTTTAAAAGCTTCAGTAGAAATACAAAAGCCATCTGGTACGAGTATTCCGGGAGTCCTGCAAAGTTCCCCTAGATTCGCGCCTTTACCACCCACAACCATGAGTTTTGTTTTGTCAATATCCTGAAAACTAAGCACATAGAAACTCATACGTTCCCTCCTTTGCCAATTCCGTCTTTGATTATCGTATCCAACGTGCTATTGCATTATAGCAGTAGCAAATGGTAACAAATAGTCTGCATTTACAATTTTTTATATGTTATAATGAAAGTGTAAGAAGATAGACCTGACAAAAGGGCTGGCAGAAAACCAGCCCTTTTGTCAGGTCTATCTTTGTCCGCACTATTTTAAAGGTCTGCTCAAATTCGAAAATAATAAACTAAGCAAGAGAGACGTTTTTCCGTCCTTAACTCCCACCGGCAATTATCGGCTTAAATTAAAATCCTTGCCATGTGGGTGCAATTAAAATCCTACTGGGTGGTATCAGAATAATGTTAAACAAAAAGTCCTTTTTTATAATTGCTTCTCAAATAAATAAAATAATCCTTTTCTCCACTTCACTTCTCCAACCTTTTGATATCCAAGAGTCTGATACATTTTTAAGGCATATGGATTTAGAGAAAACGTGTCTAATCTTATAGATTGAATTCCCTCTGTCTTTAATATCTCTTCTATCTTTATCATAGTGGCTTTCCCAATTTTTTTATTTTGGTAGTTTGGGTTAACACACAGTCGATGAACAACAGCAAACTTGTCATTGTCAGATCCCCAGTTGCCATACTTATACTCTTCTTCACATTCATTATTAATCACTAAGGCTGAAGCTATTTCGCCATCTTTAATTCCAACATACATTTGTCCATTTAATATGTCTTGTTCGAGATCTGTAGAAGTCGGGTAAAGGTCATCCCATTGGTTAATATTGTTGTCGTTCATTACCTTAATCGCATTCTTAAATATTTCTAGGATTATATTTAAATCCTCATACGCTGCTTTTCTGATTAGCAAACCGACACTCCCTCTCATTTATAGAAAACTGGCAATCTTTCCTACGCTTAATCCTACTACGGTCAGGTTATTATTCGCCTAACAATATGTATTTACCTTTATTTTGCTCCTTGAGTCCGATAACTGTTGGTCATTCCCTTGATATCCCTATCGATGATGAATTGTGCTCGTTCTTCCTTTAGTAGAGTATTGTCGAAAAAACGACAAATGATTTGTCAAATTAACGACAGTAATGCTCAAGGTAATGTGCTATTTTTTATTATAGAGTTAAAGCCTTATAATTGGGTGGTTTATGTGGATGCAGTGGTTAGTAATGCTGATATTTATCTGGTCATAGATAGGAAATTCATATGGAGATTTAGATACACTTAGGATTAATACTGGATAAAATTATCAGTGTTTGGATTAGCTTACGGCGAAGGGAGATCGTATTATGGATGAACGCTTGCTTGTATTTCAGGAAGTAGCTAAAACTAACAATATTTCGTTATCTGCTAAGAAACTTCATATAAGTCAACCATCCGTTACTGTACAAATCAAGAGCCTAGAAAGAGAATATGGTGCAGAATTTTTTAACAGATCAAATAAAGGCGTAAGTTTAACAAAAGAGGGCAAAGTCTTCTACGGTTATGTTCAAAGTGTTCTGGATACCTTAACCTCTGCCAAAGAGGCGATAGATGCTCTAACTAAGAATCAGAAAAAAATAATCAGTCTCGGCGCAACCTTGACCATCGGCGAATATATACTTCCGCATCTCATAACATTTTTGCACAGAATTCATCCGGAAGTTGAGTTTAAGGTTAAAATCGCCAATACTGAATCCATATCCCAAGATATCTTAGAGAAAAATATGCATATTGGTTTGATTGAGGGGCCTGTGGGCAAGAACAAAAATCTAAATGTTAAAAGTTTCTGGGAAGATCAGTTGGTAGTTGTTATTCCTAATTTCCATCCCTGGGCAGCGAGAAAAACTATTAGACTCGATGAACTCATGAACGAGCGCATCTTGACCCGAGAAGAGGGTTCCGGAACTCGTAAGGTGATGGAGATTATGCTAAAGCAGAGCGGACTTGATCCTGAGCAGTTAAATATAGCAATGGAGTTAGGAAGTACTCAAGCGATCAAACATGCCGTAGCTGCCGGACTAGGTATAACCATCATTTCTGCCTTAACTGTTAGCAAAGAAAGTGATCAAAAAGTTTTTAAGACATTACAAATAGAAGACAACCCCCTTTATCGCCCCCTTAATATTCTCACAGGTGCCCACATTAAGAAAACTAAAGAGGAGAATATCTTAATCAACCTGTTAACTAATCGGGATTTGATTCGGAGAATTTTAACTAATGATGATTCTGACTTAGCGAAACCGGTCATTAAACCACATTTAATTGCGTCTAAATAGAAAATGTAAATTGTTAAAATTGATTAGCTTTGAATCATAAATAATTTAGTCTGACTTGGCTCTATATGCCTTGTCAGATTTTATTTTTGTTTAGGACTGAATCTGAATTTCTATGGGGATTATTAATATAGGTTCATAGCTCATAACTCCTGCCTCATTCCAAGCAGACATCGTCCCTGGCGGGGTATCAACGAACTTCATTAATCTCTAGAAGTTATGCGTAGTGGCCGTGCTGAAAAAATAACCATTAATTTGTACTTATCAAGCAAAAACCTTCTATTTTCTAAAAACGGGCATAATACTGATTGAAACAACCTTATCGGAGATGGTATGATATGGATAAGAAAACAAATCATGAGGAGATGGATAAAATGCCAATACCTCAGAAAAAAGAGGAAACAACCTTCACTGACTTCATAAACAAAAACAAAGAACTTCTCTATAAAATAGCAAAATCCAACACCGTAATTAATGAATCCGGTCTTACTGTTATCCCAAAAGATGATCCTTGGCGTGATGAGGAAGAATGGGATAAAATGTACGAAGACCTTAAAAAGAAATGACCATCATAAATGGCGATGTCTGGTTTGCAAAGTTTCCTCTTGAAGAAGATGATTCCGTATTCCGTTCTCGACCAGTCATAATTCTTGACGTGGAGCGTCTTATTGTTTTAGTGGTAAAAGTAACTAAAACGCCTCCTCGTCCCAATGACAAATATGATATTCGTATTAACTATTGGCAATATGCAAACTTGAACTTTAAATCGACTGCTCGAGTTTCAAAGACTCAAATTTTAGATCATTCGCAACTAGTATTTAAGATAGGAACACTTCATCCCGGCGATTATACAAATATCCTGAATGCATACATGCGATACATTACTCAAAACAACTAACGCACGGGGCTTCATAAGGAGGCCCTATTTTATTCTATAGACCTATAAGGCAACTCCGAAACGGTCATTTCACAGTCACGGTAGCAGAGTCTACAGTGTTCAGTTTTTCAGGCGAATATTATCGTTAACAATTCTTCAAAGTAATCAATCACATAATCATACTCTTCAACCTTACCAAAGCCATATCTGGCATATACAAACGGAATTTCCGCCACTTTGGCTGACTGGGCATCTCCCATGGTATCTCCTACATAAATAGGTTTTTTCAGTTCATTTCTTGCTATGAGGATTTTGTTGGTTTCCCCTTTCGACAGCCCTGTTACACCCCAACATTCAAAATCACTGAAGTATTTATTTAAGCTGTGGGCCTTAAAGAAGGCTTGGATATAGCCATCCTGACAATTACTAACTATGAACAATTTGTATTTTTGAGCTAACTTTTTAAGAGTTTCTTCTAATTTAGGGTATAACATTCCGCCATGTTTCTCTAAATGAGCTTGTTCTGTTTCACAGAATTCTTTCATTAATTTCTTTTGACCAGCTTTATCTAATTCCGGGAACAACTTTTCACCTATTTCATCCATTGGCAGCCCCATGCAGCCTTGCATATCTTCAGGGGTTACTCCTTTTGTAAGATTAGGATAGTTGGCTAAGACCGTTTGCCAGGCCTCACAAATTCCTGCCATGGAATTCCAAAGTGTGCCGTCTAAATCAAAAATAATGCTATCAATCTCCATTTATTACCATCCTTTTAATTGTTACACAACGCAGTATTTCTCCATAAAACTACCTTTTAACAGATTTAGAAACATCGGCGATCATTCTAAAATAGTGATACTTTGAATCAACTGTGGTATACTATAAGCAAAGAGGAGTCATGTTACAGGCATGACTCCAATATAACAGCCGCTTAAAGAGCGGTCGGCGTCAAAAGTGCGGAATAGACCGAACCTTTGTTGAGAGGCGGTCTATTTCCGTTTATGGAATGAAAGTATTAACACCACCAATGTTGCAAATGAAATCATCAGCATCAAAGTCTGGTATACTTCCATGGCATCACCTCCCTTCGGAGGAATGCCGACCGCCCTGCAAGCCTTTTTCTGTTATAGGTAAATTATAGCATACAAGCACTCAATTTGGGTGCTTTTTACATATCTAAACCAGGTTTGTATCATCTGTATACCATCTCCACTCTGCTGGGCATATATCTATCACAATATAGATATGGTTGATAGGGATACCTCTGACCCAGCTAGAAGACTAACAATATACCTTATATTGTCAACCACTGTTCACCTGACGCATAATTGCTTTATTTTGAAGCTACTTCGAGTAGTTTGACTTACACCATTAAATGTCAACATCAATATACCCCCCATAAACTTTAAGGTGCACAAGCTTAATCCTTTTTTCTCTTCACAATATTTAATCCCTTAATCCCCCAATGAATAAGCCTAGTCAATTGCTTCATAGCCGGGTATTCCATCGTCCTCACAACATCCTGCAAATGACTCCGGATCGGTAGCTGCTGGGGACATACTTTCTCACACTTTCCACAACCACTGCAGAGTGAGGCATGGCTGGGTATCCCCCCGACCAAACCGCTTGTCAGGAGAAAGTAATGGATTTTTGTCCGTTTGGTCTGAAAAAGATGCTTATCATTATAAATCCCCAGGCAGTTTGGAATATCGACACCTGACGGACAAGGCAGACAATATCTGCAGCCTGTGCAGCCAATCTTGAGCAGTTGTTGATAAGCCTCCTTAACTCTGTCCACCACAGCCAGTTCTTCCTGTGTTAAGGAATTCGGATAAGCCTCCCCTGCTGTTCGGATATTGTCACTAATATGCGCTTCTTCATTCATCCCTGACAACAACATCGTCACTTCGGGGTGGTCCCACACCCAGCGCAAAGCCCATTCAGCAGGTGTCCTTGCTATTTCGGCGCAACTCCAGATTCTTTCAACCTCCGCAGGTATCCTGCCCACTAATCTTCCTCCCCGGAGGGGTTCCATGACAACCACACCCAGCCCTTTGGCAGCCGCGTACTGAAGGCCTTCAGTTCCCGCCTGATAATATTCGTCAAGATAATTGTACTGGATTTGGCACATGTCCCAGTCATAGTCATCGACAATCAGCTTGAAATTCTCTCTGTCCCCGTGAAAGGAAAAGCCAGTATGAATGATCTTGCCGTCCCTCCGGGCTCTTTGCAGAAAATCCAGAATCCCTAGGTTTTTCATTTTTTCCCAGGAAGCAAAGTCCGTCAGCATGTGCAGGAGGTAATAGTCGATCCGATCTGTCTTAAGTCTTTTTAACTGGGTTTCCAGAACCTCTTCCATTCCTCGCCGGGACTGGATCAGATAGGTTGGCAGCTTAGTGGCGATTTTAACTTTGTTTCTAATTCCCTTGGAAAACACCTCACCCAAAAAGCTTTCGCTTTTCCCGCTATGATAGACATAAGCCGTATCAAAATAATTGACACCGCTATCAATCGCCTGAAGCAGCTGCCTTTCTGTGCGCTGGGCATCGATTCTCCCGTTGATTTCCTGAAAACGCATGCAGCCATAACCAAGAATGGAAACCTTGTCGCCTGAATTGCCCATTTCTCTATAAAGCATACTTCTTTTCCTGTCCTCTCATCTCAATTAATTTTTGCGTTTTGAGCCGTCAACCAGATATTACCTGGTTCATAATTGATCGTGAGTTGTAATAATCCCTTTGCCAATAATCCTTTGCGAAAAGCTTGCAATCCTTTGCTAAAATAACCATAGACAAAGGATTACTGTCGGGATTAACAGGTATAAGGACTTAACCAGCAGGCCATTTTTGTTGCACTGCAAAGGGGCAATCATCAAAACAGCTAAAGCGCCAAAAAACAGGGGCAAAACAGCATGAAAATGCCGGAGATTGAAGAGTTCCAGCAAAGAAAGAGTAATCAAGAACCAGCTTGCTGCCAGGGTCGTGGGAATCCCTGAAAAATACTTTTTGCCCTCAATTTCCTCCATCCCCTCAAGATTGAAATGGGCCAGTCTGCTTACACCCGAGAGGATATAGGCGATCAGAATCAGAACCGACAAAACAGAGTTCACCCCCAGGAAATAGGAGATAATGGCAGGCACGATGCAAAAGTTGAAGAAGTCTGCCAAACTGTCCAGTTCTTTGCCAAAGTCTGATTCCATCCCGAATTTCCGGGCGGCAATTCCATCAAGCCGGTCGAGCAAGAGGGTGAAGGCGTAAAGAGTTAAAGCAAGCTTAAGCTCTTGCTGGAAAATCAGGGTCAAGCTGATAAAGCCGATAGCCAAAGAGCATCCGGTGATGGTATTGGGGATATTCAGGTACTTTAGATAAACGAATTTTCTCTTCAAGGCCAACCCCTCCCTCTCTCTTAGCTTAGAACTTGTTGGTGTGTCCTTTGGTCTAGGTATTCTAAGATATCCCCAATTGTTTTGAATTGGCTGATGTGGGCATCGGGAATCTCAATGCCAAAGGATTCTTCAAGATCACAGACCATTTCCACTATCTCTAAGGAGTTTAAGGATAAATCATGGATTAAATGACTGTCCTTATGAATTTTCTCAAGGTTAGCATCTTGGTATTTCGTGATGATTGCCACGACTTGATTAAACATAGCTTAATTCCCCTCATTTCCTGATAATCTTCTTGGTGGTGGTCTTCTCGAATTCAGTTTGCCTGATTCTAAATTCCCTGATATTTTTGTAAGCCGGCAGAGACTTGTTAAGCAGTTTAATGTCCTTAGCTAGTTCTTGCTTAATATTCTCCAGGGGCTGACCTTCCCCGTATCCTTCAGCTAAATAGACCTCGGCAACTATACGAATTTCTTGATTATCATTATTCCTTTCGGCATAAACTAAGGCTTCGTTAACAGAGGGAATATTCATTAAGAGCATTTCCAGTTCTTCAGGATAGATGTTTTTACCATTACTGAAGATGATGAGGTTCTTAGTCCTGCCGGTGATAAATAGAAATCCGTCTGCATCCAGTTTGCCAATATCTCCCGTCCTAAACCACCCAGCCAGGAAAGCTCTGTCAGTTTCTTGCTCATTCTTAAAATAGCCTTTCATCACACAATCTCCGCTGACCAGGATCTCCCCTTCCTCATCTTCATTGAGGTTGTGGAGCTTGACTTGGCAGCAGGATAAGACCGTTCCAACACTGCCGTCTCGGTAATACTCGTTGCGGTTGACTGCTACAATAGGTGAGCATTCTGTTATGCCGTAGCCGTTGAGTACATTAATGCCAAAACTTCTAAAACCCTTGACATATTTGGGGTCCAGAGGTGCCCCGCCGCAGACTATCAGCTTCAATTCTCCGCCAAAGGCAGCCAGTACATTTCTGAAGAGGATTTTTCGAAGGTCAATTCCTAAAGCTAATAAAGTATCACTCAACCTGCAAAGATTTTTGAGCAACTTATCTTTATGGGTTGATTTCGCCATCTGCCAGATTTTTTTGTATAGTGTTTCCACATAGAGTGGCACCAAAAAGAGATGCTCTGGTTTATAATCCTGCAAATCACCGGCTAACCTCTTCTGGCTGCCGTTGATGCAGATACAAGTCCCGTCATGAAGCATACTCAACACTCCTGCTGTGAAACCAAAGGTATGATGAATGGGCAAAACCAGTAAGGACGTCGTATAAACTTGAACATTATTCAGAGCCCCGATAGTATTGGAAACAAGATTCCGATGGGTTAACATGACCCCTTTACTTAAGCCTGTCGTTCCTGAAGTGTAGTTTATGGCTGCCAGCTGGTCTCTCTCGATCTTGATACTTGCAAAATCCGGATGGCCTTCCTGCACATAGTTTTTCCCCTGATCAATCAGCTGCCGGAAACTTAGGGAATTAGTAGTTTGAGGATCCTTTTCTGTCTCAATTAAGATTAAGTCCCTATCTAGGGCTTTGATTGCTGCTTGAGCAATTTCTTGATACTGACCTGAATAAACCAAGGCTCCGGTTTCAGTTTCGCTTAAAATACCACTGATTTCCTTGGGGCCTAGTTCCTTGTCCAGAGGCACAATAACATTCCCGCTATTAACCGTGGCAAGATAGGTCACAATCCACTCATAACTATTTTCCCCTATCACGGCAACTTTGAGATTATTTACCCCTAATTTAAGCAGAGAAATCCCCAGAAGTTGCACATCGTTGTAAAAATCCTGATAGGTTCTTGTAATCTCCTGGCCTTTTTCTTTATACCTAAAGGCAATTCGCTCTGCATACTTAGTTAGGCAATTTTTCATGAATTCTCTCAAGTCCAGGACTTGATCCACTTGATATAATGGGTAATTATTCACACAGCCAGCCCCTTCTATTTACTTTGATCTATCGTCAATATCTCTACAGTAAAGCCTTTATTCAAGCCCAACCCTTCCATTTTAGGGGGGATCTATCTGCTGTATCACTCGGAAAGGTTTGTCTTTAATCCACATTAGAAATAAGGTTATCAAGGCCAGCCCGAAGAAACCCAAGATAATCTTGAGCATCAGCTTACTGAAATCCAATCCGTAATTTTTTGCTGATAGGGACACAGAAAGAGTCAGCAGGTAACAGGCCAGGGAGGCATAGTTAGGCAGGTTGTTGTAGATGGAGATCAATCCTGAATTTGCCCCCATATTTGCCGAGGAGCTGCTGGCATAATTCCGGGTACAGAAAAGAAATATTCCGTAGGAGATTCCGGCCAATGAGCACCCACCAAGCAGAAAGGCAAAGGACCTGGAAACTTTCAAATAAAAGAACAAGGTTATCAGGATTAATCCCAACGTGGCGATACCGTTAGAGTGAGCAGAAAAGTTCGGGTTGTCTGTCAGCTTGATGGGCTGCTTGGAGAAAAAACCGAACCTTAAGACTGTGATCACTGCAAAGATACTGATAACTCCAATAATCGTTCCTCCCTTAGCCGTTGGGTTGCTGAACTGATAATAATCACTCAAAATATAGATCATCATGGAAATCAGCATGGTTACTGCTGTTAAAATCAGGGCTGAATAAGCAACAAATAACTGATCATAAAAAGTAAGCATACTTTTGGCTAGCGACCCTTCGTCTGCTCGAAAATCAGGCCTGATTGTTTGGGGATCTTGGCTAAGAAAAAGCATGCTCAGCAAGGCAATCGTCCAGATTAAGATAATATTCTGGCTTGGGTAGGCAGCGAAGCAGGAGAAATAGAGGGGTGCCAGCATAATACCCAGCAGTTGAAAGAAAAGATTGGAGCGGACATGGATTGTCAACTGCTCCCCTGCAGTCTTCCCAACAAAAAAACGATCCAGGCAGTTATAAAGAAAATTCGAGATAAATTTCAGGAGCACAAAGCAAGCAAAATAGAGCCCTAAGTTTTTAACTCCCAAAAGTCCGGAAAAGGAGGCTGCCATGGTGAAAATGCAGCAGGCAGTCAGGAAGTTTCTGCGGCGGGCAGGAGCGATTAGCGAGAAATAGAACTTATCCTTTTGGGAGGTAAGAATTCCCCCAATGGAAGCCAAGGTGCCTAACAACGGAAACAAGCTCAGATAGGTGTTCTTCTGTTCCGGGTAATTGGACATAAAATAAGCTTGAGGTAAAATACTTAAGGTTGCCGTCCAAATGAATGAAGTAAAGAAGTAGATTGTATTTCTCTTGAATATTAAAGTGCTCATCACAGCTTGACCGGCCTCCCTCTAGTTCAGGTAGTACAAAAACATGAACAGCAGCGGTGAGACTGTGAAAGTGCTGTCAAACCTGTCCAGAATACCGCCATGACCCGGGAGAAAATTGCTGAAATCCTTAATCCCCACACTGCGTTTAATCTTGGAAAACACTAAATCACCGGCATTCCCAACGATAAAAATGGTGATGAGCAGAATTGCGTTCTGGAAGAGTGTCGTTTCGGCTAAAACAGGAATGATGGTGTGAAACAAAACTAGGCCTGCCAGTAGCCCTCCCAATCCTCCGAGATATCCTTCCAGGGTTTTCTTGGGGCTCAGAACTTTAAAGACCAAGGTTTTGCCGAATTTTCGGCCTGCGAAGTATCCGGTCACATCGTTAAAGGCCAGCATAGCGACCAGAAACCACAGGGTATCAGGATTCAGTGAGTAGAGTGCCACCAAGCTGGCAGCGGAAACAGCCAGGAACATTACCCCGAAACAATAGACGTAGAAGGGATTTCTGATCATCTTTAAGGTTCCGGCGAAGGTCAGGGCCACCAGGAGCAGAAACGGGGGGATAAAATAGATCAGATAGGAAGCGAAGGATAGCATCAGTCCATAGCATCCTGCTACGATCAGAGCTAAGAGTATGGGGTATTTAAGGTGGTAGTTCTTCCCTAATTCATAGAGGCTTAAGAGGAGGATCAGGGAGACCAAGCCAAAAACAGCCTTAACCCCCAGGATGGAAGCCAGGGAAAAGACATTTAAAATCCCAAAAAATGAGGCTACTCGTAAGACTGTCTCTCGGCTCTTCTTCACATAGGCCAGGGAGAAAATCAGGATAATCACGCAGAGAAAAAAGAGATAGGCCCGTAAAATCATGGTTAAACCCCCAGAACGTATTTCTTATTCAGCTTCAGCAATGAAAGGGTATTTTTTGCGTTTGATCATATCCGTAAAGGCCTCCAGCCGGGTTTGAAAACCCGCTTCCCCCGTATGCTCATCCAGACAGATGCTTAAAATGGGAATCCCCCAATCCGCGCTGACCCTGGGCACAATTGAACTCGCCACAACTTCCGGCATGCAGGAAAAAGGATAGAGGTGGATAACCCCGTCATAGCCCTTCTGCTTAAAAACAATTGCCTCCCCGACAGACTCTCTGCCGTGCCCGCCAATTGGCCGGGTGATATACTTTTGAGCGTATTTATAGACTTGGTGATTATGAGTTGGCAGATAGGTATCCAGAAATCTTTTTTGCTTCAAAGACCCCACAAAGAATTCGGAAAAGCTTAAGGAATACTTCAGTAAGACACCGTTATTCCCGAGAAATTCCTCCATATTCAGGGTGGAAAATTGATCAATCAGCAGAAAGAACTCCCCCACCAAACCGAGTTTGATGATTTTTCTCTCCTTGTCAATGGGGATGGCAGCAAAGCCCTGGATAATTTCCTGCTTCAGGTCTTTCAACTCAGCAGCATTGGTGGTTTGCTCTAATTGGCGGAGGAATCTCCCTTTCATTCTGGTAGAGTCCCCTCGCTTGATTTCAAAGGGCCGAATTGCCAAGGACCTTGCTCTGATCAATTCAAAGATCACCAGTTTTCGCCAGAAGTCCCTGATGGTCTGCATAAATTGGCGAAGTGTCAGGGTCGGATGATGCTTTTTGACATTATGCCAGAATTCTTGTTTGGCTTTGACTGCTAATAACTCGACAGGATAGCCATTATCGGCTAAAATTTTTTGATACATCTCACTATAATAAGCCAAGCGGCAAATTCCGGTTTTGCCCCCGATCATGCCTACCAGATTGGCCCCTTTTTCAATCCCCTCGACTAAATTACCTAAGGTAATCTTAAAGGGCAGGCAAGCCTGAGCCGGAGCTAACTTGATCCCGATATCCAGGGTTTTCTGACTGGTGGGCGGGGGAACGACGACTTCATAGCCCAGGTTGGTGAATAAATCCTTAAACACAACGTAATACTCTCCGGCATGGGGAAAGGTAATTTTAGTCTGCATGGTGGTTTTTCCCCTCTTTTCGAATCATCATGTCTAAAAATGCTTCGATTCTGGTCATTAAGCCAGCTTCCCCTGAATGTTCGTCTAAAGTCAGGCCTAAATAGGGCTTTTGGTTGCATAGTTGATCTTGGAAGATTTCCTCCAGAAAGGCGTCAATCCCGCAGCCAAAATAAGTGATAAAGATAACCCCCCGGATGTCTTTATCCAGCAGCATGGCCTGAACAGCATGGAGGATGTTCTGACCAAAATCCCAATGGGGTGCTCTCCGCTTAAAATATCCTGGATTGGCTGACGATCCTGGTCTGGGATAGTGCTCAGAGGTAACATAAGCAAAACCGTATTCCTGCAGTCGATTCATGATTCCCATATTCAGCAGAGAATCCTGCAAAGCATATTGATGGGCGACCACACCGATCAAGCCATGCTTTCCCCGGTCCCGGCTAGGGCTAACCAACTTTTCTCCTGCAGGGATTTCTGCAGGCAATCTTTTGCTGTTTTGCCCAAAATAAGTTAGAGCTCTGGAGATTCTCAGGGGATTCCAAGTCAATTGCCTGGTCAAGGAACGTATATTACCCTGGGTAAATTTTTCTCTTCCCAGATCGATTTCCGCCGTCAGCAACTTGAATTCCTGGGGGATGGTATTTTTGATGAGCTGAGGCAAGGCGATTACTTTGGGGCAGCAATAGGTTCCTTGCTCCAAACTGGTATACTGGGGAATAAAGAGGTTCGCTGTTTTCTGCAATAAAGAAACCACGTGACCGTAATAAACTTTGACCGGAAAGCACTGCTCACTCCCCGCCAACTGATTCCCCGCCGCAAAGGTTTCTGCCGAAGAATCCTCAGAGTATTCAACCCGATAGCCCAGAATTTCAAAAAACTCTTCCCAGGAGAAATTGTCTAAATAGTAACTTAATCCCCGGGGAATACCGATGATTTTCCCAGCCAACAGTTGATCATTTTTGCCATTTCCCACATCTGTCTCCCCACTTTGCTACAATTTCACCTGACACAGTCACTTCCGTAAGTTCACAGGTATTGGAACAATCCCGGCATTCCACTCGCTTCAGTAAATGGTTTCTCTGCATAATCTCGAGCCCTTTGAAGAGAGTCGGTTTCGGTTTCTTGGTTTCCTGAATAGCTTCTTTTGCTAAGATCGCACTACCTAAGGCCCCCATAACATTGAAATGCTCCGGAATGACCAGCTGAACCCCCAATTCCTTTTCAAAGGCAGTTTTAATCCCTTGATTGAAGGCTACTCCCCCCTGGAAGAGCACCGGCTCTTCAATGCTTTTACCCTTCGCTACATTATTTAAATAATTCCTTACTAAAGCCTCACACAGCCCGGCAACAATTTGCTCTTTCGTTGCCCCCTCCTGCTGTTTATGGACCATGTCCGTTTCCGCAAATACCGTACACCGTCCCGCAATGCGAACCGGCTCAACAGTTCTTAAGGCAAACTCGCCAAACTCTTCAATTGGAATGTTTAAACGGAAAGCTTGCTGGTCCAGAAAGGAACCCGTTCCGGCGGCGCAAATGGTATTCATGGCAAAATCCACTACCACACCCTCGCGCAGAATAATCATTTTAGAATCCTGTCCGCCTATTTCAATCACTGTTTTTACCTGGGGATAACGATTAATGGCCGCAACTGCGTGGGCGGTAATTTCGTTTTTGATAGAGTCTGCCCCAATAATATGGCCAATTAAGACCCGGGCACTTCCGGTTACCCCCACCCCCAGAATATCCTCTGAGCAATAACCCTTGTCTTGGAGAATTTTAAAACCTTCTCTTAGGCTCTCCATGGGCTGTCCCTTCGTTCTGAGGTACAAGGCCTCAGAGAGTTTCTGATTGTCCTTATTGTCCAGCAAAACGATGTTGGTACTTACGGAGCCAACATCAACCCCGACGTAGTATTGGTTCAAGTGACTGTCCCTCCCCCAATGCTGCCTGCTAAAAGTTATATTCCTGATGAGTCAGATGTCCGATCTGAGTCATGATTAAGCGGGTAAGGCTTTCGATTTCCTGTTCAGTGAGCCTTTTGCCATAGTATTGATCAAGATAAATCGGCTCCCCAATCTCAATGGCCAGCTTATTGATTCTGGGGAACTTTTTGCCCTTGGGCAGAATATTGTAAAAGCCGTTTAATCCCACTGGAACAACCGGAACCCGGTTCATGATGGCCAGCTGGGTTATGCCCGGCTGGCCTTTCAATAACCTGCCATCCGCTGAACGTGTTCCTTCCGGAAATATCCCCAAGATATTCCCCTCTTTCAAACTCTTTCTTACCTGACAAAGAAAGGTTTTGTTCACGTTTTCCTGGTCCACACAAATAACCCGGGCATATTCCATAAAGTGTTTAAATAAGGGATGTTCGAACAGCCTCTTCTTGCCGATAAAAATTATCGGTTGCTTCTTTATTTTGTTAAAGAAGGGATAAAGGATCAGCCAGTCCAGATAGCTGACATGGTTAAAAGCCATGATATAGGGTTGAGCCGGTAAATGATCATAGTTCCTTAATTCTAATTGGCATAACCAAAGAAAAGGCCGCATAAAACACCAGACCACATATTCCATGAATAGCCATTTTGTTTTCCTGATTATCTCCCTCATCTTATCCCCCATCATTTCTGTCATTTCTGTGCCAGCGTTATTTTTGAGCCAGTTGAAAAACCTCACTCACCGATATTTCTACCTCATCTCCCCAGGAGACAAATCTGCCGTCACTGGTCACCTTCCGAAAAAACTCCTGATCTGCCAGCATCCTGAAGCGTACTGTATTAAGCCTGCTTTTCATGTTTAGGCTGATACTGCTGCCATTATTTAGGATGACTTCCAGCAGATAGTCCTCTTGGGGGATGACCTCTTTAATTTGAACCACTTCTTCACCTCCCCCAAAAATGTTAAAACCACTATACAAATCATTGTATAGTGGTTTTTTTACCGGTTACACCACCCAGCGGGTGATCTTAGGTGGGGTTAGGAGAATTAAAGGGAAGTTACATGCTGCTTCAAAAGTACTCGGTTATTGATGGACAGCTTATTGTAAACGTTCTTTAAAGTTGTTTTTACCGTATTAACCGTGATGAATAAACGCTCTCCAATTTCCTTGTTGGTCAGCCCCTGGACGACAAGCTGCACAATCTCCGTTTCCCGCTCTGTCAGGGCAGGCCTGTTCTCTGGAAAGTGTTCTCTCCTAATTTGCAATAGTGCTGCCTGGTAACTCTTGGAAATCTCTAATATCCTTCGGATACTGTCTTGAAAACGACTTTTTCCAGCGAGTTCCTCCAACAAAGGCTGGATAAAATCACTGTTTTCCATAAAAGGCAAATAAACCTCGTCCACCGCAGCAAGATCCAACCCTTTCTCCAGGGCCTCCAGGGCAGCGGTACGCCGGAAGATCTTTTCATTTGCGGCTGCAAGATAGATGTAGGCGTAAATCTCTCCCAATAAGTTGGGAAAAACCCCTGCCTCACCGAGAAATTCCTCGGCAGTGCCTAAAACTTTCAGATATTCCCCCTTAACCAGCAGTACCCTGCCATACACGAGATTCAAGAATACTTTGGCCGGAAAATACAGCCCGCTAGAATCCAAGTCCCGCTCTTTAATCCATAAGGGGATGCGTTCCTCCCTCTTCAGGCAGGCCTGAAGAAAAGAGTCACAAAGCTCTGCGGTGTGCATCAGGTTATACCAGCGTTTTCCGTAGAGTTCTTCGCGCATTTTCCGGAGAATATCAAGGGTCTGGGAATAATCCCCTCTGACAAGGGCCAATCTGGCTTGAAGAAACAGAGCACAACAAAGAATATCTCCCTGACCCCAGCGCTTAGCTGCATATAATCCCTTTTGTACTTCAATCTCTGCGCTGACAAAATCACCGTGGTTGAAATACCACTCTGCCTCCAGCACATATTCACTGCCAGAGCCATGCCCGTTGGTTATTCGGCTATATATCGGCATAGCTTCCTTCAGGTTCTGCACCTCTTGTTTCAGGGTTCCCGATTCTCTGTAAAACATATACAGGACTGATGGTGAGCCAAAAGTCCAACTGCCTTTGGTATCCAGAAACTCAGCCGGTTGTTTTAATAATTCCGCTGCGCTTTTGATGTGTTCGTACATTTTCCGGATGTTGTTGTATTCCGTGAACGATAAGAGCAGTTCAAACTCGCCCATCAACTGGGCAAGGCTCTCCGGCTCAAGATCTTGA
>JGI2924J29684_1077930_pt1 | contig 25708 bp, 32 predicted proteins | sample BenlonsequencITS_FD_29684 | JGI IMG/M metagenome (IMG submission 29684)
CCTGCCGATGTTGGCAAACCCGAACAAGGAACGACCATGGCACCCCGACAGAATGAGCGCCGACTGCGAGCGGTCCCCCACCCTCTGCAAGACGATAAAAAATCCGCACCCTGTCCGTCTCGGATAGATAACCAAGGTCAACAAGAGGTTAATAGCTCCTTAACGGACGCTAATATTCCCGCCGTGCTGTCCCCCGTCAACGTCGCCGGAACCCACCACGCACACAACGTAGCCATGCTGCTCGTGCAAGAGTGGGAACTTTTCATGCTCGCCCGCAGGCTCTCGCAACGGACGATCACGGAAAGGATACGTGTCATCAAGTCATTCGCCAGCTCCATCGGGATCGAGCCAAGCCAAGCGAGCGCCCTAGACGTGGCACGGTGGCTCGCTCAGCAGTCCAGCCTCGGCCAATCCAGCCTTGCGACCTACTCCCAATACCTCAAAGCTTGGTTCAAATGGCTACAAGTCCATGAGCACCGGACAGACGACCCCATGGTGAAGGTCGGCACCGTGCGATACCCCGACCGCGCGCCCCGGCCCGTCTCGGACAGAGACTTGGCACGCCTCCTTGAGACCGTGAACCGCAAACGGACCCGGCTCATGGTGCTCCTGTACTGTCTCGCGGGCCTACGGGCCTTCGAGATCGCGAAACTGCGCGGCGAAGACATTGTGGACGGCGTTTTCGTCCGAGTCTTGGGCAAAGGCAACAAGGAACGCCTCGTCCCGTTGCACCCGATTTTGCAGGCAATCGCACCCACGATGCCCGAGCGCGGCTGGTGGTTCCCCCGTGATAGCCGCTGGCCCGGAATGCACATCAGCGGCAAATCGGTGTCTCAGACGATAAGCCTCACCATGCGCAGAGCCGGGGTCAGAGCCACGCCGCACCAGTTGCGGCACTGGCAAGGAACAACCCTCCTAGACGAAGGCGTTGACATACGGGTCGTGCAAGAGATCATGCGCCACGCCTCGATCTCGACAACGGCGCAATACACACAGGTGCCGACCCATAAAACTTCCGAGGCCGTGAGTCGGCTAAATCCGTTCAGAGGAGCAGAAACCAAGCTCACCGTGGCCTTAGCGGGCTGAACGGACACAGCCTTCGCGTTTTTGGAATCCCACCGGAATGCTACAGTCCACTCACAATCCCCTGTACAGGAATCGGAGCATCATGGGCCAACCCTTGAACGCGAGCCAAGAAACCATGCTCGCGCACGCCGAGCAGACAGAACAAATGGCGCTCATGCTCGACGGAACCATAGCGTTCGACCCCAGCGTCTTCCAGGGCATGATGACAACAGCCCTCGGCCCCATCGGAGCCCCGTTCATCGCGGCGTTCATGGCCGCGATCACCAACCAGCACATCAACGCACAAGAAGCCGCAGCGGCGTTGCACGCCCACGCCCAAGCCACCCGCGAATCCGCCCTCCAATACGAGACCACCGACGAACTGAACGCCGCAGAACTCGCCGCAGACAAAGACCTCGCTGAGGAACTGGGCGACCAACTCGACAGCGTGAAGAAAGAAGCGGACAAATTCGAGCCGTTCAAGCAAGACCCCGGCGAAATCCCGGATCGTGGATCACACCACGGCGTGGACCCGGACCAGTTCCAGCATGTGTACGGCAGGCTTCCGCAGAGCGACGCCGACTGGAAGATGGCCGCGATCATGGACACCCACAGCATGGTCGGACGCAACCACGGCGTGCCAGCCCGCGTCGACGTCGGCCGCATCAAGGCCGTCCCCGGCCAAGGAATCGTCCGGGTCGGCCTGTACATCCCCGCCACAGACGTGTTCAACATGCCCAACGACCTTGGGGACGCGCGCGGCCCGAAAGAACAATTCGACCCGCGCCAGACCCGAGTGTCCCTGTACATCGACTACGAGAACGGCGTCGTCGCCGCCAGACAAAACCCATCAGTCGATATCCAAGGAAAAACGGAAGTGCAAGACCCCGTTATTGACGTGCAGCAAACAACGGACGGACGTGTGCGCATCCACTACGACGCGACCAACCCATTGGCGCCCTTCTTCTCGCATGCTGCTGGCCTGTCGGTCAACGGCGAGATCACCTTGACACCGACAGCGAACGGGGTCCACATTGACGGGCAAGTGGGCGACTACCCTTCGATGGAGGTCTACCAAGACAGGAACGGCACGACAACGACCGCATACGCCTATCAGGCGACGGGAAGCGAGTTCGGCCCTATGGAAAATCTGCCGAAATCGCACCCTGTCGGCAATGGCCCGACGGGTTCCATACAGGAGTATCAACCCGGCTTGCAGTGGGATGGCCCCGGCATCCCGAGCAATCGACCGCAGGTTCCCGTTCCCGACGAGTCCATGACCCTCGCCCCAGAGGATGGGGACTCGCCGCCACAGCTCAACCCGGTAGCGCCGCAACAACCTCCAGCGATGAGGGGAGACATCTGATGCCATCCATAAAACTCCCCGCTGTGTCGTGGGCGGCTGCGACGTGGAGCGCGCCCGTGGCAGTATGCGCTTGCTTGACGGCGATAACCTTCCTGGTCAATTTGCAGCCGCCAGGGAGCAAGTCCCTAACATTCCCGCTCTTGTGCGGCATCGTCTCAACGCTGTCCCTGTTGTTGTGGGTCTTCGTTCGGACCCCTACCGCGCGCGGGGTGGCGTTGGGCATATTCGGGGTGCCCTTCGTGTTGGCCTGGTTCGTGTGGTTGACGCAATGAACCAGCGAGACCGCGAGAGCGACGACACAGCACCTGCCCAGCGGCTTCACGGCCCGGAAAGTTTCGCGGCCCTGGTCTTGACGTCCGCAGCGCTTATGGCGGTCGCCGCCCTGCATATGGCTTGGTACGTGCCAACAGTGCTGATTCTGTTTTTGTCGGGACTCGCTATGTCGCTCACAACCGGTAAGCAAAGAAAAATCGGTATGGGCATGTTGGCCGCGACAGTCTCCGCTTTGCTGCTCAGATATGTTTTTTGGCTGTTTCTCTACACGATCCCCGGAATGTTCCTCGCCCTCTTCTCCACCAAAGACGCGACACATATTCAGTGGTGAACTGATGCCGACTATAAGATTCCCCGCTGTGTCATGGAACGCCGCGACATGGAGCGCTCCTATCCTGACCGCAGTCTGCGAGATCCTGTACTCGCTGATCCGTTACTTCCTTCCGCATGAAGCGGCAAGCCAACGACCCGCGCTGATCATGACATGCTTGATCATGGCTTGCGCGGGGTTGCTGCTGCCCCTGATCAAGAGAACCCCTCTATGGCGTGGCGCGGCCATCGGATGCCTTATCGTGCCAGTCGCGCTTGCCGTGCTGAGAGAGAACGTGACATTTTGAACGACAAGACAAAAACCGAGAAGACACCACCAGCGGACAGCCCCATTAGCTTTTTCTGGTGCCTGCTCGCCAGCGGGACACTCATACTCCTGGGGTTCACCCTGGAATCAAAATTCGGGTTCATCCTCCTTGTCTCGCTCGGAGTCGGCGTCTATCTGTTCAGGGTCGATGAGCGATGGCGGAACGCCGGAAGAGGTGTCATAGCGGCTTCGCTGGCCGGTATGGTCTTCTACTTCGGCTGGCCGGTCTTCTACATCAGCATCCCCGCAGCGTTCTTATCAATCCTCCACCACTGAGACGAGAAGCGCCCTTGGCTGTTCAACATCACCGCATAGCGGCCACGGGAAAGCCCTTGGTGTGTGAGGGCCGCGCGCCCTATGGATGAGGGACGGGCGCGCGGCCGGATGAGAGTGTAGACGGTCTTAGTGTTTCTTGCGGTACGCGAGGGCGGTGGCGGTCAGGCGGGCGAGGGTGAACAGCAGCGCCCCGTAGAGGACTGTGCGGACGAGATCGCGGCCTGGGTAGTCCTGCTCGGTCCACACGCTGAGGGTGTTTTGCGCCAACACCGCCGACAGAGCGGCCAACACCCACAGCACGGCCCTCCCGGCGCGGTTCATGTATCCCCGGGCCTGCCGCCAGTACATGAGGCTGAAGAGCACCGACGCGAGGGCGGCTGCGGTCAAAAGCGCGTCGTCCACCCTGCCCCATCCCAGCCAGCGCCAAGACGCCGCCGCGACCGCTGCGGCCGACGCCGCGCCGACAGCTGATTCCCTGCTACGCATGCCGTCTCCTCATCGTCCGTTCCACGGCCGCGCCGAAACCGTTCTCCCGCCGTTGGCGGCGCGCGAGCGCGACCAGCGGCGCGGCCTCCTCGCGCAGCTTGTCCGCGCGGTCTTTCGCGTGCTGCGCCTCACGCACCCTGCGGTCCAAATCCTCGCCGTCGAACTCCACGGACTCGCGCAACTGCCACGGCCAACGCATCACACGCCCCCCGAGGTCTTCATCGCGGACACCAGATCCGTGGACAGGCGCGCTCCCTCCATCAGCTCCCGCACCGTCTCGTGCTGCTGCTCGATGGTCTCGGCCTGAATCGCGTTGGCCCGCTCAAGCCGCGCGATGTGCTCGCTGAGCATCTGCTCCATCCGCCGCACCTCCCGCAAGGGCAGCATGCGCCCGGTCATGATCAACACCACCATGACAGAGAGGAGCCCTGTCGGCCCGAGAGGCGCGATGTCCGCGAGGATCTGTTTGAGCATCACTCGCCCTGCGGCTTCGCCAAGCGCTCCAACTGTGCCAGCACGCCCTCAATGGTCATTGCGACGGTTTGCGCGGCGACCGCCATAGGGTCCGGTTGCGGCGCCTGGGCGCGGGGGTCCGGGAGCGGCCCGTCCGTGGAGATCTTCGCGTGCTCTGTAGCGACCGAACCCGCCCCGAGCCCCAAGAGGCTGACGACGGCGAATACCAGTTGGTCGAGGGCGTCGAGTTTCGTGTTCGGCAGCTCCCACCCGAACAAGGGCGCGATCACGAACAACGCGCCGACAGCGGCGCTCGCGAGTTTGAGCACCTGGTAGAGGGCGACGCGCCACTTGTAGGGGAGGGATATCACGTTCACTGGGTTGTTCCTTTCAGGAGAAGCGCCAAAGCGTCCGCCATGGCTTTGTTCGCTGTGCGCTGCTCCTCGCGCCACGAGGCGAGGAAGTCCACGACGGACTTGTTGTCGAGCTGCGGCCAACCGTGGAATCCCGGCCCGACGAGCTGGTCAAGCACCAACTGGTCGAGGCTCGCTGTGGGCTGCGCGGGAGCGGTGGCGCCCAACAAAGACAGCAGCTCCTCACGGGCGCCCCGGAAGGCGTTCACGTCCACGCTCTTCCCGGCGACGTGGGCGCTTGAGCTGAACTGCAAGATTTTCGGCTCACCCCCGCCGTAGGGCTGCCAGCCCGACCATTCGTCGCCCGGATACAGCACGGAGGCGTAGCCCGTCCCGTTCACGTACGCCGACGCCCACAACCCCGGCGCGTCCGAGATGTCCGGGGAGCCGATCCGCTGCCAGTACCAGCGCGGGATGTAGGAGAGCGCGACCCGCATCCCCCGCCGCTCCACCGCTGATTTCACCGCCTGGAAGTTCGCGTACCCCCCGGAGCCGGACTCGAAGTCCAGGGCGACCGGCACGCTCGTGTCCCCGATGTGCGCGGCGAGGTTCGCGGCCTGACCCTCCGCGTCCCCGTCCCGCACGTAGTGGTAGCCGATCAGGATCAGGTCGTTGGCGCGCGCGGCGTCCCGGTTGCGCGGCCAATACGAGTCCTTGAACCCCGTGCCTTCGGTGACCTTCGCCGCGACGAAATCGAAGCCTTCCGCTTTGACCTGCGCCAGATCAACGGCCCCGTTGTTGTTGCTGATGTCCACGCCCCACAAAGGCATGCTGTTCCCTTCCTGTCCGATGTCGTCGGGCGCTGCGAGCGCCCGCACAATCCTGGTGTGCACGTGCCCGGTGTGCCCGGACCAGTCGTCGCGGTAGTACCCCGGCTGCGCGGTGCCCGGACCCACCCGCTCCCCCATGAAGAACCCCGTCTTCACCCCGGAAACCGGGTCGCACCAAATCACCTGCTCCACCCCCGGCTGAGTCCCGGCCCACAGGGCGAACCGCCCCAACGCCAAACGCTGCGCCGGGGTGTAGGAGGCCCCCGTCATGTCCGCTCTGCCTTTCGGCCACCAGTCGATCCCCTGGTTGAGGCCCGCGCGCTCCTGGTGCCCCGGATACGTGGAGGCGTCCAAACCGAACGCCGCGCCGAGCGCGTACACCCATTCGGGGAACCCCCGCGCGCCCTGGCGCACGTCCGAGCCGACCGGCAGCCCATACGGATCCGTCATAATCTTTTTCTCCTTCCGCGCCGCGATGCGGCGATTGCCCGTCTGCGGCGCGAGCCGCACACGCTCAGGCGAGCGTCAAGGCCCCCCACACGGCGGCGTTGTAGTTCCACGCGACGTCGGAGAGCTTGATCGTTGCCGGGATGGACGACTGCCCGGTGATCTTGCCGAGGATCGTTTTGACCGGCGCCCCGGTGCGGGGCTTGACCCCCACTTGCGGGATGCCGGCGAGCTTGCGCGTGGCCCCGAAGAGGTTGACCTGCTGCCACACGCCGATCGCGAGGACGTGGCCGGGGAGCACGTCGAAGGTGCTGCCGAGCCCGATGGCGTACTCCTGCGCGGCGGTGGTGATGACGTCTTTCTGGTTGCTGGTGGTCGCCAACAGTTTCAGGGCCGCGTCGGGCTGGCTGTAGGCGTGCAGGCTCAACTGCACGGTGCTCACGCCGCCGAGGGACCAGCCCGTCACGGCGGTGATGACCTTGACCGCGTTCACCGATTGTTTGCGGTCGGAGCGGATGAAGACCAGCACCAGCTCCTTGTCCTCCGGGGCGTACCCCCACGCGTCGGAGCCGATGGCGTGCGTGTGCGCCCCCGCCGTGGAGGTGGTGCCTTGGCCCGTGCCGCCGCTGCTGTACGTGTGGGTGTGCGCCCCCGCCGAGGCCGTCGCCGCGATGGGGACCATCAGGATCCGGTCGAAGGCGGGGATGTCGTTCGGGTCCGTCGAAGACGCCAAACTGGTGACCACGTTCGTCGGGGCGATAGTTGACAAAGCCGTGATCGCGGCCGTGTTGTCCTGGGTCTGCTGGTGCGTGCCCGCGAGCAGGTCCACCACCGACCCGATGGTGTCCGCGAGGGTCTGCCCGACCGTCTCCGCGCCGTGCGCCAACTCCCCCACGAGCGTGTTCACCTGCGCTATCGCGTCGTGCGCGGCCTGCTCCGCTTGCGCGGGCAACGACTGCGCCCACGCCTCCAAATCCCCCGCGCCCCCGGCCTTGCCCGTGAGGGCCTTCACGATGTCCCCGAGCACCGGCACTTCCTCAAGCGCCTGCTCGAACTCGCGGAGCTTGGCCGACAAATCGAAGCCGAGCGCCGAAGTCAAAGCGTTCAGGACCGCGCCCGCGAACCCCGCCGCGCCGCTGACGACGGACTCCAACAGCTTGCCGGGGTCCGCGAGGTCGAGCCCGGTGAACAGCTTGATCGCGTTCAGCAAGCCTTGGACTTGCATTTGCGCGATCTTCTGCAAATCGACAGGGTCTTTGTGGGCGTTCACCCCCAGCCGGTGCTCCGGGTTCTTGTCGATCTCCACCGGGGCCGTCTGATGCGCGCGCGGCACCCTAGTTCACCCGCTTGCACTCGACATGGAACTCCGTCCAGTCCGGGTTGTACGAGTACACCCCGCCGATGCCCTGATCCATCGCGATCACGACGTGGAACACCGCGTCTTTGCCCGCCTCGCAGCGCATCGCGTCGTTGTTCGCGTTCACCGCCGCCGTCTTGTTGCCCGGCGAGGAGAAATGCGGCGACACCACGGTCATCGTCGTGGGCGTCCCGAACCCCACCGCGCACAACGGGCCGTCCATCGAGTCCTTGCGGACCTCGATGCGCGAGGAGAACGGGTCCAAGTCCAGTTCCGCCCCGGTGATCTTCACGCACCCCGACACCCACGGCTTCCAGTCGAAGGACTGCTTGGGGATCGTGAACGACCCGACCGGGACGTTCGCGCCCACCACCAGCGATTGCGCCTTGAACTGGCTCTGCGGCACCGTGTAATAGGCCACGTCCTCCTTGCCCAAAGATCGCGGCGCCCATTTCTTCTCCGGGGTCCACGTGAGCAGGTCCCCGACAGCGGGCGGCGTCGCGTCGTCGTAGTCGCTCGCAAGGCGGATGCTCCCCGAATCGCCTTTCGGACCCTTGGGCACCTTGAGGCGCAACTGGACCCCCGGAGCCGCGTCCGAGCCCGTGACCTTCACGTTCGACTCCTCGGAGCCGTCCGGGTCCAACAAGACCACCGACCACGAGATGATCGGCACCGGGCCACTTGGCCCCGGCACGCCCAGTTGGATTCCCCGCCACTGCCGCCCGTCCCACCAGTGGCAGAGCGAACCGATGACATACCCCTTCTGCACGTCCTCGGGGGTGTTCGTCAGCTGCGGCAGCTTCGAGGCGTCGTCTATCTGCGGGTCGTAGATCAATTTGATGATCGGGCGGTCCACCCCGGGCGGGCCTTGCCGCCCCACCAGCACCGGGAAGGTCACCACCCCGTTCATGCCGACCATCTGCATGGTCGCGGCCATGTTCAACGGCACGTCCGGGTCGAGCACGATCCCCTGGAAGTCCATCCTCGCGTCCGCCGAGAACATATACACCTTGTCCCCCGGCTGCGGCACATCGGCCATCAGCGTTCCTCCGATCTCTTGTCCACCACTTCGCACGGCTGCGACCAGCCGCCCAACAACTTGTCCGGGACCGCGAGGAACCGTTCCGGGAACTCCCGCTCCACCCGCTCGGCTCTCTTGCGGCAGCCCTCCGCGAACAGATGCTCGGCTATCTCTTTCGCGAACAGCCGCAGATCCAGCACCGCCCCCGACGCCAGCGGCACCGCGCGGCACGCGGCCTCAAGCGCCTTGACCTCTTCCTCGTCGTCCACTAAATGCCCCCGTCCGCGCCGCCGAACGCCCCGATGGCGCCCCAAATCCCTTGCACCGCCCGCAACGCCGACGCCACGGGGTTCTCCTCGTCGTCGTCCTCCCCGATCTGCACCGGCCTGGTCACCAGCCCGTCCGGGTCCATGCGGATGCCCAACGCGCCGGTCTGGTCCGCGAACAGCACCCCGCCGTGCTCGTGCAGCACGCGCGTGCCCAGCGTGTAGTCCCGGCCCACCCAGTGCGGGGCGCCGTTGCGGACGCGGACGTGCTTGGTGGTGCGGGGCCGGTTCTTGTGCAGACCGGACTGGATCGCCAAGGCCCCCGCCACGCTGTACCCGACCGCGGACTGCTCGTGCGCGGCGATGTAGGCGTAGTCCCCCGAGCGCAACGCCCGCAGAGCGTCCGTCCACGCCTTGTGCGTCAAAAAACGGTTGCTCAGCTGGCCCTGGTACAGCTCGTCCAAACCCGGTGTGCCGGGCACCTGCCAGGTGCCGCCGAGCTGCCCGCCCTGCAAAAGATCCTGCAAACGGCTCAAGCCATATTTGACCCCGAACGAAATCCCGTCGTTCAGCAGCGGCGGCGAGCCCTTCCCAGTCGAGACGGTGTGCGCGGTCGCGGGGGCGTGCGAATAGCTGGACTCGATCACCCCCGTCTGGTCGCCGTCGCGGAACACCACCTTCGGGCGAGCGGGCGCGGTGAGGGTGAGCGCGCGGAAGAACGGGTCCGTGCGCCCGTCCCCGTCCAGATCCAGCGGCAGCAGCACCTCGGTCAACGAGTCGTCCAAGAGCTTCGCGCCGAAGGAGAGCACCGAGTCAAATATCGTCCCGGTCGGCCCCGTCACCCCGGACAAATCCTCGCAGGCCAGCACCACGCACGCGCGGGACGGGCGCGCCAAGGGTCCGATCAGCGCCTCCAGCTCCGGGTGCGGGGAGTCCTTGTCCTCGGGGAGCCAGGTGTAGGCGCGGATGTGGCAGCCCGACGCCTTGAGCACATCGGCGGTGGCGGCGTGCGCGTTCTGGAACGAGGCGGTCAGCACCGTGAACATCGACTGATCCAGCAAGGGGTTGACGAACTGCGGCTGCACCGGCCAGTTCAACGGGGAGAGATCCAGGGGGTTGATCGTCGCCCACCGCAGCGGGTCCGCGAACGAGTCCACCAAGGTCAGGGGCGGAAAAAACTGTTGCGCCAATGCCAGCAGCGTCGTCCAGTACACGACGCTCCGGGTCGGCCCAGGCAGAAGCCAAAACCTGACCCCCTGCGCCTCCGGTGGGGTAATTGGATTATTCCTATAGATAATATGTTTCAAATGTTCGAAGTGGTGCGCGGCTTTCACCTCGCACCACTCCCGCCCGTCCTCGGCGCGAATGAACGACACCAAGGACGCCTTGCCGCCCCAACGGTCCCGCCACGTCCGCTCCGTGGGAATCGGGTCGATGGTCACATGCACGTCCGAGTCCGGGCGGCGACCGTTGCGAAGCCACCGCGCCACATGCGAGTCCAACGGGAACCGGAACTGGCACGTCCCGGTGTCGCGCAGCAGCTCGTCCGCGCTCAAGGACTCCACCTGCACCTGCCCCACAAGACGCATTTGGTGGTCCCAAATCCGCACCATCGGCGCCTGCGAGAGCTGCGCCAGGCGCGCGTCCCTGCGCGCCGAGAGCTTCAAATAATCGCAGCGGGGAGCCCCGTCGTCCTCCGGTCCCACCACCAGCGTGGTCATCACGGAGAGCGCCGTGGAGGCCAGAGACTCCGGGGAGACGGCCCAGGACGGCATCAGATCCCCGGCCCGTAGTGGCGTTGCGGGACGCGGGCGGTGATGACGGCGTTCTCGTTGGAGTGCCGCACCGGCAATTGCACGGTGGTCTTCGGGGGGATCGGTTTGGTGAAAAACACTTCCGCGCCGCGCCGCCACAACGGCTCCGTGGCCTCCAAGAACGGTTTGAGCACCAGGTCCAACAACTGCGAGCGGGCCACCACGCCCAAGAACCCGATGTCCACCGGCTCGTTCTCAGCGGTGAAGGTCTTCTTGGAGGGGTCGGTGGACACGAGCACTTTCCCGTCCGTGGGCAACAGCCTCGGCAGCATCACCATCCGGTCCCCGTCCGGGAGCCAGCAGAACCCCCCGGACCCGGAGTGGATCACGTATTCGGGCCACGCCGGCACGTCGCCGTCGTTGCGAACCGCGATATGCCCCTGCCCCACGTCGATGCCCGGTATCAGGTTGCCCAGCGCCTCCGCGACCAGAGCCAGCGCGGTCTTCGCGAACGTGAAGTCCGCGTCCGGGATCACCTTTCGCACCAATTCTTCCAACGCGTCCAGCGGCGTGGCGGTGTCCTCGTTGTTGCGCCACGTCCCCATCGAGGCGGGCGAAGCGAAGAACGGGTCCGAGGCGACCAAGGGCAGATCCACGGTGATCCGGTTGTTGCCGAACGCGGCGGGGTCCGTCTCCAACGTCCCGGCAGGGGCTTTCGCGAGACGGACCTTGAGATTGCGGAAGCCCGTCGTGCGGGTGAAGCACAAAAGGTCGCCGTCCGCGTCCATCGAGAACGAGTTCCACCACAACTGGTGCGTCAACCGGTAGCGGTCAGCGCTGCTCGACGCCACCAGCCGCTCCAGGCGCCCGTCCGCCGCCAGAATCGTCCTCGGCAGGCGCGGCGCGCTGATATGCACGCCGAGGTTCAAGAGCCGCTTGGGCCACGACAAATGCCCCGGCACGGCGCCGGTCATCCACGCCGACTCGTGCCACGCGCGCTCGAACTCGGGCATGACCAGCCCGGAGAGGTCCGTCGCCAAAGCGACGCCCTCCAAGCCCCGGCGCGGCCCCGCCAAATGCCACATCGCCCGCACCCCGCGCTCGTCGGGCACACCGACGTAGATCACGGTGAGCTGGTCCGAGCGCAGCACGGGCGGGACGTTCTCCCAGCTTTGGAAGTACTCGGTGAGCGGGCGCCCGAACGGCGGGTAGTCCCCTTGCGGGGTCCGCAGGTCCGGGTGCTGGCTCGGGTACTGCGTCATGTCCGTGCGCTGGTAGGCCATCACATCCTCCCCGCGTTCATGGAGAACGCCCGGTTGCGGTTGTCCATCTCCGCGCGCATCGCCCGCGCCGTGTCGTTCGGGTTGCCGAACTGGCCCGTGAGGTTGATCGACTGGTCCACCTGGGCCGGGGAGGGCTGCGAGCCGGAATCGGCGCCGAAGCCTTGCGAGAGGCCCTGCGCGCCGAGCGAGGCGAGTTGGGCGGGGTCGGACGCGGGGGGCCCGAAACCGGGCAGAGCGGCCCCGTCCGAGCCGTAGCGGCCCTGCTGGCCCTGCGCGGGCTTGGTGAAACCGTTCACCATCGACGTGAGCCACTTCACCCCGGACCACTCCAACGGGTTGTCCAAGAGCGAGCCGTCCAAACCGAGCCCGGAGAGCGCCCCCGAGACCAGGGAGTGCCCGAAGTCCTCCGCGCCGTCCGAACCGCCCCGCTGCCCCTTCTGCCGCGCCTTCGCCATCGTCTCCGCGCGCTTGTCCTGCGCGTCCCGCAGCTTCTCGTGCGACTTCGCCAGCTCGCGCTCCGCGACGATCAGGGCGTGCTCCGCCATGTCGCGCTGCTGCTGCGTCTTCGCCTCGATCATGCGCCGCTTGGCCTGGTCCACGCGCCACTGGTGGTCTTTCACCGAGTCCTGCGCGTTCTGCACCGCGCGGTCGGCGGTGCGCGAGCGCCAATCCCCCGAAGCGCCCGAGAGCGCGGGCGCGTAGCCCGCAGCGGTGGGCACGGAGCCCAACAGCTCCTTCGGGATGTGCATGTGATGGTCGAACTGCTTGTCGCCCGCACCGGCCGCGCCCGCCCCCACGGCAACGACGCCGTGGCTGCCCCCGGACTCCACGTTCTCCCCGTTCGGGAGCGTCAACGCCGTGTGCCCGTTGTTGCCGCCAGAGGAGCCTTTGTTCCACCATCCGATGCTCAGATCCCCAGGACCGCCCATCCCCTCCACCGCGCCGTGCGCCTTGAGCCATTCGCCCTCGTTGACGGTGGACATGCGCGAGGAGAACGGGTCTTTGCCTTCTGCGGCGTTCACCGTCGCGGACACCATCCCCGAGCAGTCGATGCCGATCCGCCCGAACACCTGCTGCGAGTACGCGGTGCCGGTCATGGAGTGCGCGAAGTCGATTCCCTGCTGAGCGCCCGAGCCGCCCCCGGTCTGCCCCATGCCGGTGTACACGTCCACGCCCATCGTCGCGGGCACGCTCTGTTCCGCGCGGGCCGGGGAACCCGGCGCCACGGTCACAGGGGCGCCGGTCTCCAACCCCGGCGTGTCGTACTTGTCCAAATCCGCCATCGTGATCGGCGCCAGCGCGGGCGCTTTGCCGCCCTTGCCCGCTGACGGCGCAGGCAGGACCGGGGCGGCAGGGACCGGCAGCGGCGCCGGAACAGGCGGCAGCGGGACGGCAGGAGGCGGCGGGTCCGAGTCGGGTACATACGCCCCGCCCTTGGACGCCTGGTCGATGAGTTCCGCAGCCCGCGCCACCGCGTCCTGATCGCCCTTCCCTGTCGCGTAGTCCGCCAGCAGGCGCGAAGCGTCGGCCAGCAGCGACCCGTTGGCGTCGGGTGTGGCCGATGCCGCGAGCGACTGGCCCAACCGCCCCGCCTCCGCGCGGTCCATGCCCTCCGGCGTTCCGGCCGAACGGCGCAGGCGGTTCGCGAGCGCGGAAGGCTCCCCGCCTCCCGGAACCCCGCCGCTTGTCTGCGGGAACGCGAAAGGCGCGGGCGTGGCGGACGCGAACGAGCTCACCGAGCCCGAGGCCTCGCCCGCCGCGTCCTTCACGCCGCTGAACCAGCCGATGAGGGATTTGACCTTGTCCCCGAGCCACCCGAAGCCGTCCGCGAGCTTGCTCACCCACGGCACCACGAAGTTCGCGATCTTCGTGGAGAAGTCCACCATCGCCTTGACCACCGAAACCGCGAGCGGCAGGGTCGCGGCCATCGCCTTGACCAGCGCGCCCGCGATGACGGCGGCGACCTTCACCACGGCGGGCAGCAGCGGCAGGACCGCCGCCAAGAAGTCCGCGAACGACTTCACCAACGGCATCAGCGGCGGCAGAAGCTCCTGGATCGCCTGCACCAAAAGTCCCGCGAGCGTCTGCGCCACCTGCGCGAGGACGGGGCCGAGCTGGTCGAGGACCGGCTTGAGCGCGTCCATGAGCTGCTGTATGACCGGGGCGAGGGCTTGGAAGACTACAGAGAGCGCGGGCGCGACGGCCTGGACGAACATGGACGCGAGCTGCGCTATCGGCGGGATCAGCGGCGCGATAGCGGAGAGCAGGTCCGCGAACGCCTGCGCGAGCGGCACCAGCGCCGGGGCGAGGATCGGGAGGGTCTTCGCCAGCACGTCCCCGATGACCTGCCCGATCTGCGAGAGCGGCCCCGACAGTTGCTCGAACACCGGTTTGATCGCGTTCAACCCCGCCCCGAGGCCTTGCAGCATGCCGTTCAGGGCGGGCGCCACAGCGGTGCCCAAATTCGACAGGGCCGGGACGATGGTCGTGCCGACGATCTGCGCGAGCGTGCCGAGGATCGGGGCGAGCGCCGCTGCGGCTTGGCTGATGCCGGTGAAGAACCCCGACAGGGCTGCTTGCCCGTCCGCGCTCTTGAGGAAGTCGTTGAACTTGTCGGCAACCTGCGTGATCGTCCCGAGCATGCCGCCGCCCACAGCCGAGCCCGCTTTGAACACGGTGGCGAACACCGAGCCGACCGCGCCGATGGCGTGCCCCAATTGGGTGAGCGAGGTCAGCCCGGCGTCGATCCACTCGGTGATCCGGCCCGACTCCGAGGCGTTTTTCACGAACCCCGCGAACCTGTTCGACACGTCCGCGACGGCCTGGGAGAGGCGCGGGAGGGAGTCCGAGCCAGCGGCCCCGAGCCCCAGCACCGCCTGAACCGCTGGGCGCGCGGCGGTCGCGAGGATGTTCATGCCCGCCGTGGTGTTGCCCAAAAGCTTGTTGACCTGCCCCACCGCCTCAGGGGTCTGCGCCCACGCCGCCACGGACTTGCCCGCCTGGTTCGCCGCCCCCGCCACGCCCGCGAACCCCTGCTGCACCACTGGCAGATACGTCCGCCCGAGTTGGGTGATTTGCGGGGCGAGACCGGCGAACAGCGAGTCCTGCACCGTGTTCTTCATGCTGTCGAACGCCGGTTTGAGGGCGTACACGGCCTTGGCGGACTCTTGCGCGGCCGGGGAGAGCTTCTGCAAGGCGTTCGCGAACTTCTGCGGGTCTTCCATCGCCTTGAACGCGTCCGACAGCCCCGACACCCCCAGCTTGAGCGCCGACACCGAGGCCGCGGCGCCCATCGCGGCGGCGGGCACCAGCGCCAACGCCCCCGATGCGCGGGAGGCGACCCCGACGATAGAGGCGAGGGAGCCGCCGAGGCCCGACAAAGCGAGGCCCCCTGCCGCGCCGAGGGACGCGAACTTCACCAAGCCCAGTTGCGCCGAGAACATTTTCCCGAACGCGAGCCCGGTGGCGGTGCCCATCGCCTCCCCGGCGCGCTGCCCGTGCGTCTTGAGCTCGTCCACCTCGCGCCTGGCGCGCTTTGTGTCCGCGCCGACCTTCACCGTGACATGCACGTCCCCGAGTTCGCGGTCCAAGTCGCGGCCCATGCGCTCGGAGGAGAGCTTGGCCTCGCGCTCCGCGTCCCGAAACGCCGCCCGGATCGCTTCCCCGACGCGGCGGGTCTCCGGGATGATGGTCACATAGACGTCAGAGAGATTGGTCGCCACCGCGAGCCCTCCTGTCTACAGCGTCGTGGAAATTCTCGAAATCGGCCTGCGTCGGGCCGTGCTCGCGCGCCGCGCCGGGGCGCGGGACGGGTTGGGGCTTGTGGCGCGGGAAATCGGATTGCGCGTCCTTGGTGCGCGCCCACAGCCCCAGCTCGGAGAGGTAGACGAGATCCGCCGTCAAATGCGCGTTCACGTCCCAGCCCTCCGTGAGCGCGTGGAACAAAGCGGAATGAGGCGGGGCGGCGACGGCGAGCGCGGCGACGTCGAGGACGTCGAGAGTGCCGTCCCACAGGTTCTCCCATCGCAGCCCGAGCGCGAGCAGGTCGCGTCGGGCCGCGAAGGGATGCCGGTGCAGCGTTTCCACCGCCCACGCTATTTTCCCAGTTGGGACATCATTTCTTCGCCCCAGGCGGTCAACCACGCGGCGTACCCGTCGTGGCTGAGCCGGTCCGCCGCCTCGAACGTCTCCGGTTTCGCGGAGCGCTCCAAATGCAGGTAGAACCTCTCCTCGTTCGACAGGCGCCGGTTGCGGCGGTACCAGTCGGCGCTGAACTTCTCGAAGACCGGGATCACCACCTTGACCCCGCCCGACTCGTACTCGAACAGCTCGCCCTCCGGGTACACCTTCGACCAGTCGAAATCCAGGTCGCCGGGGACAGGGGCGGGCTTCTCGGCCTTGGCGCCCCTGCCCTTCGCGGCGCTCACGCGGCCAACCCTGCGGGCAGCTTCATGCCGTCGTCCACGTTGCGGTGCAACACCGCCCCCTGGTACGGGAAGCAGCGCGCGGTGAGCGGCGTGGACACCAGCTCGTCGTGGACGTGCTTCTCCTCGCCCACCTCCGTCACCCGCGCGAACGGGGCGAGGTAGCGGGCCTGCTTGTCGCCCTGCACCAAGAGGATGAACAAAGACACCTCGTCCAACTGCTTCGCGGTGATCTTCGTGAGGGTGCGCTTGCCGTGGCTCGTGGTCGCCGGGGTCACCGTCACGTTGTTCTTGCCGTACGCGAGGCGCTGCGCGTCGTCGTTGAAGTACTCCAACACGTCGAACGCCACCGTCAGGGAGAACGAGGTCTGCCCGTAGTCCAGCTCGTCGCCGCCGAACGCGTTGATGGCCTTGCCGGGCCGGTCCTGCTTGACGCGGATGCCCTCCACGGTCAAATACCCGGCCTGCTTGAGCGATTCGAGCACCGGGGCGTCCAAGTCCAGCGCCTCCGCGACGTCGATGAACTTGGGGCCGACGAACAGGCCGCCCACGGTCTTCTCCGAGTCCGGTTGCGGCTTGAAAATGTTCCGCACGTCCCCGTACCCGAAATAATCCTTCCCCGTCGCCGGGGTCGTTGGGTTGGTCATCTCGATTTCCTTCCTGTGTTGCACCCGCCCGCGCGTCTCACGCGAACGGCTCGCCCGCCCTGGTGACGGAAAGCCTCATGACGTGCCCGAACACCCTCGGGTCGTCAGGGTCTTGGTAGCGGGCCGGCCCGCTGTAAAGCTCGTGGAAGCTGAACGCCGCCGTGCGGTGCGCCGCCTCGATGAGCGCCAGCGCCAACGACGCCGAGCGCTCCCCGCGCCGCTCGTCCGGGTCGATCACCACCAGCCGCAACAGCGACTCGGACTCCACGCGCTGCACGTCCCGCAACTCGATCTGCGAGCACACGCCCCACCGCCCATCGGTCGGCCTCGGATTCGGGTTCGATGAGAACCACCCGAACGAGGCGCCGCGAGCCGAGAGCCCCCGCGCGAGATGGGCGCGGACCTCGCCCGCCACCGGAGGCCGATAGACCGCCACAGCTCAACCCTTCCTCTTCGGAGACTGACCGCCGTTGCGGAACGCCCACTTCAAAAGCGAGTCGTGGGCCTGCTCGTGGGCCATCGCCCGAGCCGTCTCCGTGCCGACATACCCCCGTGCGCGCGTGCGGCCCACGGCCACGTCGGCGCGGTAACCGGACGCTTCCCGCTGCCCGCGATTGGTTTGCGCCCCATGCAGCTCCGCGTCAAGGTCGCGCTTCGCGTCCTCGGCAATCGTCTTCAAATGGGCGACGAGAGCGGGGTCTTTGCGCAGCTCCCGAAACCCTTCCCGGTTCCAGTCGATGCGCCCCATTCACCCGTCCCTCCGCACGCACCGCACCTCCCCGCCCGGTTTGAACCCGAACGGCCCCATACGCCAATCGCGCGGCCCGATCACCCTGTACTGCAAACCAGCGGCCTCGATGAGATCCCCGTCCCCATACGCCTCCGGTTCGCCGGTGAGAACCACCAGCTCGTCGCGGTCCCGCTCCGGGGAGTCCCCCACCACCGCCTCGGCGGGCCGCTCCCAATACACCGCGATCACGCGGCGCTCCACCGGCTCCGAGAAACCCGGCTCGATCTGGTACCCCTGATCGTCGTACCCGCCCTTGGTCTTGCGGCGGTGCTGGACCGTGTGCGGCTGCGGGAGGCTCACGCCGTGCCCCACAGCGGGCCGTCGCCGGTGAGGTTCGCCCCGCACGAGCACCACGAAGCGCCGAACGCGAGGTTGCACGCGTCGTCGTGCCACACCCCGCCCCCGTTCGGGGCCGTGTCGATGGAGAAAGCCCCCGAGCTTGAAGCGTTGCGGCACATCTTCTGCAACTGCTCGATCTCGCTGGGCAAGAACATGCCCCGGCGCGGGGATCGGGTGTCGAGCGTCTGCCCGAACGGCCCCGCCGTCTGCTGCGAGATCGCACCGGAGCCGGACTCCTCCCACCGCAGGATCGCGCCACGGATCACCGCCTTGGCGGCGTCCGCGAACGGGAAATCGTCCTTGTCAACACAGGGAGCGACCAACCGCGCCATCGCCAGCGCGTCCGCGATCATCGCCAAAGCCTTCGGCTCCTCGATCACCGCGAACGGCGCGAGATCAGCTGGGGTTATCGTCACCGCTGGCATGCGCCCCTCGCGTTCTGCGCCGAGGGCGCGACGTGGTGTCGGCCCCGCCGTCGCCGGCTGGCTCCCAGTCCGGGCCGAGCCGGGAGGCGAGACGGTCATCGACGTTGACGACCGCCCCGCTCGCCCGATTCCTAAGACGCGGCATCAGGCAGCCGCGTCCTCGATCACGGCGAACTGGTCGGTGAAGACGTACCAGCCGTACACGATCTCCGTTCGGAACAAGATCTCGTTGTTGCCCGCCAAATCCTTCCCGGTGTTGTCCGGGTCGCCGTACTCAAGCATCTTGAACGGGAAATTGCGCTGCACGCCCCAACGAATGCCCGACTGGAAGTTCCCGAGGATCGCCCGAACCTTGTTGTCCGTCGCGTCCCCGTCCTTCGCCTTGCCCGAGACCGTCGAAGACACAGCGGCGGTCACGCCCTCGAACGAGGAGAGGTTCGCGCCAAGCCCCAGCTCCGGGTACTTCTTGCGCCCGTCCGCGTAACGCGCCGTGGAGAGCTTCCAAGCGTGCTTGGGGTCGAACGCCACGCCGTTGACGCTGTGACCGTCCCCGATCACCAGACCAGCGGCGGTCTCGAAGTCGATGTCCGGCTGCGAGGAAGCGGTGATCTCCACGCGCTTGGTCGTCGCGTTCAAATAGTTCGTCCACGCCGTGAGCGCGTTGCCGGTGCGCGGGTTGGTCCGGTAGTACAAACCGAGGTCCAAGCCTCGGGCCAGAGCCCGCGCGCATTTCTCCTGGTACTTGCCGAGGACGCCCAGCTGGTAGTCCTCGTCCGCCCACTTGAACTCGTCGGAGGTCCGCATCTGCACGACCGCTTTGTGCGGAACAGCCGTCACATGCGACGGCTTCGCGGAATCCGCGCCCTTCGGGGCGGACTCCTCAACGAACTCGGCGGTCAAATCGTCATCGAAAGTGATGATCTCGACCTTGCCGAAACGCATCGGCTCCTGAGCGGACAAAGCCGCGACCGTCGAACCTGTCTTCGCCCGCTCCACGATGCCGTCCGCGATCTGCGTGGGCAGGAACAGGTCCGTGCTCTGCAATGCTGCCATGATTTTGTTCTCCCTAATCTGTGTGGTTAACCGGCCCCGGTCAAAGCGCCAAGGAACTCGCTCGTGGAGTTCGGCTTGGGCCGGGGGTTCGCGCCCTCATGGGGCACCTTGTTGCCTTTCACGCCCGACTGGTTCCCGACGAGACGAGCGGCCTGCTTGAGCAAAAGTTCCGGGTCTTGCGCGGTCAAAAACAGCTCCGCGTCCTCGTCGCTGATCCCGTGCAACGCCACCAGGTGCGCCTTGAGCGCCCCGGCGACCTTGACCGGGACCGTCGCGGCCTCGGCCTCGGCGTTCGCCAACTTCTCTGCCGCTCGTTCCGCCTCGGTCTTCTGCGAGTCCTTGAGCGCTGCGAGTTCGTCTGCCGCCGACTTGTTCGACTTGGCTTTCGACTCCCAATCACGCGCCTTGGACTTCCAGAAATCGACCGTCTCCGTCTGCTTGGGCTTGGGCTCATCGGCTTCCGTTTCGGGCGCCTCTGCCGCTTCGACAATGGGTTCGGACATGATTCATTCCCCGTTCCGGGTCGGTCCCCGCCGTTGCGGCAGGGATGGTCTCTACTGGGCCGAGAGGTACGCCCTCACGGCCTCGTTGTTGCGCCGCCGCGCTGCCTCGGTCTTGAACCGGGCGCTGGGCACGTACTTCTCGCGCAGCTCCACGACATTGCTCTCGTCCCACACAGGGGCCGCTTGGCATTTGCAGTGGTCGTGCGACTTGAACCGCACGGACTCGCTCGTGTACACGTCCCCACGGGCGATGAGCATCCGGCAGAAATCGCACTCCCCCGCCCCGATGCGCATCCAGCCCCGGCACTGCGGGTCCGCCAAAGCGTTCGCCATCGTCGTGTCCCGCGCGGCATTCATCACGCGCCTGCTCGCCCCGCCGACGACCAGAGACTCGAACGCCGTGAAGCTCGTCGCCTCCGACGCGGCCCAACCTGTCAGCGCGTCCGGGCCGAACGTCCCCGGATCGGGCACAAACGCCGTGAACCGACCCGGCAAAGCGAGCGCCCCCCGAGCGAGGTCGTAGAAGTCAGCCGCGACCGCCTGCGCCGCGCCCGCGTACTCCTCGATCAAGCCGCCGATCCCCACAGCCAGACGCGAGCCGATCCACGCCTTCGCCGCCGACCCCGCCAGAGATCCCGAGTCATCCGCCGCGAGCGAGCGCGCCTCGTCCTCCAACATGCCCGACAACCCCACCAGGGAGGCGCGCATCTGCTCGGCGTCACTCGCCAGCGGCATCAGCGGTCCCTCTGGCCCGAGCGGTGAGCGCAGCGAGGGCCTGCGAGCCCTGCGCGCGGCGGCGCTGCGAGAGCGCCAACCGGATCTGCTGCTCATCGAGCCCCAACAGCCCGAGGCCGACCTCGGTGTCAGCGAGCCACGGCGCCGCCGCGAGCTGCTTGGAGCCCGCGTCCGCCTGCGCGGCCCGCGACAAGTGAATGGGCGAACGCCACTTCGGGGCTATCGTGACCCACTCGGCGGGCACCGAGTCCAAGCCGTTCCTGATCGCCAACGCCCGGGTGAAGGAGCGTTGGAACGCCGGGGACCAATCGTCGGTGGCGCCCTCGGCCTCCGCGATCAAATCCTCACGAGAGGCGATATACGACTCGGCGGACGTCGGGTTCGCGCGGTTCACCAACCCCAGCGACTCCACCGGGATCGACGTCTCCCCCGCGAACTGCCCCGCGATGTGCTCGAACATGTCCACATGCGGCTGCGGCGAAGCGGCGGGGAACTGATGCACCTCCGCGCGCACCCCGGTCTCCTCGTCGTCGGGCAAGCCTTTGATGCGGCCCATGCGAACCCGCCACGGGTTCGGGTTCTTCTCGCCCCCCGCCAGATCCGCGAGGGTCGCCCCGAACATCCAGAACTCCGGGAAGGAGAACGTGTCCGCGTGCGCCTCCATGCGGATCGCCACGCGCGTGGCCTGCTCCAAAAGCGCGATCACCGCCCGGTTGATCCGCGACGAGCCGAACGGGCGACCCGCGCGCGGCTTGTACACCAGCGGCTCTGCGGGCACCCCGAACTTGTGGTCGGAGCGCTCCACAGCCCAGCCCGAGGAGTCCCGCGCGGCGGAAACCGTCAACCCGTCCATGTACAGCGCGAACCCGGTCACCCGGTCCTCTTCGTCGCGATCCGTGATCGACAACAGGTTCTCCAAACGCCTCGCGCGGGGGTTCCAGTCGCCCACCGCGTTGAGCGCGTCCTTGACATGGATCAACGCCTTCGGCTCCCACGCCTCCCCTGCGGTGTTCACAAGGAACGCTGGGCCGTGGATCAGCGAGGACACCACGCCCGAGTCCGACTCGGTGCCCAACAGGTTCTCCGACCACACCTCGCGCGACCCCAACGACTCAAGATCCCCGTCCGCCCATGTGAACCCGTCCAGGTTGCAACGCCGCGCCAGGATGTCCACGGCCTTCGCGGCCCAACCCAGCACAATCCCCATGCGGAAATACTCCGGTGGGATCGTGCTCGTCCGCTTCACCGCGTACTTGCCCTCGTACAGCCGCGAGCGGGACTGGTTGCGCCCAGCGCGCCGCGTCAACTCATCGAACAAGCGGCCCAACAGCCGCTGCTCGTCGTCCGTCAAACCCCGCACCCGAGGAGCCTCCGCGAACACAGTCACAGCACGAACCCCCCTCGACCGCTCGAAACAACACTCTTCCGTCTGCCATGCGTCACCGCGACCAGCACCGACAACATCACCGCGACAAGCGGCGCGATGTTCGCCGTCTCGTCCCTGCGGTCCAGCCCGTAGCCACCCGCGTCGCGGATCGGCCTACGCCTCGCCCCCGCCACCGCCTGATTCACCGACTCCTGGTTCGCGTGCGAGAGCGAACCCGCCGCAACCCGGTCCATGAGCATCCCGAACGCCTTGGCCATGTCCGACGCGTTCGTGACCACCACCCGAACGCCGCGACGGCGAAGCTCGGGCACGAGCGACGACGCCGGCGAAGCCGAATCCACCCCCACAGGCACACGCCGGCCCACGTTCGCCGCGACCCACTCCACGCACTCAGAGCCCGACACCCCCGCCCACACCTCCTCGACATGCGCGCAATCCCCGTCCAACCAGCACGCCCCCACAGAGACCTCCCGCGAATGGGACATGTCCACCACCAAGGCGTGCGGCCTGACCGACGACTCCGGGCCATCAGCCCGAAGAGCCCGCCACACAGAATCCTTCACCACCGCCTGATGCGTGGAAACCTCGTCCCACACCCCAAGCGCCTCGCGCCGGAACGAATCCTCCAAGAGGTTTTTGCGCAACCGGAGCATCGCCCGCTCCGATGTGCGGTGCGGATAGCTCGGATTCGCCTTGCGCCACTGCTCCCGGTCCTCCACGTCGCAACCACGATCCGCCGACAGCTCCACGTACAACGTGCCCTCGGACTCCCCGTCCAACGCCTCCTGCCGGAACATCGTGAACGCCTCGCCGGGATCTTTCGGACGCGGCGGCGTGCCCATGAACAACGTCAACGGGTTCTCAGCCACGTTCTGCGACGCCAACATGTCGTCCAACGCCGACTCACCGAGGATTTGCGCCTCATCGAACGCCAACACGCCCACATCCGCGAACCCGCGCCCGAACCCCGCCTCACGAGCACCGAACAAAATCCTTGAGCCGTTCACAAACAACACGGCCTCGTCGCCACGGCCACGAACAACCTGGGCCACCAGCGGACGCACCGAATCCCGCGCCGCCAGAGCCGCCATCGACCCGAACGTCTCCTTCGCCGTCTTCACCCGGTGCGCCGTCCACAACACCGTCAACCCCGCCCGCAGCAAACACAGCGCGAACAAAGCCGACATCATCACATGCGTCTTGCCGACCTGCCGGGGAATCGACACCACCACCGTGTCGCACGCGTACAAACCGTCCTCGCGCTTCGAGAACATCAACCGGCCAAGCCCGTCCTGCCACTCATCGAAACCCAACCCCAGCTCCGAGCACTTCGCCCGCACCCGAGGCCACTCCGTCGAAACGATCCCCTCCGGGACCACCAGATGACGCGCGACCTCAGATAGCCGAGCCATCCCACCGCTCATCCTCCACAATCGCCGCGACCTGCTCGGCCTTCTCGCTCATCAACGAGTCCAACCGCTCCGACACGTCCTGCAAACGGCGCGTCAACGCCGCCAAATCCCGAGGCGGCGTCCCCTCGTCATCAATAGCCCCCGCCAAGCGCGCCTGCAAAGCGTTCAAACGGTCGATCTCGCTGCCAGTCTCCACCGCCCGAGCGACCGGCCCGAGCACCTGATGCCGGCTGCTCCCACGAGACATGACGGACTCCTTCCAAGGGCCAAAGCTCTATTCCCTTCAAAGGGAAAAATCCAAGGGGGGGCACCCGCCTATGCCGCCGAGGTGCGGAAGGGCTACCGTGGGGGGTATCCCCCGTGGGTGTTTCCACCAGGGATTTTTCTGTTTCCCCAGGTCAGGGCGTTGCGCCGGGATGACGGGTTGTTATTGTCGTCGTGGGCGTGTGGGCACTCGGACGCTCTACGCCCATGCCCTCTCGGTCACGTACCTGAGTCTGGCTCCTGGACTGGATGCCTGTCGAGGATTTCGACGCTCTCGGCTTCCCAAGCCCCTGCTTGCTCTACGAGGACGATCTTGAACGCGGGGTGCTCGCTGTTCGCGGGGTAGAAGATGGTGCTTGTCGTCGGGGGTCCGGTGAGTGTCGCCCTTGGCTCTGTTTCGTTCATGCCCACGCTCTCTCTGTGACGTACCGCCGTCTGAGGTCGGTGACAGCGGTGTCGCTCTTGGCCCTGTTGCAGTCCCGGTGCGCGGGCTGCTTGTTCGCGAGCACATCAGCGCCGCCCTTGTTCAAGGGCACGATGTGGTCGGCGACGAACGAGGCGGGGTCGGTGTGCGGCAGGGCATAGTCGATCTCCCCGCCGCAGATACCGCACGGCGGTTTGCCCCTGGCGATGGTCTTGCGGTCGGCATCCCGCTTGGTCGTGCTGCGCGGGACGCCCATCGGTCACTCCTCGGCTAAGCCCTCAGGGAGATAGCGCGTCGATAAGGTTGAGATCATGCCGCCGTTCTTGAAATTTTCCGACGAATGGAACCTGGGGGGCATCCCGTGCGTCTAAGTGATTGAGGACACAAATCTCAGCTTCGGCTTTACCCTAGGAGAACCCAATGATGCGCTTTACCGCCGCCCTCGTGGCCCTCGCCGCTTCATTCAGCTTCGCCAGTCCGGCCTTCGCGTACCATGCGCGTTGGGGCGCCATCGCCTACGACAGGCAGGGGAACGCAACTGCGGCCACCGGCGCTTCCAGCGGAAACTACGCCATGCTCGCAGCCAAGGACAAGTGCGGGCCACGGTGCGGGACATACCCGTTCAGGGGTTGCGCCGCAATCGCGTTCACCAGGGACAGCGTCAACGGGAGGCGCGGCTACGAGCTTGCGGCTAGCAGCTCCGCGTCCCGAGCGCGCGAAATGGCCCGACAAGGCTGCGAGGCCACAAGCCGCGCCGACTGCTACATCCGCCTCTCGGTCTGCAACTGACAGGCGCCGCCTGGGCGCTAACCCACAAATCACGGGTCGGCCACCCGAGGATGTGACGTTCAATCTGCGTGAACACCGCCTTGAACGTGGTGACCCCGCGTTCTTCGACAACAGTTGTCACCCACAGCGGTTCGGTGTATCTGAGCGTCCCGTGCCCTCGGATGGCGTCGTGCTCTCGGATGTTGACCGCGTGCGCCGAGTTCTTCACCGCTTCGGTGAGCCCTGGCGGGAGCCGTTCGGCCATGAACCTGTAGACCATCGAGCCGTCTTGCAGCCGAGCTGCGCCATAAGGCTCAAGCATCGCAGAACGGGGAACCTTGTGCAGCTCCCCGTCGATCAGGAAGTCAACCCCCGGCCTCGACGGCGCTATCCGCTTGCTCATGCCCTTGCCCGCCGCAGGTCGTACATGCTCACGCCCTCAATGCTCCAAAGCGCTTGGCCGTCCGCCGCCCGCGTGATCGTCTCGCGAGAGAGCGCGAACCACGCTGGCACGGAATCGTCGGTGTTGTCTTGCACCGCGATCATGTCGCCCTCTTCGGGCGAGAGAGCAGCCCGAGCGGAGTTGACCGCCTCAGAGTCGCCCCCAACGGCGATGTGCAGTTGTCGCGGTTCAGGAGCATTTGGCCCGAAACCATCGGGAACTCTCAAT
>JGI2924J29684_1077928_pt1 | contig 25656 bp, 26 predicted proteins | sample BenlonsequencITS_FD_29684 | JGI IMG/M metagenome (IMG submission 29684)
GGGACTCGCGGGGAGGCCCCGCCCCCGAGGCGGTCGCCGAGCAGCTCGAGTCGGCTCGCGAGACGCTCGCGGCCGACGAGGGGACACACGCGGCGACCGACGAGGCGCTCGAGGACGCCCACGCGGCGCTTCGCGAGGAGGTGAACGCGTATGGCTGATGTCCTCGCGTGTCCACCAGCTCCGGATCGCACGCCAACCCCGCTCCCGCCGCCGTCCCCACGAGGGGACGATACACAATCAAAATGATATGAAATACAAAATCTGCCGGAAATCGCGAGTCACACACCGTTAGTGGGTAGTGCAGTTATTGTAACTTTGCTGTTAGGTTCGAAGGTTTTAAGGGTACTGCGGTCCCAGTGTGGAGTACAATGACAGAATGCGTCGAGTGTGGGGCAGAAGTGTCCCTGCACGACGATCTGGAAGTGGGAGAGATCGTTGACTGTACGACCTGCGGAGCCGAGCTGGAAGTCGTCGACACCGAGCCGCCAGTCCTCGAGCGAGCCCCGGAGCTCGAAGAGGACTGGGGTGAGTGACCTTGAAAGTAGGAATACTCTACTCCCGGATCCGCAAGGACGAGAAGCTCCTCCTCTCGGAGCTGCGCGAGCGCGACCACGAGGTCGAGAAGATCGACGTCCGCAAGCAGACGTTCGACATCGGCGAGGCCTCCGAGGCGTTTGCCGACCTCGACATCGTCGTCGACCGCTGTCTGGCCACGAGTCGCAGCCTCTATGCCACGCAGTTCTTCGAGGCCTACGGCATCCCCGTGGTCAACAGCAACGAGACGGCCGAGATCTGCGCCGACAAGGTCAAGAATAGCCTCGCGCTCGAGAAGGCCGGGGTTCCCACGCCCGCGACGAAGGTCGCGTTCACCAAGGAGACCGCCCTCGAGGCGATCGAGGAGTTTGGCTACCCCTGCGTGCTCAAACCCGTCGTCGGCTCGTGGGGTCGTCTGATGGCCAAGATCGACTCCCGCGACGCCGCGGAGGCGATCTTGGAGCACAAGGCGACGCTCGGCCACTACGAGCACAAGGTGTTCTACGTCCAGGAGTTCGTCGAGAAACCCGGACGGGACATCCGTGTCGTCGCGATCGACGGCGAACCCGTCGCCGGGATGGTCCGGTCTTCGGATCACTGGATCACAAACGCCGCGAAGGGCGCCGAGACGAACGTCTTCGAGGTCGACGACGAGGCTGCAGAGCTCGTCGAGAAGGCGAGCGACGCCGTCGGCGGGGGACTGCTCGGCATCGACCTCATGGAGACGGCAGACGGGTACACCGTCCACGAGGTCAACCACACCGTCGAGTTCAAGGCGCTCAACGACGCCGTCGAGACCGACGTCGCCGGCACCGTCGTCGACTGGCTCGAAGAGAAAGCCGCGGAGAACGGCAGCCAGGAAGTCGAGGTGACGTTCTGATGGCCGTCGGCACCGACGCCAGCGCGGACGAATCAGCCGAAACCGTCACTGCGACGGTCGTCGGCGGTAGCGGCTTTACGGGTGGCGAGCTCCTGCGACTGCTCGCCGGTCACCCCAACTTCGAACTCGCGGAAGTGACGAGTCGCTCGAAGGCCGGCAAGAGCGTCGGCTCGGTCCACCCGCCGCTTCGCGGGACCGACCTGCGCTTTACCGAACCCGAGGACTTCGAGTCGGTCGACGTCCTCTTTGCGGCGACACCCCACGGCGTCTCGATGGGGCAGATCGACGACTTCTTCGAGATCGCCGATACCGTCGTCGACCTTTCGGCAGACTTCCGCCTCGACACCGAGGAGCAGTACGAGGAGTGGTACGACGGCCACGACGCGCCCGAATACCTGGAGAAGGCCGAGTACGCCCTGCCAGAGATCAACCGCGAGAACCTCGCGGGCGCGGAGCTGATCGCCGGCGGGGGCTGTAACGCCACCGCCACCATTCTGGGGCTGTATCCGCTGTTCGAACACGATATCCTTGAGGGCGGCGAGCAGGTCGTCGTCGACGTCAAGGTCGGCTCCTCGGAGGGGGGTGCCGGCGGCGGCGAGGCCTCGAGCCATCCCGAGCGCTCGGGCGTCGTCCGCCCCTACGCGCCGACGGGCCACCGCCACGAGGCCGAGATCGAGCAGTTCCTCGACACCTCGGTCGCCTTCACCTGCCACGCCGTAGACATGATCCGCGGCGCCAGCGCGACGGGTCACGTCTTCCCGTCGGGACCGGTCTCGAAGGGCGACCTCTGGCAGGCCTATCGCGGCTGCTACGAGGACGAGCCGTTCGTCCGCATGGCCGCGGGCGGCTCCGGCGTCTACCGCTATCCGGAACCCAAATCGGTGGCGGGGACGAACCTCGCGGAGGTCGGCTTCGAGCTCGACCCCTCGAACAAGCGCGTCGTCGTCTTCTCGGCGATCGACAACATGATGAAGGGATCGGCGGGCCAGGCGGTCCACGCCGCCAACGTCGCGCTCGGCCTTGAGGAGACGGCCGGACTCGAGTTCACGGGGCTGCACCCCGTGGGGGCACCGTAAATGACTACCGTGGTCAAGATCGGCGGCGCACGCGCCGTCGATCCCGAAGGTGCGCTCGCGGACGTCGCGAGCCTCGTCGAGGACGGCGAGGACGTCGTCCTCACCCACGGCGGCTCGACGGCCGTCGACGAGACCCTCGAGGAGCTCGGGCAGGAGCCCACGTACGTCGAGACACCGGGCGGCGTCGTCGGTCGCTTTACCGATGAGGAGACGATGGACGTCTTCAAGATGGTGATGCCCGGCAAGCTCAACACCGACCTCGTCGAGAGCCTCCAGAACGAGGGTGTCGACGCCGTCGGCCTCTCGGGGACGGACGGCAAACTTCTCGAGGGGAAACGCAAGTCCGCCGTTCGCGTGAAAGAGGACGGCAAGAAGAAGATCAAGCGCGGCGACCACTCGGGGAAAATCGAGTCGGTCAACGCCGACCTCCTCGAGACGGTGCTCGCGGGCGGCTACACGCCCGTCGTCTCGGTTCCGATGCTGGGTGAGGAGAAATCGGGCGGGTACACCGCCGTCAACGCCGACGCCGATCGCGCGGCCGCCGCGATCGCGGGCGCGCTCGAAGCCGACCTGGTCGTGTTGACCGACGTCTCGGGGATCTACGAGGACCCGGACGACGAGTCGACGAAGATCGACTCCGCGTCGACCCCCGAGGAGTTCGAAGCCGTCGAGGACGCCGCCGAAGGGTTCATGACCAAGAAGGTCATGGCCGCCACGGAGGCCCTCGAAGGGGGTGCGTCCTCGGTGATCGTCGCCTCGGCTAACGCGGACGCGCCGATAACGAGTGCGCTCGCGGGCGAGGGGACGACCCTCCAGCCCGGCGTCCTCGACGACGAAACTACACAGGAGGCCACACGATGAGCGACCACGACTTCGTCTCCGGCAGCAAGCCGATCGGTATCGAGCGCGGCGAGGGACCGTACCTCTACAGCACCGACGGGACGGAGTACCTCGACGCGGGTGCGAGCTTCGCGTGTACGCCGCTGGGTCACTCCCATCCCACAGTCGTCGACGCGGTACAGGAGCAGGTCGGCGAGCTGACGTTCGTCGACTCCTCGTTTCCCGTCCAATCGCGCGAGGACGCCTACGCGGCGTTCGTCGCGGCGACGCCCGACGGACTCGAGGACGCCTGGTTCTGTAACTCCGGAACCGAGGCCAACGAGGCCGCCCTGAAGTTCGCCCGCTCGGCGACCGGCGACTCGAAGATCGTCGCGGCGACCCGCTCGTTCCACGGACGGACGATGGGGTCGCTCGCGGCGACCTGGAAGGACAAGTACAAGGAGCCCTACGAGCCCCTGGCCGGTGACGTCGAGTTCGTTCCCTACGGCGACGGCGAGGAGCTCGCGGCGACCGTCGACGACGAGACTGCGGCCGTCATCCTCGAACCGATCCAGGGCGAGGGCGGGATCAACGTCCCGCCCGCGGGCTACCTCGAGCGCGCCCGCGAACTGACCGAGGCGGCCGGCGCGGCGCTGGTCTTCGACGAGGTCCAGACCGGGATGGGACGGACGGGCTCGATGTGGGCCTGCCAGAACGCGGGCGTCACGCCCGACGTCCTCACGACCGCGAAGGGACTCGGAAACGGCCTGCCCATCGGCGGCGTCGCGGTTCAGGACTGGATCGCCGACGGCGCTGCCTCGCACAACGCCACGTTCAGCGGCGGCCCCGTCGTCACCGCGGCGGTCCACGCGACGATCTCGACGCTGGTCGAGGAGGAGTGGCCCGCCCACGCCGCCGCTGTCGGTGACTCCCTCGCAACGGATCTCGAGGACGCCCTCGGCGACGCGGTCCGCGAGGTCCGCGGTGAGGGGCTGCTCGTCGGTATCGAACTGAAACGCGGCGCGAACCGGGTCGCCCGCGATCTGGCGATGAACCACCAGGTGCTGGCACTACCAGCGGGCCGGACCGTCCTGCGCCTGCTGCCGCCGCTCGTGATCGACGAGGACGACACGGACCGACTCGTCGAGGCGCTGACCGAGACCGTCGCCCCCGAAGCCGCGTCCGAATCATGAACGCGAGTATGACCAACGTGGCCGACGTCTCGCAGGAGGACGCCCGGAACCTGCTGGTCGATCTCGTCGGGATCCCCTCGCCGACCGGCGAGGAGCAGGCGGCGGCCGAACGCCTCGTCGAGTTCTTCTCGGCGAACGGCCGCGAAGCCTGGATCGACGAGGTCGGCAGCGTCCGTGCACCCGCAGACGATGCAGTGTTGCTGACCTCCCACGTCGACACCGTTCCCGGCGAGATTCCAGTCGAGGTCCGGCCGGCAGACGCCGAGGACGTCGACGACGAGGTCGCCGAGGAGGAAGGTGAGGACGTCCTCTGGGGGCGCGGGAGCGTCGACGCTACGGGTCCGCTGGCCGCGATGGCCGTCGCCGCCGTCCGAACGGGCGTCTCCTTCGTTGGCGTCGTCGGCGAGGAGACCAACTCCCGAGGCGCCCGGCATCTGGTCGTCGACCGCGAGGAGCCCGACGCCGTCGTCAACGGCGAGCCCAGCGGTACAACCGGGATCACGCTGGGCTACCGGGGCTTTCTCTCCGGGACCTACGTCGCGACAAGCGAGTCGGGCCACACGTCCCGACCCGAACCCAACGCGATCCAGCACGCGACCGAGTGGTGGACCAACGTCGAGGCCGCCTTCGAACACGACGAGTACACGCCCGTCTTCGAGCGCGTCACGGCGAAACCGGTCGACATCGACGGCGGGATCAGCGAGGACGGCCTCTCGGTCGAGACGACCCTGCAGGCCCAGCTCCGGATCCCCCCGTCGCTGGACGCCGAATCGGTCCGCGAGACCGCGGAGGCCGAACTCGAGATCGGCACCGTCTCCTGGGCCGAGCCGATCCCGCCTGTGATGGAGAGCCCGCGAACCGAGGTCGCCCGCGCGTTCCGTGCGGCGATCCGCGAGGCGGGCTGCGATCCGCGCCTCCTGCGCAAGACCGGCACCAGCGACATGAACCTCTACGCCGGCGCGTGGGACTGTCCGATGATCACGTACGGCCCGGGCAACTCCGAGCTCGACCACGCACCCGACGAGCGCCTCTCGCTCGCCGAGTTCGATCGGTCGGTCGAAGTGCTGACGAACGTCGCAACGACGCTTCGCGGAGGCGAGCCCGAATGAGTGAGCCGCGACACTTCCTCGAGATCGACGATCTCTCCCGGGAGGAGCTGACCGCCGTCCTCGATCGCGCCGAAACGTACAAACACGCGCAGGCGAACGGCGAGGACCACGACGATCTCGCGGGCCAGACCCTGGGGATGATCTTCCAGAAACCCAGCACCCGAACCCGCGTCTCCTTCGAGACGGGGATGACCCAGCTCGGCGGCCACGCGATCTTCCTGGGCGCCGACGACATCCAGCTGGGCCGGGGCGAGCCGCTGAAAGACACCTCCCGGACCCTCTCGCGGTACGTCGATATCGTGATGGCCCGGCTGTTCAAACACGACAACGTCGAGGTGCTGGCCGAACACTCCTCGGTACCGATCGTCAACGGACTCACCGACGACGCACACCCCTGCCAGACGCTCGCGGACCTGCTGACGATCCGCGAGGAAACCGGCGGATTCGAGGACGTGTCGGCCGCGTGGGTCGGCGACGGCAACAACGTCGCCCAGTCGTTCGTCATCGGCGCGGCACTGGCCGGTATCGACCTCACCGTCGCCACGCCCGACGGGTACGGGATCGACGACGACGTCCTCGAGCGGGCCCGTGAACTCGGCGGCGATCTGACGACCACGACCGAGCCCACCGCGGCGGTCGCGGACGCCGACGTCGTCTACACCGACGTCTGGATTAGCATGGGTCAGGAGGACGAACGCGACGTCCGGATGGACGCCTTCGAGGGGTTCCAGGTCAATGCGGACCTGCTCGAGGACGCCCCCGGCGCGTCGGTGATGCACTGTCTGCCCGCCCACCGCGGCGAGGAGATCACCGACGAGGTCATCGAGAGCGACCGCTCGATCGTCTTCGATCAGGCCGAAAACCGGCTCCACGCCCAGAAGGCGCTGCTGAGCTGGCTGCTCGAGTAGCGATCGAAACCTTCTGTGGTCGTTTATCGTCCGTGGAATCCGTACGTGATCCCGAGGACGACGCCGTACGCCGCGTGTCCCAGCAGACTCCCGACGTCGACGTTCGGCAGCGGTGGCGCCATCGGGAAGCCGCCGACCGAAAGCCAGATCGGCATGACGACGACCGCGAGACCGATCCAGACGACGACGCCGTAGGCGAGGCCGAAGCGCGGTAGTCCGGACGACTCCGCGCCGGGACTGACCCGTGAGCGCGAGCAAGGCGGCGAAGACGACCCCGAGCACCGCGCCGTGGGAGACATGGAGTACTCAGCCGACGAGTCCGCCTTCGAGACCGTACATGGCCGGGATCCCCATCTCAAGCATCGCGGGCATCTGCACCGCCATCAGCACGCCGAACGCGACCGCTCCGGCGATACCGCCCACGACGCCCGCCTGCCAGGATTCGAGTGCGGTTCCGGTCGCCACGTCAGCTTCGGTTCGTTGTTTGGACGCCATACGCTAGCTCTCGGCGGAAGACGGTGTAGCGCTGTCTCTCTCTCGTGTTGGCCACACACAGTCGTCGGATCGGGACCGACGCACCGAGGCGAACGTTCATCCGTCGAGCCCTCGCAGTACGTTCCGATGGTGGACCCGTTACGCATCGACGCGGGCGATCTTGGCGCGGACGCGATTCTCGAGGCGATCGAGGACGGCCGTCGCGTCGTCGTTACGACGACGACCCTCGGCGACGAGCACGAAATCACGCTGCGGTACGACGGCTCAGTGTACTACTGTGACACCCCCACCAGGTTACACCGCCACGAGAGCGCACGGGAAATGCGGACCTGCATTCGGAACATGGGGTACGGAGCGTCGTCGACCGCGGACGGGACGTGACTCTTTCACTTCCAGGGGTGTAGTATCGGCCATGCCGACCGACCCCGAACATCGCCTCGACGAACTGATGGAGACGCCGGACCCCGGGTTCGAAACGGTGATGAGCTGCGTCTTCGGCATCGAACCTCACGAGACCAGAACCTATCTCGTGCTCCTCGAGCGACCCGGGAGCACCATCGGCGAGCTAGAAACACCCCTCGAGCGCGACCGGAGTACGATCAACCGTTCGCTGACGACGCTGTACGAGCGTGGGATCGTCCGCCGGGACCGTCGGCTCCTCGACGGCGGGGGGTACGTCTACCAGTACACCGCCATCGCGCTGCCGGAGGTCAAACGGATGCTCCACGACGCGCTCGACGCCTGGACGGCGACGGTTCACGGGGTCATCGATGACTTCGACGAGGAGTGAACGTCCTCGCCGCCCGCCGCGGCAGCGTTGGTCCCAATCAGCCCACTTTTCTCCTTTGCCCGCTACGGTCCCGGTAATGAGTCTCAGCCTCTCGGCCGAGAACCCGACCGTTCCAGAGGACGCGACCGACGGCGCCTGGCTCGAGTGTATCGACTGCGGCGAGACGTTTGCGCCCTTCGCGGACGTCCGCTACACCTGCGACGACTGCGACGGGCTGCTCGAGGTTCGCTACGCCGACCACCCCTCGTTCGAGGACTTCGAGGGGGAGGGTGTCTGGCGCTACACCGACGCGCTACCGCTCGAGTCGGGCGTCTCGATTCAGGAGGGAGCCACGCCGCTGTACGAGGTCCCCACCATCGAGGACGAGCTCGGGCTCGAGGCCGTCAGGATCAAACACGAGGGAATGAATCCGACGGGATCGTTCAAGGACCGCGGGATGACCGTCGGCGTTGCCGTCGCACGGGAGCTCGGGGTCGATCGACTGGCCTGCGCGTCGACGGGTAACACAAGCGCCGCGCTCGCGGCCTACGGCTCTCGGGGCGGGATGCAGACGCTCGTGCTCCTGCCAGCGGGGAAGGTCGCCGCGGGGAAGGTCGCCCAGGCGAGCCTCCACGGCGCCCGGATTCTGGAAGTCGACGGCAACTTCGACGCCTGCCTCGATATCGTCCAGGAGCTCGCGGCACAGGGCGAAGCCTACCTGCTGAACTCGCTGAACCCCTTCCGGCTGGAGGGTCAGAAGACGATCGGCCTCGAGATCCTCGAGGCCTTCCGCGACGACTACGGGACGCTCCCGGACCGGATCGTGCTCCCGGTCGGCAACGCGGGCAACACCGCGGCGCTGTACAAGGCGTTCCGCGAACTCCTCCAGGCTGGCGCGATCGACCGCGAGGACGTGCCGAAGCTCACCGGTGTCCAGGCCGTGGGCGCCGCGCCGATGGTCGAGGCGATCGAGAACGGCGCCGACGAGGTGCGACGCTGGGACGACGTCGAGACCCGCGCGACGGCGATCCGGATCGGCAACCCGGTCAACGCGCCGAAAGCCCTGCCCGGAATCCGCGAGACCGGTGGGACGGCCATCTCGGTCACCGACGAGGAGATCACCGACGCCCAGCGCACGCTCGCGAGCGAAGGGATCGGCGTCGAGCCCGCCTCCGCGGCCTCCGTCGCCGGGCTTCGCAAACTCCGCGCCGAGGGGATCGTCGAGAGCGACGAACGGGTTGCCTGCCTGACGACGGGCCACCTGCTCAAGGATCCCGACGCAGCCGCCGCCGCCGGTAACGATTCCGAACCCGTTCCGGCAGACACCGACGGCGTCCTTGAGCATCTCGCGGGCGGGTCCGCGTCGGACCGATAGCGACGACGACGTCCTCGAGCTTCGACCGGTGCGGTCCATCCAGACCTTATTTCCAGATAATTCTAGAAGATATCTTATACTTTAAGTAGGAAGAGGGAGCACAGGTACACATAGCTGGTGATAATTACCGATGGCTGTAGACGATTCGACCGGAAGCTGCTCAGAGTGTGGTGGACGACTGCGGACGACGGAAACCGAACTGATCTGTGAGAACTGCGGGCTCGTCTCCGACGAGGACGCGATCGACCGCGGCCCCGAGTGGCGGTCGTTCGACGACGGCCCGGACCGCCGTCGGACCGGCGCCCCGCTGACGCGCTCGCGACACGACCGCGGGCTCTCGACGGAGATCGGTTACGGAAGTGGTTCGGGATCCTACACCCGTCTGAGCGGGCGAAAGCGACGCCAGATCGCCCGCCTTAGACGAGAACACAATCGAGCTCGAATCTCGACGAAGGCAGACCGCAACCAGGTGTACGGGTTCACGGAGATCAAACGCGTCAACGGCTTGTTGTCACTCCCCGACTCCGTGCGGGAACAGGCCTGTACGCTCTTCGAGTCGGCTCAGTCCGAGGGGTTGTTACAGGGGCGGTCGCTGGAGGGGTTTGCCGCGGCCGCGATCTACGCGACCTGTCGGACGAACTCGCTGGCCAGAACGATCGACGAAATCGTCGCGGTCGCCCGCGCCGACGCCGACGAGCTCAAGGCCGCCTACGACGCGCTGAACCGCGAACTCGAACTCCCCACCGGACCGATCGATCCGACCCAGTACCTGCCGCGGTACGCCTCGAAACTCGAGCTCGAACCCGCGATCGAGAACCGGGCGCGCGAATACGTGACGACGCTCCTCGAGGACGGCGCTATCGGGGGACGGAATCCGAGCGGCGTCGCCGCGGCCTGTCTGTACGCGGCCGCCGGCGAACGCGAGAACTGGCCCTCGATCACCCAGACCGCCGCGGCCGACGTCGCCGACGTCGCACCCGCGACGATCCGGTCGACGGCCGTCGCGCTCGAGGAACTGAACCCGTCGTCGAACGGCTAGGTCGTTCGGAGCGTATCGGTGCTTGGCTCGTAGACCTCGCCTTTCTGTTTGAGCTTGTCGATCTCGTGTTCGGCCTTCGACTCGTCCATCCCGATCTCGTCGGCCCGCTCGAGAACGATATCGACCGGCGCGCCCTCGTCGTACTCCTCCTCGATGTCGCTGATCAGCCCCTTGATGTTCTTGATCCGATCCCGCTGGGACTTCGAGGTGCCGGCCTCGACGATGTCCGCGTCGAACTCGCCGGTTTCGGGGTCGACGCCGATATCCTGCAGACACGAGCGGACGATCTCGACGACCCGCTCGGCGTCGCGTTGCTCGACCGTATCCGAAAGTCGCACCCGGGCGCTTGCCTCCGAGAGCCGCACCAGCGCCTCGAGCTTTCGTGCGGTGACCGGGACGGGGGCGTCCTCGTCGGTGCCTTTCGCGCGCAGGTCGACGTAGAAGTCCCGGATCGTCTCGCGGGCGTCCTCGGTCATCCGTGGGTGGCAGTTCTGCTTCGCGTAGGCGATGTACTTTCGGAGGAGTTCGGCGTCGATCACGGGATCGACCTGTTCGGTCATCTCCTCGATCTCCTCCTCGCTGACCTCGAGACTGGTCATCTCCTCGCGCTGGGTGGTCAGCTCCCCTGCGTAGTTGGTCGTGAGAATGTGCTCGGCGAGATTCTTGTCTTTCTCCTCGTCGGGCTGGTCGGTGACCGTGAAGATCAGATCGAACCGCGAGATCAGGGCCGGTTCGAGGTCGATCTGCTCGCCGATGGGCTCGTACTGGTCGAACCGACCGTACTTGGGGTTCGCGGCGCCCAGTAGCGAACAGCGGGACTTGAGCGTGGCGTTGATGCCGGCCTTCGAAACCGAGATCTTCTGTTGCTCGAGGGCCTCGTGCATGGCCGAGCGGTCCTCGGAGTTGTGAACGACCATGCCGTTGGCGATGAAGTTGTGGGTCCCTTCAACTGTGAGGTCGTAGACGTAGTCCCACTCATCGCCATCGATCCGGTGGATTTTGACGATTTCCGAGGGTTCGACATCATGAAGACTCGAGCGTGCTGACTGGTCGGTCATTACAGCACCGCCATCTGTGACGATTGATGACTCGTTACAGGGGACGAGCGTTCGATCACCGACCTCGAGATTTGTTGCGCTTCGTTCGATTGTCGATCCGTCTTGTCGGATGAAGAACGGATGGTCTGGTGTCGAGCGGAGCTTCTCACCGTCTTCGGTGATGACTTCGATCAGTTCCGATGGGGTCTCGTACTGATGTACGGCAGTGACCGGTCGTTCGACGATCGCTCCGGAGTCGGTCATCGTCCGAACACTCACGTCGACGTTCCGCATCGTTCGTCCGTTTTCTAGCGGTTCGATTTCACCCGCTTTTGCAGCCTGTTGCGCTATCTCTTCGATGGCGATAGACGATCCGTTGGATAATTCGACGAGGCTTTCCCCCGTCACGCACCGCATTTTGTCGAGTTCGTCGACCGCCGCGATCCCCTGATCGGCGAGGACGAGCGCGCCGGCCTCAAGGGTCCACTGCTGGCCGTCGCCGAAGTCGTCGCGGACCGCCGCAGCCGTGTTGTGGGTGACGACCCCGTTCGCGAGGAAGTTGTGCGTCTCCGGGACGGTGAGGTCGAACACCTCCTTCTCGCCGGTGTCGACCGCGGCGACGACCTCGTCCCAGCACAGGTCGGCCTCGACTGCCTCCTCGACGATCGGTTCGGCGTCTCCGAGATCGACCTCCTCGAGCATCCGTCGAGCCCGTCCACGGCCGGGATTGTCGCCACGGTTGAGATTCATATAGTATTCCCCACCAGCAGCATCGACGGTTGCGAGTGTGGTTCCGACCGGAATCTTCTCCTCCCGGCGTGTGGCATCCCCGACGATTTCCTCGAGCGCAGCCCGTTTTGTCGGGTAGCCGAATCCGATCGCGTCCGCGTACCGTTCGATGTTGCGACCGTAACACTCCAAGTGATACTGGACGTGATTCGATTCGATCTCGTAGCCGTTCTCGAGGACGGACACACCGCGACGGTCGCGCTCGCGAACGCGGGATCGAACGCCGTAGGTTTCGAGCATCAGCTGCACCTGTTCGGCGAACTCCTGGCTGATCGTCGAAAAGTGGATGCTCGAGCCCCCGTCAGTTCGGGACGAAACGGATCCATCGGCGTCCATCAGTCCGCGGAGGAACGCATCGGCGTGCTCGGCGGTCGTCAGTGCAGGATCGAGCTTCAGATCCTCCTTCGGCGTCTCCATCCCGGCGTTAGAGAACAACTGCGCGATAGTAGCGCTGTGAACGCGAATACACGGAACTCGATCGTCCTGATACTCGATTTCGGGCCGCTTGTCGAACGTATCGTCGACGATCTCGACCGCCCGCTCGAGAATCGTTTCGTCGCTGTTAGAAATTCGAACGAGACCGCGGTTTCCGTCGCGGCGCGAGAGCCTGATATCTCCGTCTCCGAAGACGAGGCCGAGCAGATAACAGAGGTCCTCGTCGAACTCGTCGGGGATACGGACGCCGTCCCCGTGACGAAGCATCGCGCGTTCGACCGAGAGCTGGTCCAACTCGAGGTCGATCCCCTCGAGCACTCGTTCGAGCTTTGCTATGGGAATATGTCGGTTCCGAATCGTATCGTAGACGAAGTCCTCCGAGAGGTCGAGCTCCGCCGCTGCGTCACGGAGCGTTCCGTACGTTTCACAGAGCTGCCGGCGGATCTGAACGATCGACTCGTCGGCGAGTTTCAGCTTCTCGTTCGTGAACTCGAGGTAGTCCTCGATCGGCGGCGTCGAGCGGTCGACCTCGTCGTACTTCGGTACCGCGACGTAATCACCTGCTTCGACGTTCGATATCTGCGTCCATTCGAGCCCGTCCTCGCCACAGGTCAACACTGGCGTGCTCTGTGACGCTTCGAGTTCCTTACCTCGTGCCGTCTCTATCCGTCGACACTCCTTTGGCGGCATTCGCCAGACGTGTGACGTCGATCGTGTCTCGAGGGCTCCCGAGTCCCGATCAAACGTGTAGAGGCCGATTTCGTCTTCGACTGCAGTTTCGGTGTCGACTGGATCGGGGAGCCGAGTAGTGGCGACGTCCTTGGCCTGTCGGAACCCGTCTTCGGTATGGATCAGCGTCTCCCCCGTGACACAGAGGCCAGCCGAGGACGACCCCTTCCCGGAGGTGTAGACGGAGCGAGGGGCGATGTTCTGAATGTAGCCCAGCATCTGGGAGTTATGGGAGATGATCCCGTTCGAAACGTAGTTGTGAGTCCCCTCTATCTCGAGGTCGTACACCCAGTCGTAGTCGGGATCGACCGTTTCAATAGAGTTGATCTGATCAGCTACAGCGCTCGTAGACGCGACTGTTCCTCCGTCAGCGAGGACGGGCACTTCGTTTACCGTCGGCTGATCGACCGTGTTCGCACTTCCCGTTGTCACGGCGATCGAATCTCCAACTGAGAGTTCGTCGGCACGGATTGCCCGATAGCCGTCAGCAACACCGACGAACAGCGGATGCGACGGCGTCACCTCGAGTTCACGCCCGCTCGAAGTCCGAATCTGATACATCTGATCAGGTGCCTCACGCTTCCAGACCTTCGTCGCCCGCTGTGGAGCGATCGAACCGTCGTCCTGCAGCGACGGCACCTCGAGATCGATCTCGTCGTACCACCCGTCGTCGATCGGTTTCGGGTCCTCGATGTTCGCCTCGACGAGGTCACGGATCGGGACATTGCGTCCGTCTGCGAGTGTCACCTTCGTGTCTCCGCGGACGCACTTTCCAGTACCCGGGTCCCCGATCAGCAGCATATGGAGGTCGCCGCGGATCCGCGAGCCGTCCGGCAACTGCTTCGTCACCCCCGAAAAGAGTTGGAGGATCATCGCGAGTTTCTCCTGTTCGTAGCCGTAGATGGATGGAGCGATCGAGCCGACCATCTGCTCGTAGATGTCATCGCTCGAGGACAGCCGGACGATCTCCTCTTTGTCCTCCTCGGTGATGTCCATGTCCTCGAACTGCTCTTCGTCGATGTCGACGGCCATCCCCTCCATGTAGAAGTCGAAGACGGGCGATTTGTCCTGGCCGTCGCCCTGCTGTTCGAGTCGGAGCACGCCCGTCGCGGAGACGTGGTCACCGGGCGTCACTTCGCCGGTGATGTCGTCCTCGACGTGGACGTCGAGTGATTGCGGGGTCTCCCCACCTCTGAGACCCTCGGGACTCTCCTGGATGCGCAGTTTCTGAGAGTCGACGAACTCCGACTGGTCGAAGTTCACGCGGAACGGGCCCTGACGTTCACACCCCTGGCATTCGTGGGGTTCCTGAAAGTCACCGCTGGACTGGGGGACTCTAGTGAGGGTGCCACAGAGCTGACACTCGAAGGCAGCCTCTTCGATCTTCGGACGGACGTCGGTCGCCTTGCGGACGATCCCCCGGACCTGTACGAGGGAGTTCATGTCGCGGGCGCGGATGTCCCGAATTTCGGGCGACTCGGTTTCGGGAAGGTTGTGGACCCGAACGTGGGCCTGGCCGAGGCTGACGTCGATCGGCAGATCGTACAGCCGGAGCGCCTCTTCGGCGTAGCGCTGGAGCTGTTCGGGCTGGGCGAGGAAGTCGTCGGCGAGGTTCGGATCGTATCGGTAGAGATCCTGCCAGTCGACGTGAAGCGACCGCTGCTCGTTGGGGTACTGCTGCGCAAGCTGCTTGATCTCGTTGTCGTAGTAGTTACGGAAGAACTGCTCGAACGAGTCGACGAGTTCAGAATTGCCCGCTTGCGCCATTGCACGTCCGTAGGGTCGCCACCGTGTATAAATGGTCGCAAAGCGGAGCGAAACTGATCGTGGGCGATCGCCGATCGGTCGTGGCGCTCACTCCCGGCGCGGATCGAACGGGGCGTTCTCGACGGCCTCTTTGTTCGCGTCGTCGGGTCCCTCTTTGCCGAGTTCGTCGACCGCGACGCCGAGCGTCGCGATCGAGCGAACGGCTTCCTCGACGGTGACGTCGACGTCGTAGACGTTTTCGGTGGGAACGTGCATGACGTACCCGTTGGTCGTCGGGTTCGGGCCGAGCGGAACCATGAGCGTCATCATCTCGTCGCCGTCGACGGTCCGTTCGATCGTCACTGGGGTGTCCGCGGTCAGAAATCCGAACATATACGCGTCGTCGTGAGGGAACTCGACGAGTTTCACCTCCTTGAACTGGTCGGTCTCGTCGTTGACGAGGATGTCACTGGCCCGCCGGACGCTCTCGTAGAGGACGCTCACGCCTGGAATCGTTTCTATCGTCGCGTGGACCCGTTCCGAGACGCGCTTTCCGGGCGTGTGTTCGGCGGCGAACCCGATCACCAGAAAGAATCCGATCAGCGACGCCAGGGTCGTCAGCTGAATGACGATCCGAGGCGGTTCGTTCGGCCAGACGTACTGCACGCCGGCGACGATCGGCGAGAGGATTCCGAGGACGAAATCGATCACGACCAGCAGTACGAGCAGCGTCACGACGAGCGGGATCGTCAGAATAATTCCGTTGACGAGCCACCGTTTCGGCTGCTCCGAGACCGCATCCATACGATCAGTTGTCGAACAGTCGGTAGAAAGCGTTCGGGTTGCGCTTGCGCCTTCACACTCCAGGCGGTCGATCCCGTCGACCCGAGTCGCAGCACAGTCGTCTCGAGCGGTCGTTCCGAGCCTGTTTCGATCGGCGGTCGCCTCGGCGTGCTTATCTCCGTCGGGTGCGTACAGACCGCATGATACCACGACCCTCTCGCTCGAAACCCGCCGACCAACAGACGGTGATCGACCACCTCGAGGCGGCGACAAAACGTCTCGAGACGATCGAGGATCGCCAGCGCCAGCTCGAACGGACGGTCGCCGCGCTGGCCAGAGAGAACGGAACCTCGCTCGGCTGTCCGTGTACTCGGTGTCACCGGAGCTACACGCTTGCGAAATCCGGAGTCATCTACTGTCCGGAATGCGGGTACAGACACACCCTCTGACCGTCCGTGACCGGACGAGATCTCTCTCGACAGTCGGTAGTGATCGGCAACGCTACAGCGATGTCGTCACTGTGTCGGTGAAAATACGTCGATCGTACGTGATCGTACGATCGGTGTAGAAGTCGATATGATCGCCGTTCGGCGACCGACTATCGCCTTGTTAGACGCGCTCGACGTTCGTTGCGCGCGGACCCTTGGGGGCCTGCTCGATGTCGAACTCGATCTCGGTACCCTCAGTCAGGTCCTCGCCGCCGACGTCCTCCATGTGGAAGAAAACGTCCTCGTCCGCGTCCTCAGTGTCGATGAAACCGTAGCCGCCAGTGTCGTTGAAGAAGTCAACCTTACCGTTTGCCATTACAACCAAACAGTGCCCCGCTGTACGGATAAGGGTTGGCATTTGTGTTCCCAACCCCGAATCCTGAGGACGAATGTCTATAGTTATCGGAGATTCGGGAAATATGTGATCGAAGGGTCGGTTATTCATGGTAAAGCCACCCGACCTGTCGCCCCTAACCGAGACGAGCGAGGGACCCACAGTTCTCCGCCCGGGCCGTGACGGACTCGAACGAGCCGGCGGGTCGGAAACGGACCCGTCCGCCGTCCGTCTCGTTGTCGCTGCGTTTCGGCGAGTGCTTTTGCTCTGCTGTACCGTACCATACTTATGACTTCCCGATCGCCGGTGTTCTGTCAGGTGTGCAATGAGACGATCGACACACAGGACTCCATCGAACCTTACCTCGTCTACGAGCACAGGCCTCGCGAGCTAGCCAGTCGGCTCGTCTCCGAATGGGAGGCCGAGGGACTCGGTTCCGAGGCGTAACGACGGTGGTCGACGAGTGATATCTCTGGCGCTCGTGGAGTTGCTCGCAGCAGAAGTATGGGATCGCCCGGATTTGAACCGGGGTCACGGGCACCCAAGGCCCGAAGTATACCAAGCTAACCCACGATCCCGTATCATCCTTTCTGGGCGAACCGCTTAAAGCGTTTCGTTCCGGACCGAACGGTTTTCCCCGCTTCGCTCGCTACGCCCGGGTATGGTTACAGGACTCGAGATTCTCCTCCTGGTGATCGTCCTCGTCGCCGTCCTCGGCGCCACGACGATCATCCAGACCGTTCGTCCCTTCATCGTCAACGCGGTCGTCGGACTACTCGTGTTGTTTCTCGCCCAGGCAGTCTTCGGCGTCTCCGTTGCGATCACGCCGATCGCGCTCCTGATCGTCGCCCTCGGCGGACTGCCGGGTTCGCTGCTGGTGTTGTTGCTCTCGCTGTTCGGCGTCGCCTTCGTCCCCTGACTGCCGTTTCGATCGCTCGCTTTCGCTCGTACTGCGTTCCGAAAAGGGCACTACAGTTCTTCGTCCCGAAGCTCGATGTCGGCGATCAGATCGTAGGGGTGGGCCTCCTTGCGGATCCCGTCGACGAGCGCGAACGCCTCGCCGGGCGAGAGGAAGTGTCGGGTGACGACCTCGCCGAGCGGCGTCGGTTCGAAGCCGTCGATAAAGCCGTACTCGAGGAGTTTGCCGATCGCGTGTTTAGTCGGGACCTCCCCGAGCATCCGGTCGTTGAGACCTTTGGCGGCCTTGCCGCCGACCACGATGTTCGCCAGCGTCTCCTCGACGGCGGCGTCCTCGTCGTAGTGGGTCATCACCGACTCCATCTCCCCTTTCAGGAGTTTAAACGCGACCTCGTCCTCGGTCATCTCCATGGAGTTGTGGTAGGTGCAGTCGGGTTCGACCAGCACGTACACCTTCCCCTCGTCGTGGTAGTCCGGCCGACCCGCGCGGCCGAGCATCTGGTGGAACTCCTGGACCGAGAGCCACTCGATCCCCATCGCCAGCGAGTCGAAGATCACCTGCGAGGCCGGGAAGTCGACCCCCGCCGCGAGGGCGGCGGTCGTTACGACCGCGGAGAGCTCCTGGTCGCCGAACTGGCGTTCGACCTGCTTGCGACGACCGTAGTCGAGCCCGGCGTGGTACGGCGCCGCCGAGTACTCGAGTTTCCGCGAGATCTCGTGACACCGCCTGCGGGAGTTCGTGAAGATGATCGTCTGTCCGCGATACCCCTTCGAGGACTCGGTGTCGAACTCGCGTTTGACGAGCTTGTTCTCGATGCGGACCTTCTCCTGACCGTCGGCGAAGGTGACGTGGCGCTCGATCGGAACGGGTCGCTCCTCGAACTCGATGAGTTTTGATTCGAGGACGTCGGCGAGCTGTTCGGTGTTGCCGACCGTCGCCGAGAGGTAGATCCACTGGGCGCCTCCGTAGTCGTCCCGCCGGGTGGCCCGCTGCTCGGTGGTGTGTTTGAGCCGCGAGATGAGGCCGTCGAGTCGGTGGCCCCGTTCCTCTTCTTTCAGGGTGTGGACCTCGTCGATGACGACGGTGCCGATGTCGCCGAGGTCCTTGCCCGTCCGCAGTGCGTGGTCGATCCCCTCGTAGGTGCCGACGATGACGTCGGCGTTGGGATCGAACCGGTTGCCATCGTCGGTGATCCGGCTCGCTCCCACTCTGAGGGAGACGTCGACGAGATGGCCGTACTCGTCCTCGAAGTCCTCGTGTTTCTGGTTGGCCAGCGCCACGAGAGGAACCAGAAACAGCATCTTTCCTTTTCCGTTGAGCACGCGGTTGAGGCCGGCCATCTCGCCGACCAGCGTTTTCCCTGTCGCGGTCGCCGAAACGACGAGCTGGTCGTCGCCGTCGAAGAGGCCGTTCTCGACCGAGAGGCTCTGGACCGGCAGCAGGGTCTCGAATCGGTCCTCGAGCAGTCCCTGGAGTCCGGGATGCAGGTTCAGCGAATCGAGCCGGACGGGGTCGACCTCGTCGGTCGTCGCCGAGATCGTGTCGAACTGGGTGAGGTCGGGATCGAGCTGGCCCTGCAGCAGGTTGACGATCCGGTCCAGATCCTGAACCTCGAGCATCAGCTCCTCGAGCCGTTCCTTCGCGGCGCCGGTGACGGAGCCACCTCCCGAGTAGGAGAGCTGACGCTCGAGTTCCTGGCGGGCGCAGTCCCGACAGATCCAGTCCGCGTCGTCCTTGACGGCGGTTTCGGTCGTCACCGGCGAGTACCGCCCCGCGGAGGCACAGTAGCGGCAGGTCCGGACGGCCTTGGCCTTGTCCTCGAGCTGGTAGCCCGACAGCATCTCGGTGAGCTCGCGGCGTTTCTCGGCGGCGGTCTGCTCGGAGATACGGATACGCTTCGCTCGACGGGCGAGTTCGACGAACTCGTCGGGCTGGCGCGGTTCTTCGCTCGAACCCTGCTTCAACCGGAACTTGGCGGGCCGGGGGCCAGCCGCGGTCTCGGAGAGTGCGAGTTTCGCCCGAAACAGTCGGGTACCGTCCCGCTGGACGACGACGAGGTAGTCGTCGCCCGTCTGGTGACAGAAGATCGTCTCGACGTCCTGGACCTGCTGCGACACGGTACAGTGTACTCGGTTGGCGTACTTGAGCGGTTCGGACTCGCTTTCGATCGATCGTCGTTCCGTTCCGGAGCGGCGCTGGATCGGTTTCAGAGCAGGCCGACCAGCGGGACGACGCCGAACCAGGCGATGTAGCTCAGCGAGGCGATCAGCAGCAGGTCGATCCGCTGGGCGCCCGCCTCGGCCTCGAGGCGCTCGCGGAGCAGCCAGACCAGTCCCAGCGCGTGGACGAGCGCGAGGTAGATCGCGGGTCTGTAGCCGGGAACGATGTCGAACAGCTGGAAGAGCGTGCCCAACACCGCGGCGAGGACGGCCGTCGCCGCGGCCACCATCGCGGCGCCGTCGACGCCGAACCGGACGGCGATCGTTCGTTTGTCCGCGCTCCGATCGGCGTCGACGTCCGGGACGCCGGCCAGTGTGATCGCGGGAAGCACCGACAGCAGGAAAGGTACCCCTAGCAGCCACGGGAGCGGATCGTGCCACGAACCACCGAGGACGACGAATCCAAGCAGGAGAACGCCGACGCTGTGAGTGATGGCGACGTCGAGCTCACCCAGCGTTCGGTAGGCAAGTTTCGGTGGCGGGAGCGTGTAGCCAAGCGCCAGCACCGTCAACACCCCCATCGTGCCGGCCGTCGCTGCCGTCGAGCCCGCTCCGACGAATAGCGTTGCTCCGCCGAGGACGGCGGCCGCCGTGAGAAAGGCGCCGATCCCGGCCCGTAGCTGCTCGAAGGAGAGCTCGCCGTCGACCAGGACACGTGAGCCGCCGGTGAACGGGCCCGCGAAGGTGTTCTCGCGGTCGGTCTCGTAATCAGCGTACTCGTTGCTCAACACCGTCGCGGCCTCGAGGACGAACAGAAACGCAAGCCCCAGCCAGTAGGCGCCCGTCGCGAACACGTCCGAGCCGGCCGCCGCCAGCGCGCCGACGGTGTAGGCGATCCAGGCCATCGGGTAGAACTGCAGGCGCAGCGCCCGCAGCCAGCTCGTCGCCGTCCGCGTCACCCGTCCCAGCTGCGAGTCGGGACCGGTCTCGAGGCGTCGGCCCAGCTCCCGTGCCTCCTCGAGCCACGCCTCGCGTTGCTCGAGGTCGGAGTCCTCGATCGGCCCCAAGTTCGTCACCCGCGTGGTCCGGACCCCGGCGTACCCCAGGGTCGCGCGCTTGAGCGCGTGGTTTCCGGGTTGGCGGAGGAGCCACCGGTAGATCCGCGGTGGCACGTCCATCGTAACGAGCAACTCGGCGGTCTTGTCGTTGAGCAGCTCCTCTTTGCCGGCGCCCTCGCCCTCCTCGTAAAACGAGAAGGCGAAGCCGGGTCTGAACACCCGGTCGAAAAACCCCTTGAGTCGGGCGGGCATCGTCCCCCACCAGTTCGGGTAGACGAAGACGAGGTGGTCGGCCCACTCGATCTCGCGCTCGGCCGCTTGCAGATCCGGCTCGAGGGGCTGGTCGCTCGGACAGTCGGCGTGGACGTCGGGGTCGAACTCGAGATCGGCGACGGCGAGTTCGCGCACGTCGACGCCGGCCTCGCTGGCGCCGTTCCGGTAGGCCTCGGCTAACGCGGCACAGTAACTGTCCGTCCGCGGATGTCCCAGGATGAGTAGTACGTTCACACCTGTCCCGAGGGTTCGGGCGTCGTCGGTATAGAAGTGCTCGACCGCTACTCGACGAGTTCGATCTCGTCGTCGCCGTTGGGGACCGCACAGAGGAAGGCCCCGTCCTCGTCGCCCTCGTTGCGGTACCAGTGGACGGTTCCTGCGGGGAGCAACAGCGAGTCGCCGGCTTCGACCTCGTGTTCCTCGTCTCCGATGCCGACCGTGTACTCGCCCTCGAGGACGTACTGCTCGTGTTCGACCGCGTTCGTGTGTTCGGGGACTGTGGCACCGGCTTCGAGAACGAATCGACGAATTGCGAAGTTCGGCGCGCCGTCGCTCTCGTCGATCAGGACGCCCTTTTCGAGGCCGTCGGCGGCATCGACGGACTCGTACTCGATCTCGTCGCTGCGACGGAGCAGTGGTTCGGACATACCCACGGGTCGGCGTCGCACGTACAAAATCGTCCGGGTCTCCACGATCGGAATCGGGCGCCGACGCTCGTCCGCGCTCGGCGTCGGGGACGGCGGCGATCGGATCGTGTTGTCACGCCGTGTAACACCCGATAGCTCTAGCCGGGCTGCGTGTGCAGGCCGACGGCTTCTTAGTAACTATCTATAATGATTGATAGCGGTGTGACAGGGCCGATCGAATCCAGAACGAGATATCCCGCGAAAAACCGGAGTGATCCATGAATTCGAAACGTCGAGAGACAGACGGCCGAACGGGAGAGACGAACGACGGAAGGGGGGTGAGCAGACGGCGGTTACTCCAGACTTCCAGCGTACTCGGCGCGAGCGCACTCGCCGGCTGCGCCGAGAGCGAAATCCTCGGCGGTGCGCTCGCAGGATTCGACGATCAGTCGTTCATCGTCGGCTATCAACCGTTTTACACCGAATCCTGGTCGGCGCTCGTGATTCGACACGCCGACCTCGCCGAGAAACACCTTCCCGAGGAGTATTCGGTCGCGAGCTGGGAAGTCGCCCTGCAGGGTGCCGTGATCGGGAACAAGATGATCTCGGAACAGAACGATATCGGCTACACGGGCGACATGCCGACGATCACGGCGATCGCGAACGAGGAGACGCCGATCGACATGGTCGGAATCGCCGGCTTCTCCGAAGGACAGCAGTGTAACCTCGGCTTCGTCGCCAAGGACAGCGGAATCGAGGACGCACAGGACCTCGACGGCCGCGAGGTCGGGGTTACGACCGGAACCTGTACCCACCGGTTCCTCCTCGAGGCGGTCCAGGAAGAGGGGATCGACATCGAGATCTCCGACATGGGGATGGAGACGATCGCAACGAACATCCGGGAAGGAAACCTCGATGCCGGGGCCGGCTTCGAACCTACGGTGTCGCGCTCGGTCGTACAGGCCGACGCGGCGGAGTTTCTCTTCTCGGGTGCCGACTACGGTATGCACGACGCCGCCGGTATCCTGATGCTCGACTCGCTGGTCGCGGAGCACCCGGAGGCCGCGGTCGGCTGGATGAAAGCCGAACTCGAGGCGAAACACATCATGGCGAACGATCCCGAGCGGACGCTGGATCTCGTCCAGGAGGAAGGCCAGCTGCGAGATTACGAGCGCGAGACGCTGCGCGCGACGCTGTACGAGACGCCGGACGCCAGCCCGGACGTCGAACGGATGCTGTTTTACACCGACTTCGAGGCGGTCGACGAGGCCGAGGAGCTGATGAAGCGGGAGGCCCCGGAGTTTCTCTACGAGGACCAGGAGGTCATCTCGCACGTGCCGCCGGAGGAACGGTACCGGACCGACCCCCTCCGGACCGCCGTCGACGAACTCGAGGACGACGCCGACTGGGATCCGCTTCGGGGGGCCGAACGATGAGTACGACCACGATCGAACGGATTCAGCGGCGGTTCGAGGGAGGCACCGTTCCGATACTCACCAAGCGCGTTCGGCAGCTGCTGTCGATCGTCCTGTTTCTCGGCCTCTGGTCGGCGCTGGTCCGCTTCGGCGTGCTCGGATTCGACACGTTCGTCGGCCCGGAGACGACGCTCGCGGCACTGCTCGAGGCACTTTCGGGCACGGCGATGACCGAAGGCGGAGAGACGATCTACGAACACGCGGCGTTCTCGGCGTTTCGCGTCCTCGTCGCGGTTACCATCGCGGTGCTCGTTGCTATCCCGCTCGGACTGACGATCGGGACGAGCCGCCGCTGGGAGGACGCGCTGTTCCCGGCGCTCGAGGTGTTCCGACCCGTTCCGCCGGTCGCCTGGGTCCCGATCGCGCTGCTCCTGTTGCCGACGTTCCGCAGCGGCGTGATCTTCGTGGTGTTCGTCGGCGCGTTCTTCCCGATCCTCGTCAACACCATCGAGGGCGTCAAGACCGTCGAGGCGGAGTACGTCCAGGCGGCAGCGAGCCTGGGTGCCGGGTCACGCGACATCTTCCGACACGTTATCGTCCCCGCGACGCTGCCGTCGATCATCACTGGGGTCTCGCTGGGCGTCGGGCTGGCGTGGATTACGGTCGTCGCTGCCGAGATGATCGCCGGCGGCGTCGGCATCGGCTACATCATCTTCCAGGCCTACCGGCTGCTCCAGACCGAGGTCATCGCGGTCGGCATGATCGCGATCGGCTTCCTGGGGTACATCTCGGCTGCGGCGGTCCACCGGACCGGCCACTACCTCACCCGCTGGCAGGAGACCAACTGACGACCGTTTCACCCAACTATGAGCAAACACGACGCACCCACCGACGATTCCCCGACCGCCGAACCGACTCCCGATACGACGGGCAAGACCGGCGCGATTTCGCTCGATAACCTGAACAAGACGTACGATCCCGAGGGCGAACACGTCGTCGCCGTCGAAGACATGGACCTCGACGTGGCGGCCGAGGAGTTCGTCGCGTTACTCGGCCCGTCCGGCTGCGGAAAGAGTACCGTCCTCGAGTGTATCGCCGGCTACCTCGAGCCCACCGAAGGCGAGGTCGTCGTCGACGGCACGCCAGTCACGAACCCGGATCCGAAACGCGGCGTGGTCTTCCAGGAGAACCGGCTGTTTCCCTGGAAGACGATCAAGGAGAACGTCGAGTTCGGCCCGCGGATGCACGAGGGCGTCGAAGAGGGACGCGCGGAGTCGATACTCGACGAGATGGGTCTCGACGGCTTCGAGGACGCCTACCCCTCGGAGCTCTCCGGCGGGATGCAACAGCGAGCCGAACTCGCCCGCCTGCTGGCGAACGATCCCGCGATCATGCTGATGGACGAGCCGTTCAGTGCGCTCGACGCGCTGACGAAAGAGATCATGCAGAAAAAGCTCCTCGAGGTGTGGGAACGCGACAACCGCACGGTGTTGTTCATCACCCACGACGTCGAGGAAGCGATCCTGCTGGCTGACCGCGTTGCGATAATGACCGCCCGTCCGGGGCAGATCAAAGACGTTATCGACGTCGATATCGACCGGCCGCGCGATCCCGAGGTCGTCACCACTGACCGGTTCACCGAACTGCGCGAACGGGCGCTCTCGGTCATCCGCGAGGAGGCCGAGCGCGCGCTCGAACAGGAGGACGGTGCCTGATGGAGTCGCGGCGCCGACTCGTCCGGCTGGGGTCGATCCTCGCGGTGCCGGTGCTCTGGTTCGTCGCCAGCCGGTTCGGGCTGATCGCCGGACTGCCGACCCCCGTCGAGGTAGCCGACGCGTACGTGGCCGAGCTGTACCGGGACGACTTCTGGATCTCGACGATACGGAGCACGATCCGCGTGCTCGCCTCGTTCGTCGTCGCGGCGGCGGTCGCGGTCCCGCTGGGGCTGCTGATCGGACGGTACACGATCTTCGCCGATCTCACGTTCCCCGCACTCGAGATGCTGCGACCGATTCCGCCGATCGCGTGGATCCCCTTTACAATCCTCGTGTTGCCGGCGGCCGAACTCTCGATCATGTTCATCACGTTCCTCGGGGCGTTCTTCCCGATCCTGTTAAACACGATCCAGGGGGCACGCGGCGTCGAGGTTGAGTATCCACGCGCCGCCCAGTCGCTCGGGGCGAACTCCTACCAGACGTTCCGTCACGTCATTTTTCCCGGCGCGTTGCCCGCGATTCACGCCGGCATGATCGTCGGGATGGGGCTCGCGTGGGTCAACCTCATCGCCGCCGAGATGGTCGCCGGCGGCACCGGGCTCGGATTCCTGACCTGGTCGGCCTACACGAGTGGCTCGTACCCCACGATCATCGTCGGGGTCATCACGATCGGCCTCCTCGGAGCGATTTCCTCTGCGCTGGTTCGGCTCCTCGGCGACTGGCAGATCGGGTGGACCGAGCCACGGCCGAACTGAGCCGTCGACGCTTTCGACCGGCGAGGTCGACGGCGCTGTCGCTCAAAAGTACGTAAAATACTGCAGTCAAGAGCCGATACCGTTACGAATCCGCCTTACAGGCGCTCGACGTTCGTTGCGCGCGGGCCCTTGGGGGCCTGCTCGATCTCGAACTCGAGTTCCTGACCTTCTTCGAGGTCCGGGCCGCCGATGTCTTCC
>JGI2924J29684_1077926_pt1 | contig 25589 bp, 25 predicted proteins | sample BenlonsequencITS_FD_29684 | JGI IMG/M metagenome (IMG submission 29684)
CCCCGCCGATCCACCCTCAGACGCCACATGCTCGGGACCGCGACCGGCTTCGTGCTCGGGGCGCTCATCGGCTCGATCACGACCGCAGTCGGGTCCGGAATTCTGTACTGGAAGCGCGAGCGCGATCGAACCGACCGCCTTCGTGGAGCGTTGGCCGCTGAATTACGCTCGTACGATTATCTGGACGAGATGATCAGTGATGGACAGTACGAAGCGGTTACGGAACGCGTCGAACCGCCGACCGTCTACGCCTCGATCGGGGGCAACCTCGGTCGGCTCTCCGACGACGAGGTCACCGCGCTTGTCACCTTCTACGCTGATTGCCGGTGGCTCGACGGTCTGGAAGATCCCGAAGACAAGAAGGCAGAAATCGAACTTGTTGTCGAGCACAGACAGGCGGCGCTCACTGCGGTAGAACGCTAGCATCCGCGCGAACGGAGTGAGCGCGGTTCACCGGCGGCTCCGCCGCCGGCCTTTTTCATCGAAGTTTTTGCGGTGAGTGGTTCGCCGAAGGCGAACCCGAACCGGAAAAAGTTCGTTGTTAGTCGTCGCCGTCGCCGTCTTCGATCGTCGTCTTCTCGTCGTCCGCGTCGCCGCGGTAGATCTCCGCGCCGTCCTGGGCGACCTTCTCGGCTAAGACCGCACACTTGATGCGCATCGGTGAGATGTCGACGCCGAGCATGTCGGTGACGTCGTCGCGTTCCATCGCGAGGAGTTCGTCGACGGTTTTCCCCTGGAGCGTGCTCGTGAGCATGCTTGCCGAGGCCTGGCTGATCGCACAGCCGTCGCCGCTGAACGCGACCTGTTCGATCGTGGCCCCGTCGTCGGATTCGTCGAGGACGACGTCCATTCGGATCTCGTCGCCACACATCGGGTTCTCGCCGACGTGACTGAACGTTGGATCCTCGAGTTCCCCGTAGTTACGGGGGTTCTTGTAGTGATCGAGGATCTGCTGTCGGTACATATCCGAGCCAGTTCCCATTTGATAGCCGTTCGGCCGGTCCGGCAAAAAGGATTGCGCCGTCGGCGACCGTCGCCGTCGGTGGCGTTTGACTCCGTTACGCTGGCGGGGATCGATCCCGGCGGCGGGGGTGAGTTATCTGCTGGCGACTACAGGTCAGTCGGCCAGAATTCTTACCGTCGAGGACACTCAGGGTTGGGTACTGATGAATACGCGCGGCGTGCTGGTCGGCCTCTTCTTGCTCGGCCTCCTCACCAGTGGCGTCGTGGCGACGACCAACGTCGTCGACGTCGACGGGGACGCAACGCCGATCGTCGCGGAACTCGACCAGGGGACTGACCCGTTCTCCGCGGACACGGACGGCGACGGGCTGGACGACGGCGAGGAGGTCGACGAGTACGGGACTGACCCGCTCGTTGCCGATACGGATGGTGACGGACTGGCCGACGGGGTGGAGGTGACCACGCACGGAACGGATCCGCTCGTCGCCGACACGGACCGTGATGGGCTTACTGACGGTGCGGAGGTCGACGAATACGGGACGGCGCCGACGGATTCCGATTCGGACGACGACGGCCTCCGTGATGGGGCGGAGGTGACCACGCACGGGACGGACCCGCTCGCCGCCGACACGGACGGTGACGGCCTCGACGACGGCGAGGAGGTCGACGAGTACGGCACGGACCCGCTCGCTGTCGACACCGACGACGATGGCCTCACGGACGAAGCCGAGATCGACGAGTACGGGACCGACCCGACCGTCGCCGATACGGACGACGACGGGCTGGAGGACGGGGCGGAGGTCGAGCACGGGACGGATCCCCAGCGCCGGGATACCGATGGCGACGGCCTCTGGGATGGCATGGAGGTCCACGCCTCCGATCGACTCCCCGACGCCGATCCGCTCCGGTACGACGTCTACGTCGAGGTCGACGAGATGAGCGGGCAGTCACTCGGCTGGCTCGAAGCCGGGCGCGTGACGAACGAGTTCGCCGATGCGCCGATCGAGAACCCGGACGGGTCGACGGGCGTCGACCTCCACTTCGTGCGGAGCGACGACTCGATCCCCCACGCGTCGTCGACCAGCTTCGAGGACGACCTCCCGTCGATCAAGTCGACGTACTTCGACAACGAGGGCTACGGCTACCACTACCTCCTGATCGCCGACTCGATCGACTCGGACCAGGGTGGCTACGGCACCGTCGTCCTCGGGCTGGCCCGATCCGGCACTATGCTCGTCGCCGACGACTCGCGGAGTGACGCCACTGGCTCGACCGTCATGCACGAACTCGGCCACTCGCTCGGCCTGACGAACCGTGACTTCGGCGGCGTCGACAGCGAAACGTACTCCTTCGCCGAGTACCCGAGCGTCATGAACTACAACGCGCCGCTCGATCACTACGGCTTCTCCGACGGCTCGAACGGCCCGCTGGACCACGACGACTGGGCGACGATCGAACGGGACTGGTACACGCCGGGGACGTATCTATTGGAGTGAGTGCGAGTCGCTCTCGGTGTCTGCCTGCACCAGTCGTCCGCCGTCTACGAGGTGTCTCACTAGTTGCGCTTTCTCAGAATCAACAGGATCGACGTGCCAATCGCGCGGCCGGTACTCCCGATTCGCTCAGAAGTCGGTGACGTCCCACTCGATTTCGTAGTCGTCGACGCGGCTAGGATCGTCACTCAGGAACATCGCGTCGAATTCCCAGGTTCGACCATCGGCAAGTTCGTTCGTGTTGTCGAGACTCTCCTCGAACTGGGTCCCATCTTCGTCGAGGAAGTAGACACTCACTTCGACGTAACTGAGCGTATCCCCGGAGACATTTTCGAGTTGGCCGGTAACGCCTGCGTCGTAGGCGCCGTTGTTGTACCACTCGTGATCGATGAACTGGACTGGGCCGTCACCGTCTCCTGACCCGCCATCGTCGCCCGACTGTCGGTCGCTGGACTCGCTCTCAGTACACCCGGCGAGTGTCGCTGGGATCGATGCTCCTGCCAAAGCCAGGAAGGTTCGACGTTTCATACCATCTGGGTTGAGAGTAAGCTACGATGAAGGTTCTGGCCGGGAAACCATTTTATCGCTCTCGTTCCGTGAGGATTTGTGAGTATCTCTTCAAGGAACTGTCTAAAACGGTAGTAGATGCGGCCGTACTCGGCCATATTTTGCCGATTTTCACCTCCAAAGGATCCTTCTGAAGTTGTCGAGATCGACCTCGACGCCAGGGGTACTTCTGTCTGGGGTGACCCCTAGGGGCTGAGGACGCTGTCTGTCACGATGTCGTTGTGTGCATCTCGCCGATTTCATGAAACCAACTGATCTACCTTCTTTATCCTCTTTCTCTCTAATAATCTCGTCCCAGTCTTACCCCGTCGTAGACAGCGTCGCCGTCTCAATTTAGATGCTTAATTACATGGTTACTAGTTAGATATAAGTAACAATAACCCATACTGATGGCTGGAAGCCGAACAGTCTCCACTCGCCTGGGGGACGGGCACGAAAACGTCCCGGGTGTCCAAAGCACCCGAGACTGTGGCTTCCAGCCGCATAGGCCGAAGCCATGATTGCGTACCCACCCGCGAGATATAAACCTCTCGCACGACCGTCGAATCGCCCGTTTTCACCAGCCTCGCGTCTGTGTTCGGTGTCACTCCACGCATCGGTGGTGGGGGTCACGCGGGGTGGGTGGCGTGACTGATCGAACGCCGAGTCGCGACGCTGGTAATCGTGGCGACGGTGAGGCACCGCCTCACGACGACCGTGGTCGCGACGATCGTGAGGACCGGCCTCGCGACGGCCGGGAGGGCGACGCGGGAGCTTCGAGCCTGTCGCGGTGTCCGCAGTGTGGCACGCCAGTCGTGTCGTTCACGATCCGCGGGCCGATGGACGCGCGGGCCGCCCCGTGTGGCTGTCCGCTCGCCGTGGAAGACGTCAACGAGCTCTCTGGCTCGTCGTCTTCGTAGCCGCCGCTCGATCCAATTTCTCTCCGCTCGTCGGGCCGCAGCGTGTCCTCGCACTCGTTCGTCGAACGTCGTACACGGGGACCGACGTGACGCCGTCGCTCGAACGACATCGATCGGGAGGCCGGATAGGCGGCTGGACTCGATCGGGGGTGACGCCCGAATTCCGACGATGTAGTGGAATGCCGCCTCGACACTCGATACGACCGCCTCCCTAATAATATTTGTGCTATATAATAAGATATTGAATTATACAGGACCGGGGCCGGTGGCGAACAGCGGATCCGCCCGCTCGTGATTTGGGTCGGTTGGCACTCGCCAGGATGTGCGGTGACTGGATATACTCGCCACTGGCTCACGGCCGACAACCGGCAGAAGCACACGAACCCGCTCAGGCGAACAGCGACTGGGCGTCTTCGATCGCCTCGACGAGCGGCTCGATCTCGTCGACGGTGTTGTAGACGTAGAACGAGGCACGGGCCGTCGCCGCGACGCCGAGGGTGTCGTGCAGCGGCTGGGTGCAGTGGTCGCCCGCGCGGATAGCGACGGCGTGGTCGTTACAGATCGACGCCAGGTCGTGGGCGTGGACGTTCTCCAGTGTGAAGCTCACGAGGCCAGCCCGATCCGGCCCGGGTTCGGGGCCGTAGATGGTCAGCCCGTCGATGTCGGAGAGGGCGTCGTAGGCCGCTTCGGCGAGGTGCTCCTCGTGGGCCTGGACACGCTCCATCCCGATCTCCTCCAGGTAGTCGACCGCGGCGTGGAGCCCGACGGCCTCGGCGATCGGCGGCGTGCCGGGTTCGAACTTCCAGGGGACCTCACCCCAGGTCGAGTCGTCGTAGGTGACCTTCCGGATCATGCCGCCGCCGTAGAGGTAGGGGTCGAGTTCCGCGAGGAGTGCCTCCTTCCCGTAGAGACAGCCGATCCCCGTCGGGCCGGCCATCTTGTGCCCGGAGAAGGCGTAGAAGTCGGCGTCGATGGCCTCGACGTCGACGGGGCGGGTCGGCACCGCCTGTGCGCCGTCGATGAATGTCAGCGCGTCGTGCTCGTGGGCGAGGTCGACCAGCTCGTTCACGGGGTTGACCGTTCCCAGCGTGTTCGAGACGTGGACCGCCGAGAGCATCGCGGTGTCGTCCGTGATGCACTCGCGGGCGTGGTCCATGTCGAGGCGGCCGTCCTCGGTGACCTCGATGTACTTCACGTCGGCGCCGGTGCGCATCGCGACCTGCTGCCAGGTGACCAGCGAGGCGTGGTGTTCCATCTGCGTGAGGACGACCTCGTCGCCGGGGCCCAGTTCGCGAAGCCCCCACGCGTGGGCGATCAGATTCTCGCTCTCGGTGGTGTTCTTCGTGAAAACGAGCTCCTTCCGGCCGCCGCTGGCGCCGACGAACTCGGCGACGCGGTCGTGGGCCTCCTCGTAGGCGGCCGACGCCTGCTGGCTCAGGTGGTGGATGCCGCGGTGGACGTTTGCGTTCGTCTCCCGGTAGTAGTCGGACATGGCGTCGACGACCGGATCTGGGGTCTGGGCCGTTGCCGCGCTATCGAGGTAGACGAGCGGCGTGCCGTCGACCGACTGGTCCAAGATCGGGTACTCGGCCCGGATCGCTTCGACGTCGAGCGGCTCGACGCGCTGGTGACTCATTACTCGCAGGTTGGGGCTGCAGGGAAAACACTCCTTCGGTCGCGGCGCGATTCGACGGCGTCGATGACGGTGACCAACCGTCCTCGCGTGGCCTCGCTGGTCCCTTCTATGCCGGCGTGTGGTTAACTCACGCCGAGACTTCGAGGAGTCGGGCCCCGCAGTCGTCACAGGTGACGGCGTAGACTTCGTAGGATCGACAGCACGATTCGACGGTCTCCTCGTCGATCGAAATCTGCCCGTCGCAGGCCGGACAGGTCTCGAGGAACGCTCTGAGGCCACCGACGATCTGCCCGCGTTCGTGCAGCGGTCGGTCAGCCCAGGTTGGGAGTTGCTCGTTCAGGAGCCGAGCGCCGGCCAGATCGGCCACAAGCGCGGCTTCCGACTCCCAGTGGGCGACGGCGCCGCCCTCCGTCCCGACGGCGACGATGCGGTCTTCGGACGGGTCGTCGTCCAGCGTGATCGTCTCGGGGTCGCGTTCGACGAAGGCGGCGACCTGTTCGACCCGGTCACCCTGGCGCACGTCGACGACGTGGCTCCGCCAGCGTTCGCGCAGGCCGTCGGCGAGACAGAGGTCTTCTTCGTCTTCACAGGGGACGGTGACGCCACCGTCGACGAGGATGCGTTCGGGGTCGAACTTCCCGCTCCCTTCGTCGCCCTGCGTCTGCCCGTCGTTCTGGGACGCCAGTGCGGGTTCCTTGTCGAACCACGCCAGGACGCGATCCGGGAAGTACCGCTTGGTGAACGTTGGTGTGCCCGGGACGAGATAGCCACGGACGTAGATGGCCAGCAGCGACACGACGAGGACCACGCTGGCCGCGAGTGCGCCCGTCGCCGCCCTGCCGACGATTCCCACGACGCCGCCGACGGCGATGGCAAACGCGAGGGCCAGGACGACGTTTACGATCGTACAGGGAATGCAGCGATTCGCACCGGTGTACTCGGGCTGACGAACGCGATCGACCAGCCTGACGAGGGCCGTGCTCATACCCGGATGCACACGGGTAACCGTCAAAAACACACCGGTTTATTACCAATGCTATTTTATATCTACTGCTAAATTTATGCCGACTATGGCGTATTACAGACACCTTCTGTCGGCGCGACTCCATCGCCGGGCCGGCTCAGACCGACTGCCCCAGGCTCACACCTGCTAGCGCGTTCGACGCGCTCGCTCCGCGTTTAGTCCCACTTTGGGGTGATACTGGAGCCGCTCAATCGGTTCACGATCGGTCGAAAGGTTTAGTTTCGCCGACCGCTGAACGGGGGACATGGACAAAGGACAGAACACGGGCGGGCTGATGTCCAGTGCCGGACTGGTCCGGTACTTCGACTCGGAGGACGACAAGGCCATCCGTATCGACCCGAAGACCATCATCGTGTTCGGGCTCCTGCTCGGCGTCGTCATTCAGGTGCTGTCGTTCATTTCCTGATCGGCGAACGGAATCGAGAGACGCCTTCTGTGGATCTGTAGCACCTGCAGCGTGTTCGGCTCCCACCTGCAGTGTCCACTCCGATTGCCTGTGCGGTCGATCGCTCGCTGACGCGGCGTTTTTATCCACCCCATCCGAAGTCCAGCCATGTCACTGACCGCTGGCGTCGTCGCCGTACAGGGCGACGTCGAGGAGCACGTGCGGGCCATCGAACGGGTGTGCGATCGCCGTGGTCGGTCCGTGTCGGTCCACGAGGTGCGCGAACCGGGGGTAATCCCCGAGTGTGACGTGCTCGCGCTCCCTGGCGGCGAGTCGACGACTATCTCGCGGACGCTCCACCGGGCGGGGATCGCCCCCGAAATCCGGGAACACGTCGCGTCCGGGCGGCCACTCTTCGCGACGTGTGCGGGCCTGATCGTCGTCTCGGCCGATGCCGGGGACGACCGCATCGACGAACTCGACCTCCTCGACGTGACAGTCGAACGCAACGCCTTCGGCCGCCAGCGCGACAGTTTCGAGGCCAGGCTCGATGTCGCCGGACTCGACGAGCCGTTTCCGGCCGTCTTCATCCGCGCCCCGGCGATCGACACCGTCGGTGACGCCACGATCCTCGCGACCGTCGATGACCGCCCCGTCGCGGTCAGGCAGGGACCGATCCTGGCGACCGCGTTCCACCCGGAACTGACGCCCGACGATCGGTTGCACGAACTCGCATTCTTCGAGCCCGAGCCGGCCGCCAGCTCGCCCGAGTGACCCCGCGGGGCCGCGGCAACTGGAGCCGGCCGACCGATCGCCCGAGTGGTATCGCGGGGGCCGTGCCCGCTCGAGCCGGTCCGTGGCGCTCGTCGCTATCCGAGTGACCTCGCGTCGCTCACCGGTGTCGCAGGGGTTTTTCCCGGTCGGTCCCGTCGCATCCGTATGGACGCGAGTATCGACGGTGTTCGCCTCGCCGGGACGCCATCGGGACCGGTTCCGGTGGTCGTCCTCGGCGTGGCGGGCGAGACCGAGGTGCTCCCTATCTTCGTGGGGGCCGAGGAGGCGACCAGCATCGCTCGCGGGCTCGAGGCGACGGACATCGGGCGCCCGCTCACGCACGATCTCTTGCTCGACGTGATGGAGGAACTGGGCGGTCGCGTCGAACGCGTCGTCGTGAGCGATCTCGAGGAACGCGGCGAGGACGGCGGCACGTTCATCGCCGATCTCCACCTGACCACGCCGCGCGAGAGCGTCGTGATCGACGCCCGCCCCAGCGACTCGCTCGCGCTCGCCGCGCGGACGAACGTGCCGATCGAAATCTCGGAGTCGGTGTTCGAACGGAGCAGCGAGGATCCAGCGCAGTACGACGAACTCACGGACATCCGTGAGCTCGGGGGTGAGGCGGCGTGAGTGTCGCCACCGGCGGGCGCACAGTGGAGGGTGCGTTGCCATGAGTGACGACGCCCCGGTATCGACGGATGGGACGGAGCCGGATGCGTCGGAACCGGATCCGCAGGTCCTCGCGGACCTCTTCGCCGTCATCGAGGATCGGAAAGCGACCCGACCGGAGGGGTCGTACACGGCGTCGCTGTTCGACCACGAAAAGGGCGAGAACGCCGTCCTCGAGAAGATCGGCGAGGAATCGACGGAGGTCGTCCTCGCCGCGAAGGACGACGACTCGGACGAACTGGCCGCCGAATCCGCCGACCTCGTCTATCACTTGCTCGTCTTGCTCTCGATGAAGGAGATGGACCTCACGGACTTGCTTTCGGCCCTCGAATCGCGGCGGTAGGGACGAAGGACGTTCAGGGATCACACGCGCCGGTCGACGCCTCGTGTCGCATGGCCACGGACGCCGACCGGTCACGGTTCTCGAAACCCGCTCCGTTCACGAACGCTCACTCGTTCAGCCTCACTCGTTCAGATAAGGTTCGCAGACGCGCTCGACGCCGTCTTCGAAGTCGATCGCGGGTTCCCAGCCGGTCTCCGCCCGGAACTTCGAGCTGTCGGCGCAGGTGTGAAAGACGTAATTGTCGATCGGGACCGGCTCGTACTCGGGGTCGACGTCGGTGCCGAGCACCTCGTTGATCATGTCTACCATCTCGTTGAACGAGTAGGCCTCGCCTGTCCCGAGGTTGTACACGCCGTCCGCCTCGTGATCGGCGGCGAGTTCGAGTCCGTCGACGATATCCGAGACGTGGGTGAAGTCCCGCGTCTGACTGCCGTCGGCCCAGAGAACCGGGGCGCGTCCGTTCGCGATCTCGTCCGTAAACTGCGAGACCGTGTTGGCGTACTCACCTTTGTGTTCCTCGGCACCACCGTAGCCCTGATAGACCGAGAAGAAGCGCATCCCGGCGAGCGTGACGTCGTCGTGGAAGTTGCTGTAGTACTCGGCGTAGCGTTCGCGTCCGAGCATCGAGGCGTCGTAGCCCGTCGCGGCCTCGATGTCTAGATCTTCGGGCGACGGGTCGCGTCGGGAGCCGTAGATCGATGATGTCGAGGCGTAGACGAACGTGTCACAGCCGTCGTCGAGTGCCTGTTCGACGACGTTGACGAACCCTTCGACGTTGACCCGGGCGCCCTGGCGCGGTTCGTCCTCTAACATCTGGCGACTCGAGCGGGCAGCGAGGTGGAAGACGACGTCCACGTCGGTCGGCAGGTCGTCTTCCAGGACGTCTCGCTCGACGTATTCGACGCCGTCGTCGAGATTGTCCGCAGTTCCCAGATAGCCGTTGTCGAGCGCGACGACCTCGTTGTCCGCCGCGAGCGTATTCGCGAGGTTCGACCCGATGAATCCCGCGCCGCCGGTGACGAGAATGCGAGCGTCCTGCATACCGTCTCCTTCGACTGTGGGTCTTTTACACGTTACGAGGCGAACACTCATCAGGGCGGTCGTTGGACGCCACCGATATGAGGCGCGACGCAACGACACTGGGGCGCCCCGTCCTCGATGGTGGGTGCGTCACGCCGTGGACTCGACGGGTGATGCGACGTGGATGATCGATGGCCCCTGGCCGACTGGAGTGACCACTCCGGCTTCTCACTCCGTCCGCTCGTCACGCGGAACCGGTTGCGACTCCTGTTCGCGCTCGTCCTCCTCGTCGCAGCCGCGTCCCTCGTCGTCGCGTCGGCCGGGAACCTCTCGACGGCGACGCAGACGGACGTCCCCCGCGCGCCGCCGACGGAGAATCACACGGTCGTCACCGAATCCGGTCGTGCCGGGACGATCACGGTCTACGAACCGAACGGCGACGTGCTGTACTACGACAACGAGCGGACCAAGTACTTCGACGCCGACCCGGTCCCGGGCGATCCGATGACCATCGAGTACACGGCGTCGGACACCATCCACACCGCGGGTCCGACCTGCCGGGACCCTCCCTGCACCCGGAACGTCTTCGAACGCGTGGATCTCGAGACCGGCGCGGTCGAGACGATCTACGAGCGCTACGACTACAAGGAGAACGCCGGCGAGTGGCACGATGCGGCCCGCATCAACGACACCCACGTCGCGATCGCCGACATCGTCGCCGACCAGGTGTTCGTGGTGAACACCGAGACGGAACTGGTCGAGTGGCTCTGGGACGCCCAGGCCGACTTCCCCCTAGACGGGGGCGGTCCGTACCCGGGCGACTGGGCGCACATCAACGACGTCGAGTACGTCGACGCGCCTGGCGATCCGAACGATGGGCGACTCGTCGTGAGCCTGCGCAATCAGGATCAGGTCGTCTTCATCGACCCGGAGGAGGGTCTCGTCGACGACTGGACGCTCGGCGCGGAGGACGACTACGCCCTCCAGTACGAGCAGCACAACCCGGATTACATTCCCGAATCGCGCGGCGGGCCGGCGCTCGTCGTCGCCGACTCCGAGAACGGTCGTGTCCAGGAGTTCCAGCGCGAAGACGGCGAGTGGGTCCGCTCCTGGGAGTGGGCGGACCGGGTGATCCAGTGGCCCAGAGACGCCGACCGACTCCCGAACGGGAACACCCTCGTCGCCGACTCGCACGGCCAGCGGGTGATCGAGGTGAACCCGTCGGGCGAGATCGTCTGGGAGGTCCCCTCGACACTCCCCTACGAGGCCGAACGCCTGGAAACCGGGCCGGAGAGCGCGGGCGGGCAGAGCGCGGCGGCGCTCGGGCTGGATTCACGGACGGCGGAGTCCTCGACGGATAGCGATCACGTCCTCTCCAGGCCGGCACGGATGGCCGAAGACGTCGTCGAGTGGCTCCTGCCTCATCGGGTCTACAACGGGCTGCTCTTCGCGACGCCGGCCTGGATGGGCGGGGCCGAGTTCGCGGTCGTGGCGGTTGCCCTGCTCGTCGCGGTGGGCTGGATCGGCGCGGAGGTCAAGTGGAAACTTCACGACGCAGGCGTGCGGTTCCGTTCGCCAATCTACCGACGAGAGTGAAAGTGAGCGCGCCGGTTCTGCGGAGTCAGGAGGGAGTGAGCGCTCCGGTCCTGGTGATCCATCTCTGACAGTCCGGTACCTCACACGAGCAGGTAGCCGCCGAGCAGGTAGAGGCCGGCGAGCACGGACTGGAACGTGAGCGACCCGAGCGCCGAGAGGGTGACGAAGGTTCGCCAGTCGATCCGGGACAGCCCGGCCGGGACGGTCAGCAGGCCGCGCACGAACAGGAGCGTGTTACTCACCGGAATCGCGAGCCGTCCCCACCGATCGAACCACCCGTCGAAGCGCTCGAGGCGGGATTCGGTGAGCGGGACCCACCGCTTTCGCAGGACGTACTCGCGGCCCGCGCGACGGGCGACGACGAAGAGCGTCGTCTGTCCGATCGTCGTCCCGACGACCGCGATCGCGACGATCGTCACCGCGTCGTGGATCGTCGACCCGATCAGCGCGAGTGCGGCCGGCACGACGAGTTCCGAGGGCATGAACCGGAGTAACATCGCCCCCTCCATGACGCAGAGACAGAAGAGCACGACCAGCGCCCCGTCGGACGTGAGAATCGACTCCAGCCACTGGGGCGTCCGGTCGGCTGCGAGGACGATCGTGGTGGGCGTCGCCATCGACACAGTTCACACCACCATCGAACGTAAGCGTTGGTCGGTAACCGGTGCCTGTCGGACGCCATCGTGTGATTGCTACCGTCCGTCGATCGACACGCCTACGAGCGGAGCTCTGTGCAGCCGGTCGTCTCCCGAACGTTGTTAGGCGCTGCGTTCCAACTGGTCACGTATGGATCCGGCGCGGGCGGTCTTCCTCGCCATCGTGTTCGCGACCCACGCGTTCGTCGGCTACACGCTGGTTCGAGCGTTCACGACGGCCGACCCCCGACTTGGTTTACTGTTCGGCGTCCTCCCGGATGCGGACTTTCTGTTTCCGGCCGCGCTCGAGTGGCCGTTCGTCCATCGCGGGATCAGTCACTCCCCGTTCGCCTGGCTGGCGTTCGTCGCGGCTGCACTCGCCGTTCGCGATCGGACAGCCGGACTCGCGGTCGGGCTCGCGTACGGCTCGCACCTGCTCGTCGACTCGCTCTCGCCGGCGGGCATCCAGTGGCTGTTTCCGCTGCGCACGGACTGGAGCCCCGGACTCTCGATCCACAGTCCGATCGCCACGGTGGTACTCTGGGCCGGTTGTCTCGGCCTGCTGGTCGTTCGAACCGACGTGCTCGACCAGCTCGTCGAGCGGCTGCCCTGATGCGACACTTTTGGCGGAGAAATGATCGCTGCAGTTGCACAGCGCTTGCTTCACCGGCTCGCCGATCGACTTCCGTCACCCCCCAGCGTACGTGACGACGAGCGCGCCGGCGAACGCGCCCGATCCGGCGAGCAGGAACGCCCGATTGACTCGCGGATTCTTCGAGGCGAACCACTCGAGCGTGACGTGGGCGCGCCAGAGCGGCGCGAACGGGCTGATCCCCATCGGCGTCACCACGTCGCCGGCGAGGTGTGCGAGGATGCCCGTGAATCCGACGAGGAAGCCGAACTCGAACGCCACTGGGACGCTCGGAGCGACGAGTGCCGTCCCGACACCGGCGGCCAGCCCGACGAGGGCGGCGAACCAGACGGTGTGGGTCGGGCCGCGGTGGGCGACGAACGGGAGCGGATCGTCGAAGTCGGGGAGGGTTGCGACGCCGATGGCGACGACGGCGCCGACGAGCGCGAGCCAGCGCGAGTACTGGCTGGCGACCACGGGAAGGACTGGCGCGTACAGCAGGGCGTTCAACCCGGCGTGCCCGTCGCGATACACGCAGGAGGTGGGATATGAGCACGCATTACGCTGTTGCCTGAACGACGCAGTGTCGTCAGACCGACGTGGTTGCGTCTGACCGACGTGGTGCCGTCTGACCGATATGGTACCGTCTTTCCGACGTGGCGGTGTTTGAACGATCTGGTCGCCGAATCGTCGATGTGAGCCGTCTCGGCCGGCGTTGTCGAGTCCTCAACTGAGTGAGCGGACGCCGAACGCCGAGACCGAAATCCCGCCGACGACGATGGGCATCCAGTAGACGGCGCCCCGGAAGATGAGCACGGCGGCGGTCACGGTCGAGGCCGCGATGCCGGTCGTCGGGACGAGCAGGGCGACGAAGGCGAGGTCGATCCCGCCGAGGCCGCCGGGGAGGGGCGCCGCGCCGGCGACGTTGGCGAGCGGGATGACGAACAGCGCGACGTAGGCCGGGATGCTGTGGCCGAGGGCGGCGAACGCGACGACGAGCGCGGCCGTCTGGAAGAGCCAGCCGGTGAGCGAGAGGCCGACGACGGCGCCGAGGCGCCAGCGACTCGTCGCGATGCGTTCGATATTCTCGAAGAAGTGATCGAGTCGATCGTTCAGTTCCGCCTCGAAGGCCTCGGCGTCGACGCGCGAGCGGCCGAGTCGGCCGGCGATCGACGAGAGGACGGCGGGGAGTCGCTCGCCGATCCGTTCCCGGTAGCGCCAGACGACGCCGATGACGAGGATAACGCCACCGATGAGCACCACTGCGGAGGTGACCGCCGTCTCGAGGCGCTGGCCGATGGCGGCGGTCGTCGCGTAGTAGCTGATGCCGACGAAGATGAGCGAGATCGACGGCACGACGTTCAGGACGTCGACGCTCGCAATGCCGACGAGTCCGGTCTCGTAGCGCGACTCGGTGATCTTCGAGATGATCAGCGCGGCGACGGGTTCACCGCCGGCCTGGCCGAACGGCGTCACGTTGTTGGCGAAGACGGCGCCGGCGTAGACGAACAGCGCGGTCACGACCGGGATTCGGACGTCTAACACGCCGAGAACCGTCCGGAGCATCAGGCCCCAGGCGGCGAGCCAGCACAGCGCGAGCCCGAACGTCAGGGCGACGTAGGCCGGCCTGGCGGTACGGAGGGCGTCGACGACGCGGCCGGTGCCGACGACGAACAGCAAAATCGTGATGAGCGCAATCGCCCCGAGCCCCGCGAGGAGAAACGTCGCTCGGGTCCGACCGTTCATACGCCTACTCGTTCGTTCCCCGACTTGAAGCGTCCGATTATCGTCGCCGTAGAGCGGGACGACGAGTGCGTCGCGAGCGTCGATCGTCACCGAACGCCGGCGGGGTCCAAGCGCCGGAATGTGCCGAACACCGACAGGTTCCGGGTGGCGGGAGGTACTGAACACCGACAGGCGCCGGGTGTCGAGAGGTACCGACCGCTGGCAGATGACGAGCAGTGACGGGTTCCAGACCGACAGATGCCATCGCCTTCGTGATCCGTACCCAGCGCCGATTTAAGGGGCTGGCTGTGGTGGAAGCGACGGATGGTCGCCAGTCCCCAGCGGAACGTCCTCTTCGTGATCCTGGATACGGTCAGGAAGGATCACCTGGGCCCGTACGGCGCCGACAGCCAGACGACTCCCACACTCACCCGGTTCGCCGAGGACGCAACCGTCTTCGAGTCGGCCGTCGCGCCCGCACCGTGGACGCTTCCGGTCCACGCGTCGCTGTTCACCGGCCTGTACCCGAGTCAGCACGGCGCCACGCAGGAGCGGCCGTACCTCGACGACGCGACGACGCTGGCCGCGACGCTCTCGGCGGCCGGCTACGAGACGGGCTGTTTCACGTCGAACGCCTGGATCTCGCCCTATACGGGACTTACTGACGGGTTCGACGCACAGCGGTCGTTCTTCGAGGTGCTCCCGAGCGACGTCCTCTCGGGGCCGCTCGCTCGGACGTGGCGAACGATCGTCGAGTCGGAGCCCCTCCGCGGCGTCGCCTCGCGCCTCGTCAGGGCCGGGGCGACGGCCCACGACTACCTGGCGAGCGGTGACGGCGCGGACTCGAAGACGCCGGCTGTGATTGACCGGACCCGTTCGTTCGTCAGGACAGCCGAGCGAGAGCGGACGGCGAGCGACCCCGGCTGGTTCGCGTTCGTCAACCTGATGGACGCCCATCTGCCGTACTACCCACCGGCCGAGTACCGCGACCGGTTCGCGCCGGGCGTCGACCCCGACGCCGTCTGCCAGAGTTCCAAGACGTACAACGCCGGGGTGCGCGAGATCGACGCCGAGGAGTGGGACGAAATCGGCGCCCTCTACGACGCCGAGATCGCCCACATGGACGCCGAACTCGGCCGGCTCTTCGCGTGGCTCCGCGAGACCGGTCGGTGGGCGGAGACGACGGTCGTCGTCGCGGCCGATCACGGCGAACTACACGGCGAACACGACCTCTACGGCCACGAGTTCGCCCTCTACGACGAACTCGTGAACGTCCCGCTCCTGGTGAAACACCCCGAGCTCGACCAGGGCCGACGGGACGACCTCGTCGAACTGCTCGATCTGTACCACACGATCCTCGACGTGCTGGACGTCGACCCGGCGACGGTATGGGACGGGCTGGAACCGGGTGCTGGTGAATCGGGCGGTGAATCCGCTTCCGGCTCGTCGCCACCCGCTCTCGTCGCCCGCGACACGACCAGATCCCTGCTCGCCGACGAGTACCGCTCGTTCGACGACGTGTCTCGCCCTGACCCCGGTCAGCGAGCCGTTCGCGACGCTCCCGACGACTACGCCTTCGTCGAGTACGCCAGACCACTCATCGAGCGCCACCACCTCGAGGCGAAGGCGTCCGAGGCTGGTATCTCCCTCCCCGAGGACCATCGATCGGGCGCGCGCCAGCGGGCGGCGCGCAGTACCGTCGCCAAGTACGTTCGCGCCGATCGAATCCCTGACGAGGGGTACCGACTCGATCTCGACCCGGCGGAAACGACGCCGGTCGATCCGGAGACGGACGAGGTGGTCGCCGCGGCCGAACGCGCGCTCGCCTGGTTCGAACCTGCGGTCGGCGGCACCTGGGACGACGCGTCCGGACCGACCGACCCGGACGACATCCTCTCGGACGTGGACGACCGAACCCGCGACCGGTTGCGCGAGCTCGGATATCTAGAGTGAGTGGCACGTCGGCAGCATGGGGCTGACCGTTCCGGCGCATGTGGACGTCTGCTGGCGATTCGCCGGGCGCGGGTGGTCCGATGCCGTGATTGTCCGATCCCAATACAATTACGTAGGTCCACTCGAAAGCCTCCGATAATGGAAGACCAGCGGTTTCTCGAATCGGAGTGGGACTACTGTCTGGTACTCGACGCGTGTCGATACGACGTCTTCGCGGACGTCTACGACGAGTATCTGGACGGCTCGCTCGAGAAGCGCCGCAGCGTCGGGTCGTCGACACCCGAGTGGGCCTACCGAACGTTCACGGGGGACCACGACCTCGCGTACTTCTCCGGGAATCCGTTCATCAACGATCTCGGCATCCCGCTGAACGAACTGAAGTGGGGGGCGAGCTGTGACTACGAGTGGACCGCGACCGACCACATCAGCGACCTCTTCGACGTCTGGAAGACCGGGTGGGACGACGACCTCGGGACGGTTCCGCCGGCGGGTATCGAGGACGCGTTCCGCGAGAATCAAGCGGCCGTCGACCGCGCAGAGCGGACGGTATTGCACTACATGCAACCGCACGCACCGTATCTCTCACGGGGGAAGGGGGCGAAGCTCAAACAGATCCAGAAGGGGATCAAGAAACAGGAGGAAGCCGAGGCCGCAGCCGACGGTGGGAGCGACGGCGCGCTCTCCTCGCTCACGGGATCGATCCGGCCAAAGGTCGAACAGAAACTCGAAGGAAGCGAACTCGCCCAGAAGGCGGGCCTCTGGCTCGAACTCGACAAGGGCGATCTCGTCAAGAACGGCACACGCGACGCCGCACTCGCGCTCTACGAGGAGAACCTCCGGATCGTGCTGGAGAGTATCGCCGACCTCGTCACCGAACTCGACGGTCGCGTGATCGTGACCGCCGATCACGGCGAAGCATTCGGCGAAGAGGGCGTCTGGGAGCACCACATCGAGACGCACATCCCGGCGCTCATGGAGGTGCCGTGGCTCGAAGTCGAGTGAGCGAGGGTCGTGGTCGATCGACCACGGCGACTCGCGAACCCGACTCGACACCGGCCACCTGGAGGCGCTCACGAGATGATCGATACACACCGTAGTCATGCTGGTCAGCCACTATTTCGAACTCGCCGAGCACGTCACCGGCGGGATCAGCGAGTCGGTCGCCCACCAGCGCAAGATGCTCGATCGCCTGGACGTCTCCTACACGACCCGGCCGACGCTCGACGCCGACGTCATGCACTTCAACCTCATGGGGCCGCGGTCGGTGTGGTACGCCAAACGCGCCCGGTCGAAGGGGATCCCGGTCGTCGCGAACACGCACGTCACCGCGGAGGACTTCGGCGACAGCTTCCGTTTTACGAACGCGCTCGCCAGGCCGCTGAAGCCGTATCTCCGCTGGGCGTACGGGCACGCGGACGCGCTCGTCTGTCCGTCGGCGTACAACCAGGACCTGATCGACACGTACACGGACGTGCCGACGACCGTCGTCTCGAACGGCGTCGACACCGAGAAACTCGAGGGATTCGAGTCGCTCGAGGCCGAGTACCGCGAGCGCTACGACCTCTCGGAACCGACCGTCTTCCTCGTGGGCCACGTTATCAAGCGCAAGGGCCTGGAGACGTTCGTCGAACTGGCCCGGGCACGTCCGGAGATCGACTTCGCGTGGTTCGGTCCGCTGGACCTCTCGTTGAAGGGGCGGGAGACGACGGCCCTGATCGAGAACGCACCCGAAAACTGCACGTTCACCGGTTTCGTCGACGACATCCGCGGGGCGTTCGCGGCGGGCGACGTCTTCTGTTTCCCCACCCACGAGGAGAACGAGGGGATCGCCCTGCTGGAGGCGATGGCCGCCGGCAAACCGGTCGTCGTCCGCGACATCGAGACCTTCTCCTGGCTGGCCGACGGCGAGGACAGCCTGAAGGTCTCGCCCGACCCCGGCGAGCCGGACGTCGAGGCGTTCGCTGCGGCGATCGACGACCTCACGGACGCCTCCCGCCGAGAGACGCTCGGCGAGGCCGCCGCAGCGCGCGTCGAGCCGTTCTCGCTCGCGCCGGTCGCGGACAGCTATCGCGCACTCTACGACGAGGTGACCGCTGAATGAAGATCGGCTTCTTTACGGACAGTTACTTCCCCGAGATCGACGGCGTAACGTACACGATCAAGCTCTGGCGCGAGGAACTGGAGCGGGCGGGCCACGAGGTCCACGTGATCTACCCGGACGGCGACTACGAACCGGGCGAGCGCGAACACCCCGTCCGGTCGCTGCCCAACCCCTTCTACTCCGGGTATCGCGTCCCGCTCTACCGGCGCCTCTCGACGCTGCCGGAGCTGGACATCGTCCACTGTCACGGCCCGGCCCCGGTGGGTCGGCTCGGCCGTCGGTACGCCAAGAAACACGACGTGCCGTCGATCTACACCCACCACACGCCACTGGAGGAGTACTTCCACCAGAGCATCAAGGTCGGCCCGCTCGCGACCGCCCTCGCGAAACTGTACGTTCCGATCGAGAACGCCTTCCTGCGCGGGTTCGACCTCGTCACCGCCTCGACCAAGCGGATCGATCGCAACGTCGAACACGTCCCGCTCCCCGTCGGCATCGATATGGACTTCTTCCAGCCGACCGACGAGGACTGGTACCCCGATCGGACGGTGATCGGCTACAGCGGCCGCCTCAGCATGGAGAAGAACGTCGAGGAACTCCTCCGGGCGGCCCGCGAACTGCCCGAGTACGACTTCGTCGTCGTCGGCGAGGGGCCCCGTCGCGGCCCGCTCGAACGTGAGGCGCCCGACAACGTCGAACTGCGGGACTTCCTGCCCCGCGAGGACCTGCCGACCTTCCTGTCGTCGCTCGACGCGTTCGTCACCTCCTCGACCGGCGACACGCTCGGCCTCTCGACGCTCGAGGCGAACGCCTGCGGGACGCCGGTCGCAGCGGCGGACGTCGCTCCCTTCGATCAGACGATCGGGACGGGCAACGGCGAGCGTTTCGAACTCCGCGACCTGGACTCGATGGTCACGGCCATCGAGTCCTGTCTGGCGGCCGACCGCGACACGCGTGGGGCCGTCGAGCGCTACGCCATCGATCACACGCTCTCCCACCTCGAACACCTCTACGAGAGTGCCGGGTCGGCGACCGCCGAACTCCCGACGACGGCCACCGATCGCTGGTTCCCCGACGACTCGCAGCGTTCACTCGACTGAGTCGAGACACCTGGTCGCTACAGCCAGAATCGACAGCGTGCGGCGCCTGTTCGTCACGTCCCGGGCACGTCCGCCACTTACCAGTCGTCGTCAGCGCCGTCCGTCCGAGTGAGTCGGTCGTACCGGTTTTCGAACTCCTCGTCCGTGAGTTCGCCACGTGCGTAGGCGGCCCGCAGTTCTTCGATGGCCCGATCCTCGTCGTCGCCGGTCACCACGGTGTACAACAGGTACCCGACGCCGAGCAGGACGAGTAGCGGGAGGAGGCTGGCAGCGAGCCAGAACAACAATCCGACACCACCGATCCCCATCCCGACGTGGCCGAACCCGGCCAGCGACGGGAGGAACACCGCGCCGAAGAAGAGCGGAAAGAGCACGAATACGGCGAGCAGGACGAGGCCGACTTTCAGGAGATCGTCGCTATCCATGCAGTCGTATTGACAGGCCAGCTACGTAGTCGCTTCGCCCGGACGGGGGTCGACTAGGCGATCGCAGCACCGATGGCCCCTGCGATGGCGCTCTCGATCGCCATCACGAATCCGATCACGATGGCGAGGAAGACGATCGCCAGTCCCGCGACCCCGCCGACGGCCGCGCCGACTGGGCCGAGTGCCAGCCCGCCGATTCCGACGGCGAGAGCGAGCACGACCCCTGCGATGATAGCGCCGAGGCCGCCCGCGAGCGTGCCGTGCCAGGCACCGCTCCAGAGACCGCCCCCGGCCATGTAGCCCGCGACGAAGCCGCCGAGGAGCCCGGCGGTTAGCTGGCCGAAGACCGGCACTGCGAGGCCGACGATCGACGCGACGGTCATGACCAGGAAGCCGACGATCACGGCGTGCCAGTCTGTCATACCCGATCGAAGGGAGTGTGGCGGCAAAAGCGCGTCGCCACCGGGACAGCTTGGCGTGCAGCACGTACACACTCGACAGGACTCGCGCCGGCCAACGGACGCGCTTTTAAGAACGCCGCCCGTAGCGACGGGCATGATTTTCGAGGACCTTCCGACGACGCCGACGTCGGAAGAGCTGATCGACAAAGCGTTTTCGCGCGCGTCACGGGCCGGGCGGGCCCAGCAGGGCCTGGAGGCCCAGCAGTCGATGCTGCAGACGGCGGGCAACATCGTCTCAGACAATCTGGAGAACGTGGTCACGGCGTGGCCGGACTTCGAGTACGACGTCTCACCGTTCTACATGGAACTCGCGGAGGCGATCCTGGCGGAGGTGACGCTCGGTCCGGAGTCCGTGGCTGACGACGAGGACGATCGGAACGGTGTTGATGGCCTGCGCCAGGCGCTCTCGCGAGTCTCGTGGGCGGCCAGGCAGACGGAGGAGATCCAGCGTGAGTACCAGTCGAAGCTGCGCAAGACCGACGTCGACACCGCGCGCAAGCACCGAAAACAGGCGTTCGCTCGCCTGGCCGACGTCGTCGAGCAGGTCGACGTCGACCTCCGGGCGATCAACGACGCGCGAAACGCGCTGCGGGACCTGCCCGAGATCAACCCCGACGAACCGACGATCGTCGTGGCGGGCTACCCCAACGTCGGCAAATCCTCGTTCGTCAACACCGTGACGCGCGCCCGCGGCGAGACGGCGAGTTACCCCTTCACCACCAAGGGTGTCGGACTGGGTCACCTCGAACGCGATCACATCCGGTACCAGCTCGTCGACACGCCTGGACTGCTCGACCGGCCACCGGAGGAGCGAAACGAGATCGAATCCCAGGCGGCGAGCGCCATCGAGCACCTCGCCGACTGCGTGCTCGTCTTCCTCGATCCCAGTGGGGGTGCCGGCTACCCGATCGAGGCTCAGCTCGAACTCCGTGACGCTATCGCCGCACAGTTCGAATCGATCGAGGTACCCGTCATCACCGTCGCGAACAAGGTCGATCGGTTCGATCCCGACGACGAGTCGCTCCCCGCCCTCGACGCGGACTTCCTGATGAGCGTCGAAACCGGCGAGAACGTCGAGACCGTGCTCGAGGCCGCCATCGACGCGATCGACTACGAACCGGAGTTACCGTTCGAGGGGTGACCGTCTCCGGCCGTCGGGTCGCGGTCGAGTCCGTCCCTTCGGACCGCCTGTCCTGATCCGGACCGCTTCCGCACAGACTTTGACACACTTGTTCGGATGCTTCGACGCACTCCATCCTGTCCAGCCGAAGCCCTCTGCCCACTCCTTCGAAGTTATCTGACCGACCATCTCGAACGGCCTTCGCCTCGTAGCTGTCGCTGCTCTCACCGTCTTCCACCCAGTGCGTCAGAACGCGCTGCAGCGGCTCTTCGCGGAGTACAAATACACTTGTACTATTGAAAGTATATTGGACACATTTATGGTCGATCACTCGGTACCCGATAGTGCAGAGAGGACGGACTCTCCGCATTCAGGGGACGAGAGCACCAGCAGTGCCAACTATGCACTGCCGAGCGGCCCCGACAGTCGAATACACCCACCATGACCACACAGACGACCACTGCAGCCGAGACGATCCGTTCGATCCTCGACCGTGCGCGAACCGGTCACGAGGCCACGCTGCCGGACGACGTTCGTGACGAACTCGTCGCAGCGATCGAGCGGAACCTGTACGATGGCGCATCGCTCGAAGAGATCTACCGCGCGACCACGCAGGCACTGACGGCCAGAATCGAACGAGACCCCGCGTTCGGACACATCGCTGCCGACGTGTTCCGACAGCGGTACTACTGGGAGGTCATCGGCGAGCGCCTCACCGGGTTCGAGCTCGACGAGGCGTACCGCGCGACGTTCGTCGCGAACGTCGAGCGCGCCGTCGAGGCGGAGCTGCTCGACGACCGCATGACCGACCGATTCGACCTCCGGGCGCTGGCCGACTATCTGGCGATCGAGCGCGACGAACACTTCTCGTACATGGCGATGGAGACGCTCTCCCAGCGCTATTTCTTGAAGACGGCCTCGGACGGCGACCACCTGGAACTGCCCCAGGCGTTCTGGATGCGCGTCGCCATGGGGCTTGCCCTCGAAGAGGACGACCCGCAGGCCCGGGCGATGGAATTCTACGACGTCCTCTCGAACCTCGAGTTCACCCCGTCGACGCCCACACTCTTTCACAGCGGGACGACCCACCCCCAGCTGTCGTCGTGTTACTTGACGACCGTTCAGGACGACCTCGAACACATCTTCGAGTCGTACAAGCACCAGGCCCAGCTCTCGAAGTGGTCCGGTGGTCTCGGCACCGACTGGACCAACCTCCGAGCGTCGGGCGCACTCATCGAGAGCACTGGCGTCGAGTCCACCGGTATCGTTCCGTTTCTCCGCATCGGCAACGACGTCACCGCCGCCATCAACCGCTCGGGCAAGCGACGCGGCGCGGCCTGTGCGTACCTCGCGTGCTGGCACCTCGACTTCCCTGCATTCCTCGACCTGAAGCGAAATACCGGCGACGAGCGTCGGCGCACGCCGGACATGAACACGGCCGCCTGGATCCCCGACCTGTTCGTAGAGCGCGTCGAGAACGGCGAGTCGTGGACGCTGTTCAGCCCCGACGAAACGCCAGAGTTACACGATCTCTCCGGTGCGGCGTTCGAAGAGCGCTACCGCGAGTACGAACGCCGGGCCGAGAACGGCCAGCTCAGACAGTACGAACGCGTCGACGCCGAGGAGCTCTGGCGCGACTTGCTCACCCGGCTGTTCGAGACCGGTCACCCCTGGATCACGTTCAAAGACCCGTGCAACCTCCGGTCGCCCCAGGATCACGTGGGGACGATTCACTCCTCGAATCTCTGTACGGAGGTGACGCTGAACACGAGCGCGGACGAGCACGCCGTCTGTAACCTCGGCAGCGTCAACCTCGCCACGCATATCGCGGACGGCGAACTGGACCGCGAGCACCTGGCAGCCACCATCGAAACTGCGATGCGGATGCTCGATAACGTGGTGGATCTGTGTTTCTACCCGACCGACCAGGCGGCACGGGCGAACTCGCGACACCGGCCGGTTGGACTCGGCGTCATGGGCTTTCACGACGCCCTCATGGAACTCGAGGTGCCGATGAACGCCGAAGCGGCCGTCGAGAAAGCCAACCGCTGGCAGGAGTTCGTCTCCTACCACGCGATCTTCAATTCCGCACGCCTCGCCGCGGAACGTGACACGTACGAGTCCTACGAGGGCTCGAAGTGGGATCGCGGACTCCTCCCGCAGGACACCGTCGACCGACTCGAAGCGGAACGAGGGCGGCCGATTCCGACCGATCGCGAGGAGACGCTCGATTGGTCGATCGTGCGCGAGCACGTGGCCGAACACGGGATGCGCAACTCCAACGTGATGGCCGTCGCCCCGACCGCGACCATCTCCACGATCAACGGGACGACACCCTCCATCCAGCCGATCTACTCGAACCTCTACGTCAAATCGAACATGAGCGGTGACTTCACGGTCGTCAACGAGCACCTCGTCTCCGACCTGAAAGATCGCGACCTGTGGGACGCAGAGATGATCGATCGGATCAAGTACCACGACGGCTCCGTCCAGGAAATCGACGCGATTCCGTCCTCCCTCAGAGAACGGTATCGCAACGCGTTCGAGATCGACCCACGCCATCAACTCCGGCTCACTGCCCACCGTCAGACGTGGATCGACCAGTCGGTCTCGCACACTGTCTTCTTCCCGAGCACTGACGGGACACTGCTCGACGACGTCTACCGGACGGCGTGGGAACTCGGTCTGAAAACGACGTACTACCTCCGGACGCTCGGCGCCTCGCAGATCGAGAAGTCCACGCTGGACATGGACGAGTACGGGAACACCCAGCACCGTAGCGCACCCGGCAGTGACGGGCGGACGGTGGGTGAAACGGACGCCGACGACGTAGACGGTGGAACGACGGACGATGACCCGGACGGCGGAACGATCGATGGCGACCCGGACGGCGGAACGACCGACGGTGACACCGACCTGTGTACCGTCGAGGATCCGACGTGCGACGCCTGCCAGTGACGAACCGACATCACCGCATCACCCACCACCCGACATACTTGCCAACACATGCCACTCATCAACAACGACGACCAGCACGATCCGAACAAGATCCTGCCCATCGACTACGACTGGGCCAGAGAGTACTACGTCGCCGGGGTGAACAACAACTGGGTCCCGGAAGAGATCCCGATGCAGGACGACGTTTCGCAGTGGAACGACGACACGCTGTCCGACGCGGAACGCCAGCTCGTCGAGTGGAACCTGGGGTTCTTCTCGACGGCCGAGTCGCTCACCGCGAACAACATCGTCCTCGCGCTGTACGAGTACGTCACCGCACCCGAGTGCCGCCAGTATCTGCTTCGACAGGCCTACGAGGAGGCCATCCACACGGACACGTTCATCTACTGCTGTGACAGCCTCGGGTTCGATCCCGAGTACCTCTATGGGATGTACGAACGCGTCCCGTCCATCGCGGAGAAGGACGCGTTCGTCGTGGACCTTACCCAGTCCATCGACGACGCCGACTTCACGATCGAGACGGCGGACGACGTGCGCGCGTTCCTCCGCGACCTGATCGGCTTCTACGTCATCATGGAGGGCATCTTCTTCTACGCCGGCTTCGCCATGATGCTCGGGCTCAAACGCCGGAACAGGATGGTCGGGATCGGCCAGCAGTTCGAGTACATCTTGCGCGACGAGTCACTCCACGTCGGGTTCGGCGTCGACCTCATCAATCAGATTCGCGTCGAGAACCCGGACGTCTGGACCCCCGAGTTCGAAGCGGAGGTCGCCGACCTGATCGCCGAGGCCGTCGATCTGGAGCAGATCTACGCGACCGAGGCGTGCCCCGCCGACGTCCTCGGCATGAGCGCGCCACAGTTCGCCGAGTACGTCGAGTACGTCGCGGATCGGCGACTCACGCAACTCGACATGGACGAACAGTACGGGACGGAGAATCCGTTCCCGTGGCTGTCCGAACAGGTCGACCTGAACAAGGAGAAGAACTTCTTCGAGACGCAGGTGACCGAGTACCAGAGCGGCGGCAGCCTCGACTGGTAGCGACTGACCCGACTTGCCTCGATCGTCGCGTTGCCGTTTTTCTCTCTCTCTCTCTCTCTCTCTCTCT
>JGI2924J29684_1077925_pt1 | contig 25572 bp, 24 predicted proteins | sample BenlonsequencITS_FD_29684 | JGI IMG/M metagenome (IMG submission 29684)
ATAAAGCTTAAAAACTATGTTGTTTCCAGACGAGTTTAAAACGAGTATTTTTTAACCGACTTTTTCAGGGGAATCTACTTAAAAGAGTCTTGGATGTTCTTGAATCTATACAGAAGGCACTCTTAAATTTTAACCTCAAAGAGTAAACTCACCACCGGAATGTTTGGGAAGAAGAAATTTGATGAACAAAACAGCGGCAAGCCGAACAGGAGAAGGCTAATTGATTCCAATTAATAATACTTAGTTGAGGAAAGGTGAAACGATATGAATGGGATAGAAGAAAAAATCCGACGACGGTTATTCGAGCTGCAGGATCTGAAATACAAAGAGTTTGCCAGCAAACTCATGCCGACGGTAAACCCGGATACAGTAATCGGCGTCCGTACGCCGGATCTACGGAAGTTAGCCCGGGAATTTTCCAAAACGCCGGAGGCTTTGGAGTTTCTTAAAATCCTACCGCACGCGTATTATGAAGAAAATAACCTGCATGGCTTCCTCATCGAAACGATCAAGGAATATGAGGGTGCCGTTGCCGCCGTTGAAGAGTTTCTGCCGTACATAGACAACTGGGCAACCTGTGATTTAATTTCTCCAAAGATATTTAAAAAGCATCTGCCTGAGCTCTACGAAAAAATCAATGTCTGGCTGATATCCGGCCGAACCTATACAGTGCGCTTCGGGATTGGAATGCTGATGAGCTTTTATCTCGATGATTCTTTCCGGACGGAGATGCTTGAGCTTGTGGCGGCTACCCGGTCGGATGAATACTATGTCAACATGATGATCGCCTGGTATTTCGCAACGGCATTGGCTAAGCAGTACGAAGCATCTTTGCCATATATTCAAGAACAACGCTTGGAGAAGTGGACACATAACAAAACTATTCAGAAAGCGATTGAGAGCTACCGAATCAGTGACGAAGCAAAGGCGTACCTGCGGACACTGAAAGTAAAATGAGGAATAAGAAATGTTGGATAAACTTGAAGATGATGAACTGAATAATTTCATAAAAGAATATGATAAGTGCTTTCTAGAAAGAAATATAGAAAGATTAAAGTTATTTTATCCTGATGATGACAGCGAATTAGTATATTATGATAATCACAAAAATAATGATACATATTCTGTAGATGAACATCTAAAATTATTGCGAGATTTTTTTCAAAATGGTAAGAAAACCGAATCAGGAGCAGTTGAAGAACTGATAATGGAAAACATTCATTATTTTAAAACAGAAAGAGCTGCGTGTGTATGTTTTTATGCAAGGTATAAAAGTTTTCCTAAACCAGCAGTAAGAACAACAATGTATTTGGAAAGGAACATAGAGGCATGGAAGATCAAGCATGTGCATTGTTCATTCGAGCCAGAAAAATAATCTGCCATTTTCCTCAAAATCCTATCTCTTAACTCTTTAATGATATATACGTTTACATTTACTTCTTAAGTATGACGTTGTATAATAAAACAAAATTAATTGCTAGGGGTGCCCAAAAGTGGCTGAGATAGAGCTATTGCTCTTGTCCCTTCGAACCTGATCTGGTTAATACCAGCGTAGGAAAGCAAATCGTTTAATATTGACTTACATTCATTGAAGCATAGTTTACATGAGTCAAAACGACAGCTTACCAACGGGTAAGCTGTTTTTTATTTGGTCTGGGAGGATTTCCACATGAATTGCGAACATGATAAACCAAAGGAAGAATGCGGAGTATTTGGCATTTTGGGGTCTGAAGATAATGCTGCACGTTTGGCTTTTTCTGGATTAAGGGCTTTACAACATCGAGGACAAGAATCCTGTGGAATAACCATATCTAACAAAATTTCAATGAAAACCTATAAAGCTTTAGGACTCGTTACCAGTGTCTTTAACGATGGAATTCTCGACAGCCTACATGGAAGTAGTGCAATTGGCCATGTGCGTTATTCGACAACCGGCTCGAATCACATCAAAAATGCCCAGCCGTTAACTCTTTCCACACAATTTGGAGAAATCGCTTTGGCTCATAACGGCAATATCATGAATGCCCAAGAATTGCGTTTATCTCTGACCCGGGCCGGTCATCGTTTTGAGAGTACAGCAGACAGTGAAGTAATTCTACATTTAATAAATCAACAAGCTTCTTCCTTGGAAAATGCAATTAGCAACGCATTAAATAAATTATACGGGGCCTATTCTTTAGTTGTCATGACGAACAATGCCTTAATTGGCATTAGAGATCCTTTTGGACTCCGGCCGCTCTGCTTAGGTCGCTTAGGAAAGGCTTACTGTTTAGCCTCTGAAAGCTTTGCCCTTCAATCAATTAACGCAACTTTTATCAGAGATATCGCTCCCGGAGAGATGATAATTATTAATGAAACCGGGATACAATCACATCAAGTAGTTAACACGTCAAAAACATGTTGTTGTGCATTTGAGTATATTTATTTCGCTCACCCAGCCAGCACAATTGATAGTATTAATGTCGAAAAAAGCCGCTTTTGGATGGGGCAAGAATTAGCCAGAGAATATCCCATAGATGCTGATGTAGTGATTCCCGTTCCCCGTTCCGGGCGTCATGCGGCATTAGGCTATGCTTCTGCAAGGCGGCTTCCTTTAGAAGAGGCTTTACTAAAAACTACCCAATATGATCGATCGTTTATACAACCTGCTCAACCGTTAAGAGAACTGGTAGTGACTAAGACCATAAAAGTTCAACCTGAGGTTATCCGTTCTAAACGTGTCATATTAATTGATGATTCCCTGGTACGGGGAACTACTGCTGTCAAGTTAGTTAAACTTATCCGTGAGGCTGGCGCTAGAGAAGTGCATTTGCTTATTGCTTCTCCTCGAGTACAATTCCCCTGTTATTACGGTATCGATATTGCTGAAAAGGCAGAATTAATCGCGGCACAAATGTCAGTGGATAAAATTCGTGAATATTTAAACGCTGATACACTATATTACTTATCACAAGCCGGTTTACTTCGTTCCGTGTTTTCTCAAGACGTTTGTTTAGCTTGTTTTAATAAAAGATATCCGCTGAAACCAAGGATTCCGTACTAGTCAATTTACCATTTACCCAATTTATAAATTAACTGCTAGGGGTGCCGTAACAGGCTGAGATTGAGAGTTCTCTTAACCCTTCAAACCTGATCCGGGTAATACCGGCGTAGGGAAGCAATGTGCGTCTAATGTTGTATTTAGATGAAGGCGGCTTCCACAAGGAAAGTCGCTTTCTTCTTTGTACTTTTAGAATCTTAAAGGAGAGGAGGGCATGCATTTAAGTAAAGCTTAACGTTATTTAATTCTTCAAACAGAGTAAAAAATATTTGAGGAGGCACTTAGATATGACAACACAAATGGCGGCCGCTAAACGAGGCGAAATTACCGAAGCGATGAGAATTGTTGCTCAGAAAGAGAATCAATCCCCTGAAGATATACGGGCACGTGTTGCCCAAGGAACTGTGGTCATTCCGGCAAATATTAATCACCAATCTTTAAGCCCTGAAGGCGTAGGGCAAGGCCTAAAAACGAAAATCAATGTCAACTTAGGGATTTCCAAAGATTGTGCGAATATTAATCTTGAACTGGAAAAGGTACAAACAGCCATTAATATGAAGGCTGAAGCTATTATGGATTTGAGCAACTATGGAAAAACAGCAGAATTTCGTTCCCGTCTAATTAACATGTCAACAGCAATGATCGGCACAGTTCCTATGTATGATGCCATTGGTTATTTGGATAAAAAACTCGAAGATATCACTGTAGAAGAGTTTTTAGCAGTTGTAGAAAAGCATGCCCAAGATGGGGTAGATTTCATGACGATCCATGCTGGACTTAATCGTCAAACAGTGGCCCATTTTCGAAAAAATAAACGCGTCACAAATATAGTTTCCCGTGGAGGTTCGCTTTTGTTTGCCTGGATGGAATTAAATAATCGCGAGAATCCATTTTACGAGTATTTTGACGATCTATTGGATATCTGTGCCAAGTACGATGTAACCCTGAGCTTGGGGGATGGCTGTCGTCCGGGATCCCTTGCGGATGCTACTGATCCTGCGCAGATTGAAGAACTTATCGTGTTAGGCGAATTAACCCTGCGCGCTTGGGAAAAGAATGTTCAAGTTATGATTGAAGGCCCAGGTCATGTCCCTCTCAATGAAATTCAAGCCAATATGTTATTAGAAAAGAAATTATGCCACAACGCTCCTTTTTACGTATTAGGCCCAGTAGTAACAGATATTGCTCCAGGATATGATCACATTACCAGTGCCATTGGCGGTGCCATAGCTGCCGCATCAGGAGCGGACTTCTTATGTTATGTAACCCCGGCAGAACATCTTCGCCTTCCCTCCCTGGAAGATATGAAAGAAGGAATCATAGCTACTAAAATAGCGGCTCATGCCGCAGATATTGCCAAAGGAATCCCAGGGGCTGCCGATTGGGATCTTAAAATGAGTAAAGCAAGACAAGCGTTGGATTGGTCAACTATGTTTGATTTAGCGATTGATCGGGAAAAAGCCGAACGTTATCGGAGAGAATCTTCTCCAACTCACGAAGATAGCTGTACAATGTGCGGAGAAATGTGTCCGATGAGACTGATGAATAAAATTCTGTAATTCTTACCCAGGAGGGCCAACTATGAAGATAACGATTAATGGAGAAATGGTGGAATTAACAGGAAGCCTCAGCCTGCAAAAGTGGGTTGAAGAGCAAAGCATTCCCACGAGAACAGTGATTATTGAGTACAATGGGGAAATTGTTCCCGAGGAACTGTGGAGAAACACTGTCTTAAAACAGGGGGACAAATTAGAGATTTTGAAGTTTGTGGGCGGGGGCTGATTTCGACTCTGCCCGTATTCAAATGGATAGTGAACGGTAATGAAAGTGGAAGGTGAATGATTATGCAGCGAGCAGTCAAACCTGAACAGACAACAGATATATTTGCGATTGGCGGAACGAAACTCAACAGCCGGTTGTTTACAGGAACGGGCAAGTTTTCTAGTCACGAGATTGTTCCCAAAGTCATTGAAGCCTCTGGAACACAAGTTGTAACCATGGCTTTGCGCAGGGTGGACTGGAAAAATTCCCAAGAAAATATTTTGAATTACATACCCGAAGGCATAATCTTGCTTCCGAATACTTCCGGAGCCCGCACAGCGGAGGAAGCAATACGAATTGCACGTCTGGCAAAAGCTGCCGGTTGTGGTCATTGGATTAAGATTGAGGTTATTCAGGATCAACGTTATTTATTGCCTGATAACCAGGAAACCTTGATCGCTACGGAACAGCTTGTCAAAGAAGGGTTTGTAGTTCTTCCCTACATGTGCCCTGATCTGGGGACAGCAAGACGGTTGCAAAGCGTAGGAGCCGCCGCAGTGATGCCTTTAGGGGCTCCGATAGGCAGTAACCGCGGCCTGCAAACGCGGGAACTTATAAGGATACTGATTGAAGAAATCTCGGTACCCATCATTGTTGATGCAGGTATCGGGCGTCCTTCGGAAGCTGCGGAAGCCATGGAAATGGGAGCAGCAGCAGTTCTTGTCAACACAGCCATTGCTACGGCTTATCAGCCCGTGGACATGGCCAAGGCTTTCCGGTTAGCCGTCGAGGCCGGCAGGACTGCTTATCTTGCAGGTCTTGGCGCCCGTCGCCAGGAGGCGGAAGCTTCATCTCCCTTGACAGGGTTTTTAAGGGAGGAATAATTATGTTTTTTGACGAGTTTAAAGCTTGGCAGAAAGAATTAACTCGTTACCCCTTTGATCAGTTCTCTGAGATCCATGTTGAGCGAGCCCTGAGTCACCACCGGCTTGATGAATTTGATTTTTTAGCCTTGCTATCACCCGCTGCCAGGCCCTATTTGGAGCAAATGGCTCTGAAAGCGCATCGGCTGACCCTCCAAAACTTCGGCAAATCGATTCTTCTCTTTACCCCATTATACCTGGCCAACTTCTGCTCCAATCAGTGTATATACTGCAGCTACAATATCAAGAATGAAATTGTGCGGCGCAAATTAAGTTTTACTGAGGTGGAGGTAGAAGGTAAAGCCATAGCGGCGATGGGACTCCAGCATTTGCTGCTTTTAACAGGCGAATCCCGCAAGGCCAGCAGCCCAGAGTATATCGCAGATTGTGCCAAGGTTCTCAGACCCTATTTTGCATCGCTGGGTATTGAAGTTTATCCTCTTGAAATCAAAGAATATCACACTCTTTATGAAGCAGGAATTGACACTTTGACCATTTATCAAGAGGTTTATGATGAGGACATTTATGCCTCTGTTCACTTGGCCGGCCCCAAACGTGTCCATCGCTACCGCTTGGAGGCCCCTGAACGGGCCTGTGAGGCAGGCTTTAGTGGGGTAACAATCGGAGCTCTGCTTGGTTTAGGTGAGTGGAGAAAAGAGGCGTTTTTTACAGGCTTACACGCCGCCTATTTGCAAAGAACCTATCCGGAAGTAGAAGTCGCGGTATCTGCGCCACGAATGCGACCCCATGTCGGTTCTTATCAACCGTTATATCCCATTGGGGATGCAGAACTTGTACAAATTCTTTTGGCATATCGTTTATTCTTGCAACGAGCAGGCATTACCCTTTCCACCAGAGAAAGCGCCGCCATGCGAGATTCTCTGTTACCCTTGGGAATCACCAAACTCTCAGCCGGTTCATTGACCTCTGTAGGAGGCTATGCGGAGACAACGGAAACAGGCAGTGCTCAATTTGAGATATCCGATGAGCGATCCGTGGAAGACGTTGTGAAGATGCTGCGGACTAAGGGCTACCAACCCGTCTTTTGTGACTGGGTTAACCTTCGAGATAAGAGAGATGCTTAAACATGAACCCACTTATTGAAAGCTTAAATAAAACGTTTAGCGAAGAACGTCTATCCCGGCTTACATCAGTTAAGATAGGTATCGGTGGCGCCGGGGGCTTAGGCTCAAATGCTGCCATGCATCTCGTTCGTTCCGGATGCCAGAACCTGACGATTATAGATTTTGACCGGATCGAACCCAGCAATCTTAACCGGCAATTTTACTTTGCCGATCAGGTTGGACAGTTTAAAGTAGAAGCATTAGCCGACAACTTAAAACGAATTAATCCTGATTTACAGCTCAACATCGGCATCGAGAAAATAACTAAGAAAAATGTAGAATCACTCTTTGCGGATTGTGATGTTTGGATTGAAGCCTTTGATTCAGCTGAGACAAAGAAACTGTTCGTTGAAGCCGCTTTCAAACAGGGTAAATATATAGTAAGCGCCTCAGGGCTTGCGGGTTGGGGAAATTCTGATGCCCTGGCAACCCATCAAATTAATACTAAGTTCGTGATGATCGGCGACTTGGAATCGGAAGTGTCGAAGCATAAGCCGCCTATGTCCCCAAGGGTTGGCATAGCTGCAGCTAAAGAGGCTGATACCGTATTAACTTGGATATTAGGACGGGAGGCTTAGGTTTTATGATACTGCCTGAGGGAATTTATGCACTCACTTCAGCCCCGCATTCTTTGGGAAGAAGCAATATAGAGGTATCGAAACAAATCCTAAAAAGCGGGGTTAAAATTCTTCAATATCGAGAAAAGGCAAAAAAACCTAAGGCTATGTACGAAGAATGTCTAATACTAAGGAAATTGACTCAGGAGGCTGATGCAATCTTTATTGTCAATGATTTCCTTGATTTGGCTTTGGCTGTGGATGCCGATGGAGTCCATGTTGGCCAAGATGATCTTCCGATAGATGTTGTACGAAAGATTGTTGGCCCCAAACGTATGATTGGTTTATCGACTCATTCTCCTCATCAAGCACAGGCTGCGGTAAAGAATGGAGCGGACTATATCGGTGTCGGTCCGCTCTATAAGACTCAGACCAAAACTGATGTCTGTGATCCGGTAGGTCTTGAGTATTTACGTTATGTTGTTGAAAACTTGGATATTCCATTCGTCGCGATTGGCGGAATCAAAGAGCATAACTTAGCTGAAGTGATTAGAAATGGAGCCAAAACAGTGGCCCTAGTCACTGAGATTGTAGGAAGTGAGGATATCCAAGGCACGATTTCGAGGATAAATAACATCTTCAATAAATAAATTTAAACTGCTCAAAATTTTTGACCCCTTACTGAATAGTGAGGGGTCAAAAGTTTACTTTTTAGTTATTCAGTTTCGACATGATGGAAACATTATTAAGGTTGTGAGGAGGATTAGAATATCGGAAGAGAAAATCGGAAACAGTATGAAAACTTACAAATGAGAGATATTACACAAGCACCAGACAATTATTTATTACCATAATATGGATAGAGAATAATTTATATGGAGTGAATGAGCATGGATCATTTTGGTATTGGATATGGACACCCAGGTTACTGGGGGCATGGCGGTTATTTTGGTCATGGTTGGGGTCATATGGGATACCCCGGTTTTAGGGGGCATCATCGTTACCCTTGGAGCGGATACGGTCATCCCTACGGTTGGGGTCATTATCACCGCTGGTAATTAATTACCAAAATAACCATTTGAAGAGCACAGAAAATCTAAGCATTTCTGGTATTAGGCAGATTGGTTTTTTTATGCTAAACACGTTTTTGGCTAAACATCAAAACACGAAAATTGGCCCTTAAGCCCGTTTTCGTGTTTTTGGTTAATGGTAACCGGAGGTAGGTGGCCTTTCTGATATTTTGTTATTCTTGATAGCAAATTGCAGGTAAATAAAGGCAGTTCGTGGAATGGGTTTTGAGTCAGAACATTTTTGGGGCCTGATTATCAATTGCACTTAAGCCAAAACTATCTGTAAAGAAGTTGTTTAGGAGGATGTTTATGAAAGACCTTCATGTCATTAGATCATCTTGTCGAATGTGTCACGGAGTATGCCAGGTGTTGGTACATATGGATGGAGATAGAGTCATTAAGGTTACGGGGGATCCTGAGAGCCCAACAAGTAAAGGATACATTTGTCCTAAAGGTATGGCATCTCCGGAACTTCTATATCATCCTGAAAGACTAACCTATCCAATGAAACGTATGGGTGACCGTGGAGAAAATAAGTGGACTCAGATTTCCTGGGAGGAAGCAATTAATGAAATTGTTGAAAAGCTTGATAATGTAAGGGAGGAATATGGTCCGGAGTATTTTGCAATGATGCAAGGTACGGGTCGGCCGTATACCTTGTTTAATGGACGATTTGCCAATGCTTTTGGCACACCCAATTTTGTATCTCCGGGTCATATTTGTTTTTTTTCACGTGTTTCTGCCTCCGGAGTTACCATGGGCGGACTTCCTATAAGTGATATTTACGGATTCGGCGGTAAAACGCCCAAGTGTGTTCAGAGTCTTTGAGGAGTTCAATTAGCAGGGTAAAAAAGTGTTAATCATTTCTTAAACGAGCCCTCAGATAATGAACAATTCGGAACTATTCCGAAAGGAGAGTGACTCTGTGAAACAATTAAATATCGGTTTATTAATAAAGGCAATTATTACATTATCTGTAATCCTTATTTTACTGGGTGCTTTTCTTTTTTACGGTTGGCAAACTTATATTCAGCGACAGGCACGCAGTGCTTATGAAAGTTGGCTTAGTTACATTGTACCAGCGGGTACTAATAGGGACAGAGTTATAAATCCTCAAATGGAAAATAGCACTGTTAGTGAAGGTATAGGATATGGCATGCTTTTTTCTGTGGCGTTCGATGATATTTACCACTTTGATCGTCTTTGGTCCTACGCGAATCATAATCTAGATGCAAAGGGTTTGATGAATTGGAAAATTGGGAAGAATGGTGAGATCCTTGGGCAAGGATCAGCAACGGATGCCGATCAAGATATTGCTTATGCCTTAATTTTAGCTGAGGAGAAATGGCCGGGACGCGGTTATGTTCAAGCGGCAAAACAAATACTCAATTCTATTGTCACCTATGAATCAGATCAAGAAGGATTATTGTTGCCTGGAGACAATTGGGGTAATCCGGAAATTTATAACCCATCCTATATTGCTCCGGCATATTATGAACTATTTTATAAAATAACCGGAAATTTAGTCTGGGAGAAAATAGCTCAAGCCAATTCAAATTGGCTAGTAAAGACCCTTAATAATACAACAGGACTCGCTCCCGACTGGGCTGATCACTTAGGGTATCCTAAAGATAACAATTATGGTTATGATGCAATTAGAGTGCCTATTCGATGGATTTGTTATTATCGACAGAATCATAATGTTAATGCCCGTAATATTTTGGGAAAGGAACTAGGTACCCTGAAACTTTTGGCAAAACGCGGACTCAAGTCTGGATATACTCTCGAGGGCGTCCCGACTGTCAATTTTCTCAATACTGATTATCTGGCATCATTTACAGCGCTGAGCCTTTATAAACCGTACTCCCCATTATCAATTTCTCTAATCTGGAGACTTAGTCATAGCCAAAGTCCAACTTATTATGGTAATGCAATGAAGGTTTGGGTGATGAGTCTAGCCGCTAATAAATTTTAAGTTAGTTTCGGAACAAGAATAAATCTTCCTACTAACTTGTTGAATCAAAATAATGTCTTAATACTTTTTTAGTTATCTATGTATACTTGTTATCTTAGGTGATATTTCGCCTCTTTTAACTATATGGCTTTGTAGTTGAAGGTAATTGAGTGAGAAATGCCGAATATTAGAGTATAAACAGTAATGTTATCATTTTGTGACTTCTTTAGGCATTTAAAATTATCCCAAACAAGTCAGGTGCGTTGAAAGAGGGGAAAAATTCTTGGCAAGAATGTTTATTCTTGTGTTGTTTTTAGTCTTTAATCTTGTCTATTTAGTTTGGCGTACTTTTTGGACTCTTCCTCTAAATGATGGTTTTGTGGCTATTGTCGGAGGATTGGCATTATTGTGGGCTGAAATAGTGGGTTTCTTCGAAATGATTCTGTTTTATCTTACCATCTACAGGATTGACACACTATCTCCATCGTCTTGGGAGGGAGAATACCCGGATGTCGATATTTTTATTGCAACATATAACGAACCTCTCGATCTTTTGTATAAGACTATTGTGGGATGTTTAAATTTAAAGTATCCTAGGCCAGAAGGCGTATTTATTTACGTCTGTGATGATGGCGAACGTGACGAACTGAAACGAATGTGTTCAAGATTGGGTGTTCACTATATTACGCGTACCGAACATGAGCATGCCAAGGCAGGGAATTTAAACAATGCATTAAAGTACTCTAAATCCCCCTACTTAGTCACATTAGATGCCGATATGATACCGCTCCAGGATTTTTTAACACGCACTATTCCTTTTTTTCTCAATGATAAGAAGATGGGTTTCGTGCAAACCCCACAGAGTTTTTATAATCCTGATCCGTTTCAATATAACTTATTTCAGGAACATAGGACTCCAAACGAACAGGATATGTTTTTTCGCTTGATTCAACCCGGAAGGTCCCGATTCAATGCTACAATCTATGCAGGATCGAATACCGTAATTTCCCGTAAAGCCCTTGAAGAAATTGGAGGGTTTGTAACCGGTACTATAACCGAGGATATTGCAACAGGAATGATTATTCAGAGTAGAGGTTATCGTGGCATATACCTTAACGAAGTATTGGCTTCCGGTCTTTCCCCGGAAAATCTGGCTGACCTCTATCAGCAGAGAATTCGGTGGGGAAGAGGTGTTATACAAACTTTTAAATTTCACCATCCTTGGAGTCAATCAGGCTTAACCATATTCCAAAAACTAATGTACACAAGTACCTTAACGTATTGGTATTTTGGCTTCGGTCGTGCGATTTACCTACTTGCTCCTATAGCTTATTCTGTATTTGGGGTTGTGGTTCTGCAGGCAACTGTTAAAGCCGTGCTTGAGATCTGGCTTCCAATGTTTGCACTGTCCACTCTTGTTTTCCGGCTTTTCACTAGAGGCATACGGACTACATTTTGGAGCCATATTTACGATACGATTCTATTTCCCCATGTCTTTCGTGGGGTGATCCTGGAAACTCTGGGGTTTACTATGGCGAAGTTTAAAGTTTCCCCTAAAGATAGTGTAACGCGTTCTGAGTTTACTGGGCAATGGCGTCTGGTTAGAGTACAGATCATATTAGCATTATTATCACTCATAGGAATTGGGCGAATCATTGTTGATTTTTTGATTCATGGTTTTACGGCAGCCTATGCTATAAATTTCTTTTGGCTTTCCTACAACTTCATTGTTTTAACGATAGCAATTATCTTTGCCTCAGAGCGTCCAAAGTTTCGTCAAACTGAAAGATTTCCCATCAAGACGGCCGTCAAGGTTTGCGCTGGTGAAAAATACCGGATAGCCTATTCCTATGATATTTCTGAAACGGGTATATCTCTGCTTTTTTCCGAACCTGTGTATTTTGAACCCGATAAACCGCTCATACTGAAAGTTTCAGATCGGAATTACTTTGCAGAATTTCAGGCCATTGTGGTTCATGTTGCCCGACAAACATCATCCTGTTATAAATACGCCTGCCAAATAACAGCTTATGACGAATCAAACTATCAGAACTTACTCCATATTTTATATGATCGCAAGCCAATGCTGCCTGAACATCATCAAGGGCGGAGTTGGAGACTTATCGGAAGCAACATTAAGTATCGAAAGAGTAAATTTTCAGCAATGAACCGTAAGTTACCGCGAATTCCAATCAATAATCGCTTAATTGCTTATGTGAAGGGAAACCTTAAATTTATAGAGGTATTGGATTTTAACTATCACTATGTCACGATTAGATCTGACAAGAATTATCCGGAATTTGATCTCGTCTTAAACACGACTCAGCGTATCCTATTGTATTGCAGATTTGTAAAAAGTATGAAGGAACGTTCACGACGCCAAAATATTCATCTTTACAAGGTTCTCAATTACCGTGAAGTAGCCAAATGTTCATTGCAATGGATCGAATCAAGCCGACGAAGAAAGTTTAGCCGGTGGAGCGTGCCAAAGCCGCCAATTGTTAGAGACAATCAGATCAAACTAATAGGTAAATGAATACTCAACACAGTCTTTTTACTCCGGATGATCTAATATTCCAAGATGACATCTTGGGGTAATTACATCATACATATTGTAGGCTTCTGCTATACTGGCGGGGGTCTTTTTTCTGTCTGGATGTTGTGATGGAAACTAACAAGAGCCGCGCAATTCTAGAGGCTAAGGACGGATCTGTAACAGGCTTGAGATAAAATACCCCTATTCTTCCTCATGTTGTATGTATTAATCATGTTACTAAGGAAGGAAAATGAGTGAAAAATGTAGAATTTATCAAATAATTACATGAATCCTATGTAACTACATGAATGCAGCCCATGAGAAATCAAGTTTGATTTTGGGTAAAAGGGGTGGCGAGTTTGCATACAATATCAAAAATTCATCCTATTAGTTTTATTAAAGGAATGTCAACGGCTCTCGAATTAACAAATAAAGGTATATCAAAGCATCACCTTGAAACTGCAATAATTTCATATTCCATAGCTCAACAACTTCAACTATCTCAGACTTCCTTACAAACTCTATTGTATGCAGCCTTATTACATGATATTGGAGCCGCTTCAAATTGGGAAGAAAAACATCTAATTATGCATAATGATCATCAAGATTCTATCTTTAATCACGCTGAATCAGGGTATAGAATTTTGAAAGATTGCAGACATTTAAATGTACTTTCTATTCCTATAAGATACCATCATGATCGAATTGCAGGGGGAAATCCTAGTGGCTTAAGAGGGCAGGATATTCCGCTTTTAAGTAGAATAATCCATATTGCAGACAGAATTGATGTACTGATTGATGCAAACGATCACATATTTAATCAACGTAATAAAATATTGGATTACATTTCAGATTCAAATATTTTTGATATAGACCTTATAAAAGTGGTCAAGCATCTTGCAAAAACAGAAAGCTTTTGGTTAGACATTGTAAATTCAAGTTATCAAAACGAATTCTTAAGCGATCTAGATTTTTTAGGCAAGTTAATGTTTAATAACGATGAACTTATAGAAATTGCTGAAGTATTTTCCAAAATCGTGGATGAGACATCCCCTTATACGGCAAGCCATTCGAAAAATGTAGCTGTTGTATCAAGCTCCTTAGCTAAAATCTATGGCTATAATGACGAAGAAATTAAAATGTTTTATCTAGCTGGTTTACTGCATGATTTGGGAAAATTAGCAGTACCTAATGAGATCTTGACTATACCTGGAAAGCTTACGGAAAAGGAATTTGATCTTATCAAGCAACACCCCTACTATAGTTTTCGAATACTTAAACAAATTGAAGGATTTACCACTATTGCAACGTGGGTTTCCCAGCACCATGAATTATTAGATGCCAGCGGTTATCCATTCGGGCTCAAAAACGATAAAATTAGTTTAGGGGCACGAATTATTACGGTAGCGGATATTTTTTGTGCATTATCAGAGGATAGACCCTACAGAAATGGATTAAGTGTTGAACAAATTCTGCAAACCATGACCATGATGGCCCTGGAAAATAAAATTGATTCGAAATTGGTTAATTATATTTGCTTAAATGCTGATATGATCCTTAATTTAATTACGAAGAAAGTAATTCCACCGTTTCTTAAGAAACAATGTTAAGAACTTTAAAATGACGGGGCAGACACAACGAACAATGACCTATGGTTTAGTCAAGTCTGGCAGCCCATCGGATGGGGAGTGTTGTGTACAATTCTTTTACGATCTTTACAAAGTAAACAGATAAGAATAAAATGATTTTCGGTAGGATATCGATACGCAAAAGAAAAAGGAGAACCCCATGCAAAAACCTGAGATTAAAATTACACAAGATGGTCCTTATATCGTCACGGGCAACGTACCATTATCTGAGAAAATCATTGTCCCTCAAGGCAGAAAATACGAACTGTTTGAGGGACGGGAATTGCCACAAACCGAAACCTATGCTTTGTGCCGCTGCGGAAAGTCAAAAAACACTCCATTTTGTGACGGTTCCCATGAAAAGGTTGGGTTTGTAGGAACTGAAACTGCGTCAAAGGCTAAATATGAAGACCGAGCGGAATTAATAGGAGGACCAGAGATCGATCTATTAGATGATAACCGGTGCGCTTTTGCCCGTTTTTGCCACAGGGATAATGGTAACGTTTGGGAACTGACTCAAAAATCGGATTGGGGCGACAACAGGAGTGAAGCGATCATTGCAGCGAGCGAATGTTTGGCGGGAAGACTTGTCGCAGTGGATAAAGATGGAAATGAAATTGAACCTGAACTTCAGCCCTCCATCGATATCATCCAAGATCCTGAAAAAAGGGTAAGTGCCGGTATTTTCGTAAAAGGAAATATTCCTATCGTAGGGGCAAATGGTGAAACCTATGAAGTTAGAAACAGAGTGGCGTTGTGCCGCTGTGGGAATTCCGAAAATAAACCTTTCTGCGATGCTACACACGTGCTGACAAAGTTTTTGGATAAGAAATAAGGATTTGGCAACTTCGGTATATTATTTGTTATTTCATTGTACTTTAATAAAGTACAGTTCATACTAACACCAAGGATTTGTGTGGGCGATGAGGGAGCGTTTTGACGCTTCTTTTTATTTTCTTGATTTTAGTTATCATGAAGAAGGTATAATTAATAAAACGAAGATTGAGTTTCGCGTTGTTCAAGAGACACTGATGAAAATCAGCGTGTAGCGTTATTTGGACAACTGCATAAGATATGATATACAAGCCTTCATGAATAATTGGATTAAATAGGGGGTGTCATTATGGCTTTAGGTTCAGGCGCTTTATGGGCTGCATTAGGAAATGTTTGGGCTGCTCTGGGGACTTTTTGGACAGCGTTTGCTGTTTTGTGGGCCGCTATAGGAGATTTGTGGGCCGCTCTGATTGCATTGGTTGCTGCTCCGTCAGCTGCATAAAGGAAGATCGACTAGCTTGCAAAGAGCCTCTGAATCCTGGGGTTCTTTGCACCTTTTTTACATACTTGATCCCATGTTGTTCATTTTCTGTCCAATACTCCAGCCCAAGATAGGGGTAAGGTCCTAAAAATTATTGTTGAAAATGAGGCTATTTGGTAATATATTAAAAGGAATTGGTTTGTTTTTAGAGGACTAATTTCCTAAGCAATACGGCAGACCGTCCGAAAGAGCGGGACGCAAAATCATAGGGTCTAAATTCCTTACACAGAACATGAATGCCTAATTGCTTTAATATTGATCGTACATTTAAGTAACCTTTTAATTGTAGGTTGCTTATTTTATTCATTTAAGTAGTTTAGATAACTGTGATAAGTAAATTATTCCTTAGAATATGAAGAAGGAGATAACGTTTTACTACTTTCCTTAAGTAAGTCATCACGACGGAGCATGGTAGAAATAAGAAGTAAAATGGTTTTCCTGACATAGGGACAGACAACAGGCACAATGATTTTAATACCAAAGGAGATGCAGTTATTATTGAACTGGAGACGAACGCTTTGGATTTTATGGGTGACCAACTTTCTAGTCACGGCCGGTATGAGTTTGGTGATTCCATTCCTTCCTTTATATATTGAAAAGCTCGGAGTACATCAATTAAAGGACATAGAACAATGGTCGGGGTGGATTTTTTCAGCCCAATTTGTCACATCCGTTATTTTCCAACCCATCTGGGGAAGATTTGCCGACAAGCATGGACGCAAAATCATGCTTTTACGTGCCGGCCTAGGTATGGGCGTCGTAACAGCGTTAATGGGCGCAGTTGCGTCTGTGTGGCAATTGCTTTTATTCCGATTATTCAACGGGATCTTTTCCGGATTTATCTCCATGTCCGTTTCATTGCAAGCCTCAATAACGCCTAATGAGCATTCAGGCCAGGCACTTGGCATGCTTCAAACGGGAGCAATTGCAGGAAATCTCATCGGCCCTTTGATAGGTGGTGTTTTAGCCGAAACTATTGGTTTCCGTGCTGTGTTCTTTTTAACAGGAGGGTTTCTTATCGTTGCCGGTATTATTGTTTTGATATTTGTACATGAAAATCATGAGCCAAAAATATATTCGAAAAATAATAAAAAAGGTGAACTTATTCAATTAAAACCACTTTTGCCAGTCTTTATGGCCTCTACATTCACCCAAGTCGGTATGATGAGCATTGAACCAATCGTCTCAATCTATGCAGAAACATTATATTCTGGCGGGCATTTGGCCTTGATTGCTGGTCTAGTTGTTGCAATGAGTGGGTTTGCAAATCTTATTGGCGCACCTACATTAGGTAGATTGGGTGATAATATCGGTCAGCGCAAGGTTTTGATGATTGCCTTATGTTCAGCAGCATGTATGTATTTTCCTCAAGCCTTAGCCACTAATATCTACGTTTTACTTGTGGGTCGGTTCCTTTTAGGATTATTTATCGGAGGTATGATACCATCGTTAAATGTACTCGTTAAAAAGAAGGCTCCTAAAGAGCTGCAAGCTACAGCGTTCGGGTTCAACTCTGCTTCCACTTTCTTAGGCAATCTTATAGGTCCACTAGTTGGGAGTACCGTAGCAGCCACTTATGGTATTAAAAATGTTTTTTATGTTACAATGTTTATTTTGCTTGTTAACGCCGTAATGGTCTATTTTAATCGAAACTTAGATGCAGAACCTAGAGCTGCAGCCAGGTAAAACATTAACTAGTAAACTGCCCTTGATTGTACTATAAGTGAATTATATCTTAACATAAGGAATGGTCTTGGCATCCATTACAAGGTGAAAGGTAAACACTTAATGAGCTAAAAGAATAAATTCAGTCAAGGTCAAAGAAAAAGGTCAGAAATGGTCAAATTTGACGCTTGAGTATGAAGAATAGAGAGAGTATACTAAATGTCAGGAAAGGTCAGGAAGTAAAAAGACCCCTGATGGAGGTATAAAATCATGTATGATTTAATTTCTAGTCCAAGACGGTTGCAGCATTATAATGAGATTGAAAATATTTTTCGAAACTTCTTCAACGAGCCATTTTTTTCCGGGATTACACAAAACACCAACAATCTCAAGGTTGATATCAGAGATAACAGCAACGAGTATGTTCTGGAGGCAGATCTTCCTAACGTGAGTAAGGAAAATTTGAATGTATCATTTGAAGATAATGTGCTAACAATTTCGGTAGAACAAGATAAACAAGTCAAGGAAGAGGAAGAAAACTATATCCGTCGCGAACGTTATCAGCAATCTATCTCTCGCAAATTCGCGTTTGATGGTATTGAAAGTGATAGTATCGAAGCCAGATATGAAAATGGTGTTTTGATAGTGACTTTACCGAAGAAAGTAATTCAAAATACTAATCGAAAAATTGAAATTCAATAAAATAGCAAGGATGAGTGCCCTTAATAAATGGGCGCTCGTCCTGATACATAAATGTATACTCCCGCTAAATGCGGTTAACATACATTCTTTTATGGCATTGCTCCTACTCTATTTACCCCTCCAAGTGAGGGGTTATTTTTTTAGATGGTGTTCTATTTCAATCTTACCTTATTCAAGTGTCAAGATCTTCCACGTAATTATAATTCAGAAGTTTTGTAAATACTTTCGGAAAAGGAGACTTTTGTTTGAATTCTTCGTTTCCTAGTTTATACTAATGATTTAAAAAAGTTACCCAAACTATTCTGCTATAAATTACTACAGGGATGTTCTTTCTGAAAAAGATCGGTATGATAGAAAATGAATTCACTCAGGAATAGGGATATTGATAGCCAAATTTGTCCATCGAATATATAATTAAATGAAACATACATATAACTAGCGCAGAAGGAGAGTCATTATGTGGAACAAATTACGAACTGATGAGTATGAAGGGATGCTGGCTGAGACCATCACTATGCCCGGGTATAAAGGTGATCAAATACACGCCTACTTTTCACGGCCTCTTGGGAAAGGACCATTCCCAGGAATAATCTTGATTCCGCACATGCCCGGGTGGGATGAGTTTTGCCGCGAAACCGCCCGCCGCTTCTCACAGCATGGCTACATGGCTCTTTGCCCCGACATATACTGTCGGTTTGGGCACGGGACTCCTGATGAGATAGCGACAAAAGCTCGTGATGCTGGCGGTGTCGCCGATGACAGCGTAATAGGTGATTGTGAGGGATCTTTAGAATACCTAAATTCTTTGCCTTATTCCAATGGAAAAGCAGGCGTTATCGGTATGTGTTCCGGGGGACGCCACGCCTTTCTTGCGGCGTGCAAGGTCAGTGGACTTGATGCGGCAGTCGATTGCTGGGGGGGACGCGTAGTCGCTTCCAAAGAAGAACTGACTCCAGCCCGCCCTGTTGCCCCCATTGACTATACGCCTGAGTTAGGCTGCCCTCTGTTGGGTCTGTTTGGAAATGACGATAAATTTCCCACACCGGAACAAGTTGACTTGCAGGAAGAAGAGCTCAAAAAATACGGGAAGAATTATAAATTCTATCGGTATGATGACGCGGGACACGGGTTTATGTATTATCATACTCAAATGTATCGGCCGCGGCAGGCCATGGATGCCTGGGAGAAAGTATTTGACTTTTTCGGTGAACATCTAAGTCTGAAGGAAAGAGATTAAGATGCAGCCATTTGTTGTTATGGCGAAGCCGGTTGGGTCGCTGTGTAACTTGGAATGCAGTTACTGTTACTATTTAGAGACAGGACGTTTATTTTCAGGCCAGCATCAACAAGTCCGCATGTCGGACAGCTTGCTTGAAACGTATATCCATCAATATATAGCATCAAGCCCGGGGCCTGTCGTGCAGTTTACGTGGCACGGCGGGGAACCAACCTTAGCAGGATTGGACTTTTACCGGCTGGTAGTAAAATTGCAGAAACGCTATCTCCCGGAAGGATGGAGCTGCTGGAATAATCTTCAGACCAACGGGATTCTGCTGGATGACGAGTGGTGTTCGTTTTTAGCTGACGCCCAATTTGATGTGGGGCTGAGTATAGACGGTACACAATGGCTGCATGACAAAAACCGCAAAGATCATAGAGGCAGCGGCTCTTATGAACGGGCGGTGGCTGCAGTCCGATGCTTGCAGTCTCACGGGATTCAGCCTGATTTGCTGTGCACCGTAACATCCGACAGTGCCAAAGAACCGCTCGCTGTTTACCGGGCGCTCAAAGAGCTTAATACAGGGTGGATTCAATTCATACCAATCGTGCGGCTTGCAGCAGACGGAAACCCGACATCGGACTCCGTGACGGGAGAAGAATACGGAAATTTTCTGTGTGCGATTTTCGACGACTGGATCAGTCACGATCTTGGACAGCTGAATGTCCAACTGTTCGCGGAAATGGCATTAGTATGGTCTGGAGGGAATGCCAGCTTATGCTGGATGGCTCCAACCTGCGGGCAAGTACTCATCGTCGAGCATGACGGCGGTGTATACTCGTGCGATCACTTTGTTAATCCTGACCACCGCATCGGTGACATTGAATCTTCCCACCTGAATACACTAGTTGACTCACCAGTACAACGACGTTTCGGTAACGATAAACAGACGAAACTCCCCCTACAATGCCGTTCTTGTTCATGGCTTTCGATATGCAATGGGGGATGCCCTAAAGACAGGTTCGCTTTAGCGGAGAACGGAGAACAAGGTCTTAATTATTTATGTACCGGTTTACGGCAGATTTTTGCTCATGCAGAACAACCGTTGAGGCATGTCATGAAACTCAGGAAACAAGGGTTGACTTCCGAAGCGATTATAGCTGAACTGCTTGCCGAATTACAGGTCCGGTGGCAAGGTGTGGGACGAAATGATCCCTGTCCCTGTGGTAGTGGTCGCAAAGCAAAGCATTGCTGCTGGTCCAAGCGGTTATAGAAGACTAAGACCAAGAGAATTGTTTTCTATATTCACTAATTCAAACACTTAATCTGTTAACCCGACAAGTTCTCACATGAGGTTAACCGATTTGAAGAGGCATCTTCTGATAAAGAAGGTGCTTTTTTTTAGATTTTGCACTTTACATAATTCTTAATCTTCCAATGACCTTGCCGAGTAATGGAATTCATAGCATTAATAATGGGGCCTGAGCATGCTAAGCAGAACCCGAAGGCTTACATTAAAAAAACAGCTCCATCAGCATCAGTGGAGCTGTTTTTTTAATTCCGTAGGATATGTATCGCCTTTTCTCATATAGTTCTGTGGTAATCAAATCCGAAAAAATGTTTATGTCTTTGCATTTTTACAGAGAGGATATTTCATTTAAAATGCAGAATATGTTGAAATAACTAAATTTCACTCGAATAAACGCCAGGTGATAAGGATTATAATAAATTTCAAATATGACCATTATTCAAGTTTTAGGACAAAATGACGGGAGAATTGATATGAAATCAGATGAGGAAGAAGAACTAAGAAAAATCAAGATGAGATTAGAGGAGGCCCAGGAATTTGCTCATTTAGGCTTCTGGGAATTCGATAGAATCACTGGAGAAAATACTTGGTCTGATGAGCTCTTTCGTATATGTGGTTTCGAGCCGCAAGAATTTATACCAACCATACATGATTTTATAAGTTTAGTACATCCTGACGATAAAGAATTAATAATAAAAATTATGCGAAACCCTATAATTGATACAAGCCCTGAAATAGATTTTAGGATAATTAGAAGGGATGCCGAAAATAGATGGGTCCATGTAAAAATCAAATATGGGCAAGATTTGTCCGGGAAATTAATTCGCACTTACGGAATTGTTCAAGATATAACAGAGCGAAAGCTGGGCGAAATTGACCTGAAAGAAAGTGAGTTAAAGTTTAAGGAGCTTGCTGAAAATCTTGGCGAAGTGGTTTGGGTTCGTCAGAACGAACGGCTTGTTTATATTAATCCGGCATACGAGAGAGTGTGGGGGAAAACATGTCAAAGTTTATATGATGATCCCGATTCTTTTATTGATGCCATACATCCTGAAGATAAAGAAAGAATTATCCAAGTATATTCGGGAGAAATGCGCACTGTAAAAGGTTTATTAAATGAGCAGTATAAAATTATCAGGCCAAATGGTGAGATCCGATGGATTTGGGATAGATCAATGCCTATCCTTGACAAAAACGGAAGAATGATTCGATGTATAGGAATCGCAGATGATATAACAAAAATTAAAGAGTATGAAGAAACATCCCTAAAAAGCAAGATGCAAAAGGAAATGGCCCACCTCGATCGATTGAACTTGGTTGGTCAGATGGCCGCAGGTATCGGTCATGAAGTCCGGAACCCAATGACTACTGTAAGGGGATTTTTGCAATTACTATCTCGCAAAGAGGAGTGTTCCAAATATCTGGAGTTTTTCACCCTGATGATCGATGAATTGGACAGAGCAAATTCTATTATCACGAACTTCCTTTCATTGGCCAAAGACAGGGTTGTTGAATTAGAAATACAAAGCATAAAAGAAATAGTTGAAAACTTATTTCCATTAATCAAAGCGGATGGATTGCTTAACAACAAGTACATAATCCTAGAACTAGAAGAGGTCGAGAAGATCCCTTTAGACAAAAAAGAAATGCGGCAGTTAATTCTAAATCTTGTTCTTAACGGTACGCAGGCGATGTCACCCGGTGGGACTTTGAAGATAAGAACATTTATGGAGAAAGAAGAAGTTGTATTATCCGTTACTGACGATGGTGAAGGGATAGAGCCAGAAGTGCTCGAGAAAATCGGCACTCCATTCTTCACTACCAAAAAAGATGGAACTGGGTTAGGATTAGCAGTTTGCTACAGCATTGCGGCTAAGCATAACGCAAAAATTGATATTGAAACATCCGCAGAAGGAACTACTTTTTTTGTACGGTTTAGACGGAGCTAATTTTTTCTGGAAATTTATGTGCTCCAATAGACTTCGTCTTTCCCCCAAGCGATACACTTTTGCAATGGTGCTTTTAATGAATAAGGTCGGCTCATTCGTCCGATTATGAATGCGACTTTGGGGAAAGGGGCGCATTTCCGCGACAAAGTGCTGGGTTTGACCGGCTTAGGCCGCTTTTGATTTTCTAACATAGTTTTGTTGATTTTCCGAGACTAGGTGCTGAGTATAGAACCAAAGTGGTATATATAAAAGCAACACACCCAGTCCTACAAGCGTGGATGATCAGCCGGAATCCAAGGCATTCAGATACGTGATCCCAACTAGATATAACGGAATATTGATCAGTGCGCAAATCAGCGCGATGAGCTTCCATCCGGAAGGAGCCTTGAATTCTCTGGGCAGCGAACGAAACTTTTTGTCGGAGTATACTTTTACATAGGCGACAGGCTGATGCCGTTAGCGCAAATGTAGCCAATTGCCGAAGCAGCGAGAACGGCCGCAGGAGATTTTAGCGTGATCAGCGCTATATTGAAAAGCGCCGTGACTATCATAGCAATTACCGGAGTTCCATAGGTATTCGTTTTTCCGAAAATCGCCGGAAGATTCTCTTCCTTCGCCATGGACTCCATTGCTCTGGCAGAGCCGAAAAATGCAGTCTGGATGATCAGAACCATAGAAGCGATCAGTCATTTTTAAATTATAAGGCCTCAGTTTAAAACTGTGAATTTCAAGATAGTTATAGGGGATATAGTTATCTGAGATTTCTACGACTCTTCGAGCAGATTGCATCTACTGCTGTCAATATGAATTCAATGCTTATTAACGTGAAATAACTATATATTGAATGATTTAATGTTGGCTATAAATTAAGCCCTTCAATCTTTCTGTTGAAGGGCTTACAACTATATTGAAGAAGAAACGTCGGCTATAAACCGAGCAAATAGTCAGTATAACTGCTCATTAACTCAGTGATTGAATTTATTTTATATATTTCGCGAATACAAAAGGAATATAAGGTATTATGTCGAATTTTAGGTTGATTAGATTTTGTACGATATGTTTGCTAGGTATTAGGGATGATATAGAATTTAGAAACTGCTCATAAGCATATAAAATAAGTTCTAGCCGAAAATACAACTAGATGAATAAGGACTGATAAATATGTTACGAATGATCAGCGATTTATTTATTAACTTTACCATTTTGGCGTCTTTAATTGTTTTTGGAAATCAAATATATAGGGAAGTAGACTCGAGGGTCACCTCAAAATTTTTAAAAGAAGTAATTATTGCCGGAACTCTTGCCGGTATTATTGGGTCAGTTTTAATAGTTTACAGTTCTCAGACCATCAAGGGATTTCTTATCGATTTTTCAAACATAGCCATAATAATTTCTGGAATTTATTTTTCTCTGCCTACAGCAATATTAGCTTCTATTATTATTTACGGTGTTAAAATACTTACTTTGCCAGTCCATGAATTTGGATATTTAGGGCATTTTATAACTGGATTATCTGTTGCAGTTGGTTGTGGGGTAATTGGAAAATTAAAGATAGAACGCTGGAAAAAATGGGTTTTAGAATGTTTCTGGGTATGCTTTGTCTTTGTCGCGAATTTAATCATAACACCACTCCCTCCTCTACCTGCGAAATTAGCACATTCAACAAATGAACCCAATTTAATTTTAATGATAGTAATTTATTGCAGCGGAACAATCTTAGTTTGTTCAATTGTCTTTTATTTAATGGATTATATTATCCTTACGAATCATCGGTACATGGAAATAAAAGAAGCCGCCCTAAAAGACTCTTTGACAGGTTTAAACAATATACGAGAATTTGATAGACTTTTGAATAATGCCCTTGAACATTCCAAAGAAAAGAATGAAAATCTTTCGATGCTATTTTTAGATGTTGATTACTTTAAAAGAATTAATGACACCTACGGACATCCGGTAGGTGATAAAATTTTAAAAGAAATAAGTTCTCTTTTGCAAGAAAACTCCAGACCGGGAGACGTTATTTCCCGAAATGGCGGTGAGGAATTTTCCATTATATTATTAAATTGTTCATTACAACAAGCCGTAAATGTTGCTGAGCGGATTAGAACTTGCGTGGCTCAGTACGATTTTATAATCGATTCAGATGAAACAATCCATGTAACAGTTTCTATAGGCATTTCCTCATTTCCTGAAACTACAAATCAAGTTGATCAGCTGGTAAGACTATCGGATAGAGCGTTGTATGAGGCCAAAAATAATGGAAGAAATAAAGTAGTTGTAGCAAATGACGTAAGGAAAGCCAATTAAAGACACCTTAGATGATGGTCTCGTAGGGGGTTTGTGTGATGGGTTTTAGACACATCAGGATGAACTCCTTTATGGAATTGCCAAAGCGAACTTGGGGCAAATTAGAGTCATGTTATTGGAAAATGCAAATAGAGGAGAGTTTTCCATGAATGCTGAAATCAAGCATATCCATCATATTGGTCATGTCGTTAAAGATATGGGTGTCGCGTTGGAATTGTATCAAAAACTTGGTTTTGATTGTCTAATACCTGCATATCCAATGATGGCAGAAAATGAAGGCGAGAAACCTAAGCCACTTGGCATGGCGAACACACATATTACATTTTTGCGCAACTTCATAGAGATTGCTACTGTAGTAAAAGATGCAGGACTGATTCCCGAAAATGCTAACCTCGTTCCCATTCAGGTTCCACCAGCAGTGCTTCCTAAAGTTCTTGAGAATATCAAACGCACCATAGAAACTGTTTCCAAGTGTCTGGCTCGCTACGAAGGCACCCATATTCTTTGTTTTTT
>JGI2924J29684_1077924_pt1 | contig 25526 bp, 24 predicted proteins | sample BenlonsequencITS_FD_29684 | JGI IMG/M metagenome (IMG submission 29684)
TCATCGGTTTCGCTCCAGTTAATCAAATCGCGCATACGCGCTGTCGCCCTCAGTATGCATGTTTTATGCCACTTTTTTAGTGGTGGACTTACCCTGATATTACGGGCGAATTTTGTTCAAAACCCTGACGAAAAACAGGCTGTCGTCAGTTTTGACGTGTCGAAAGAAAATGCCACATGACATTTTCATGCGGCCTGATAGCCGCCCCCCAGTGATTTGATAAGCTGGATACTCTGAATAATGCGCTGGGTATCCAACATCAGCAGCGAAACTTGTTCACTTAACACAGGGAGTCTGGCTTCGGTGGCCTGTAGTCTGCTTCCCAGTCCCTGTTTTAACGCCGCCTCGGCGGAGGCCTGGGTATAACGTGTGGCGTCTACCCGCTGTACCTGCATGTCGCGCTCATCATTAAGCGTTTGCAGACGGGCGCCATTTATCGCCACATCGCGCACGGCGTTGAGTACAGACTGGTTATAACGTTCAATCAATATATTGCTGGCGGCCCTGGTGCTTGCCAGGTTGGCATTAAGACGTCCGCCGTCGAAAAGCGGCAGGCGTAAGCCCGGAATAAAGTTGATCTGTTTACTGGTGTTTTTAAACAAACTATCCAGATGGATCGAATCGAGGCCAAAGAAGGCTTTGATATCAAAGCTGGGATAGAACAGGGCGCGGGCGGCGTCAACCTGGTTCAGCGACGCCTGAACATACCAGCGCATCGCTTGCAGATCCGGGCGTCTGGCGAGCAGTTCATAAGAGAGCGTTGAAGGTATACCGGTATTGACTTGCGGCAGCGAAGCGGATTTGATGTCCGGCATCGCCTCCACTCCCATCAGCGCGCGTAGCGACTCGCGCGTTTCTTTTATTTGCCCTTTTACTGCGGCGATCTGTTTATCGACCGCCAGCATCTGCGCCCTCGCGCCGTGGTAGGGCACTTTCGCTTCCAGCCCGTGCGCCACTTTGCTCTGATGCGCCTGTATCGCGTAGTCAACAACATCACGAGTTTGCTGTAACAGATCGAGCATCTGATAGCTGGCCTGCATACTGTAGTAAAGCTGCGCAACGCCGGTTGTAAGCGACAACTCCACGGCAGCGGTTTCGGCAAGCGCGGCGTTTTGCGCGCCGATAGCCGCAGCGACGGCGGAACGATGTACGCCCCAAAAATCGAGATCAATCCCGGCGAACAGACCAATGGTGGCTTCCGTATAATACGGGCCATCCATACCCAGCTTCGGCGCGTCCAGCGCATAGGGGCCGAGAAAGCCATTCGCCGATGCCCGCTGGCGATTAAGCATACCCAGCGCGGCGACCTGTAGCTGTGATCCTGCTTCCAGCAATTCCGCCTGTGATTGCGATTTCTTTTCACGCAGCTTAGCTTCGGCAAGGGTATGAGAGCCGGATAGCGTCTGCTGAATAAGCGCATTGAGCTGCGGATCGTTGAATTGTCGCCACCACTGCGCCTGCGGCCAGCCGGAGCTTGCCAGATGAATATCATTGGCCAGTTGACTATTTTCCGGCTGAAGCTGCTGATGGGCGGCGGTATCTTCGCGAATAAGCGCACAGCCAGAAAGCGCTGTGGCGCTGCCAAGCAGGCAGCAAAGAAGGAGGCGTGAAGAGGTTCGAATCATAATGGGGTAGTTCCTTGCTGCGGAGTTTCGGCTGGCGTGTGTTCCGGGGCCGTCCAGTCTGGTAAGCAAGACATCAGGCGCACGATACCTTGTTCCTGTTCAGGTAATGTGGGCGACACCGTCAAATCGAGCGCAGGCGCGCGGCTGGTACGGCTCGCAAGGCCGGCAGCATAATGTTCTAATGCTTGCGCAATGCGCTCAGCGTGCGTTTGCTGCGCGTCGTGATCCGAAGGGAGAGCGCTATTCCAGGTCGTATCCCAGCGATAGAGTATTTCACGTCCCAGATCGATGACGGCCTGGCTGTCGGCGAGCAGACGCGCGCGTTCTTTGGCGCTAAGTTGGTATTCCAGCGCGACGCGTTCGCCCATCTCTTCACAGGCATTGAATGCCGCATGGCAACCAATTCGTAGCTGAAGGTATGTCCGTTGCGACGTAGGGTCAGGCTGGCGCGGGATACGCAATAGCTTGCCCAGGATGCCTAACGCGCCAGCCAGTTTTTGCGGCAGAGTGTCCGCTTCGCTTTCCGGCCAGATAAACGTATAAATGACGGCGGAAACTGCAGTGCCGATTAAAATCCCCATCGCGCGATCGCGAATTTCTACCAGATCGTAAACCGGGCCAAAGACGTTTTCGAGCGTCGCCAGGGCAAAGGTGACAATCATTTGTGTGCCGATATAGGACGATCGTTCCGATCCTGTGGCTATCCAGGCGCCGAGCAGGAAGACAGGCGCTAGCAGGCACAGCAGTTCGGCAATGTTATCCAGCCAGGGCATGGCGAAAATGGCGACCAGCAGCGCCAGTAGCGCGCCGCAAAGCGCGCCGCCAAAGCGTAGCGACATTTTCTGATATGACGAACCGATGCTTGGATTGGCCACGATAATACATGTCAGCATACAGGTGTGAATGCCTTCCCAGTCGACGCCGGAATAGAAGACGTAGCAAATCATGCAGGCCAGCAGCGTTTTCAGCGCGTAGCGTATGTAGACCGGGTTACTGAAGGCATCCGGCGTCATGGCGGGGGGCCTGGCGGCAGGCGCAGGCGGCGTATCGGGCGACATCTCTCCAAGCTGGCGCAGTTGGTCGCAGATAGTTTCCAGCCCGCACGCCCGGGCGGCGACGCGCTCTTGCGCGCTGAGCGACCATGTACTCTGCCAGGGTTCGCCCTGGGCGACCGCCTGTTGCAGCGAAGCGATCTCATTTCGTATCTTTTGCACCAGCGCCGGATATTGCGACGCGGCGTCGGCAGAATAACGGTTGAGCGTAGTGTACAGATAAGTGACGGTGGAAACGCAGTTTTGCCACCACGTGCTACGCGCCTGCCAGTCGGCATCATCGGCCAGGCAAAATACATTTAGCTTTTGTAGCGCCAGCACGTTCCGCTCAATGTATTTTTCCGCTTGCGGCGCGACGTCGCTCAACAAATGGCTAACGGCGTCGTCTAGCCGGGCACACAACGCGTGCCGCATTTGAGTTACCGCGCGGCTGGGAAACCACAGCACGCCGATCAGTACCATCAGCAGCGTTGGGTAGAGTCCAACAACGATACACCACAGCGTGAGACGAACCACTACCTCCGGATAGTCGAGCATTCCGGGGAAGGTTTGCCCGTATACGGCGACGATAGCCACAGCGAAAAAGAGCAGCCCCAGACGGTGGGTACGCATCATAAACATGCAAACCAGCACTACCGCGCTGGCGATAATCATGCGCATTAGCGGATAGCTATAGGACCATTTGTAGATCAGAAACAGACTGCCGATTTCCAGCACCGTCGCGACCACAAACAGGATTGCCACGAATTTGGTGTAAAACGCGTTCGACTGTACGCCATAAAACAACACTGCCAGAGAGATAGCCAGAAACGGGATCTCAAAGGTCATAGAGATCAGTACGACCAGTAGACAACCGATCCACAACTGACCTACCTGTGTGAGTCGGCCAGGGCGCTGTTCACTAAGCTCCTCATGAAAAAAAGCCAGCAATTTAACGACCGATAGCGGCAGGTAATTAAGCGCGTTCATTATTGCGGCTCAAGGGTGGCAACCGCCGATGCCCCAATGCGAAATAGCGATGCATCGGGTTTTTCGACCATGATTTTCACCGGAAAGCGCTGGGCCACGCGTACCCAGTTGATGGAACGCGATACGCGCGGCAGGCCGCCAATCACCATACCGCCATCGTCCGGCAGTACGCCAAAGCCGATGGAGTCTACTTTCCCCTGGAATGTTTTACTGCTGTCGCTCATCAGGCGGATGGCGGCGGGCGTGCCGGCTTGAATGGCCTTCAACTCTGTTTCGCGGAAGTTGGCAATAATGTACCAATGGTCAGTATCAATAAGCGTGAAAATGGGTTTCATCGCGGAAGCAAACTGACCAATCGAGGTTTTTAAGGACACCACGCGGCCATCAAAGGGAGCACGTACCGTCGCCATTTCGAGATGCAGTTTAGTCAGAGCGATATCCGCCTGTACCGCAACGCGCTGCGCGACCAGCGCATCAACGCCGCTCACCGCGCTGGCAGCTTGTTGCGCCTGTAATAAAACCGCATTCAGATCCGCTTCGGCAGCGCGCTGCGCAGTTCTGGCTCGATTGACATCTTCCGCCGAGACAAATCCTTCCGACAGCAGCGGCTCGGTACGGCGTAGGGTATCACTGGCCTGTTTCGCCGCCGCACGCGCTTTGGCGACCGTCGCTTCAACGGAACTGGCGGCATATTTTTGCGCGTCAACGCTACGTTGGGTCAGCATAATCTGTTTATCCAGCGCGGCGAGCGAGGCTTCCGCTTTAGCGAGGCTGGCTTCGTAGGGACGGGGATCGATACGGAACAAGAGATCGCCTTTTTTCACCTGCTGGTTATCCACCACCGCCAGCTCGACGATACGGCCGCTCACCTCTGGAACCACATCAATAGTGTCGGCGGATGCATAGGCATCGCTTGTCGAGGGCGCGCTGTCTACCCGCCAGATGACAAACACCATGACGGCCAGCGCGAGCAGAACCAGAACCAGGGCGGGAACTTTGTTATGAGGAATTTTTTTCGGCAAGCTTTCCATGAGCGCATCTCAATATGAATTAGAAAAATACCAGCCAGAACAGCATGGAGTAGAGAGCAAAAAGGGCGGTATATATGACGCCCGCCAACGGCGGCGTTTGATATTTACGTAGTAGGATCCGCCGTGTGACGAGCGTGAGAATGACGCCAGCAATAATGCAGAAAAGCCAGTCGGGATAATAGGCGCCAATAATGGGAATAGCCGGAGGCAACGAGCACCCCGTAAGTAATACGGCTGAAAAGAGCAAGCTACGTTTTTTTAGCTGCATCACAATCCTGGATTTAACTATTTGCATAATAAAATACATCCTGTTTATTGCGAACAATATCCGGGGTGAATGTGAAATAGAATTGGGGGTCACAGTATGGCTATTTTTCAGAAGGATAAAAATAGCTTTATTTTTCTACCGCATTTATAACTTATTTGTAATTTATATTTTTCATTTTATTGTATTTTTAATATGAATTGAAATGCGCCCGAAGATGATTTTCTCCGGACGCAAGCGCCATTAATTTGGGGTAACGATATTCACCCACAGGTCGAAATTATCCAGACAGCCAATAATCTCATCCAATTTCACTGCATTGCCAATCACTTTCACTTTTTTCGCTTTAACCAGATCGGCCATTTTCGCCTGACCGGTCAGAACGTCGTGGAGATCGGTACGACTCATATAGAACGAGGCATCGCTCTTCGGCTGCAGGCTCTGGCGATAGTTAAGTACGCTGTTTTCCAGAGTCAGGTTCAGGTTATCGCCATCGCTCAGATTGAAGTTCAGACTGATATCTTTCCCTGCCGCTTTGCTGCTATCCAGGAGAACTGCCATATAATCAAACAGCATTTCTACCGTCATCCCTTTGATGGTATCCGGAGAGTTGGTTGTGCCGTGGTTGAATTTATGTACGCCCTCACGCAGTTCTTTCGCACCGGTCAGGTAGAAACCGCGCCAGGTGGCGGATTCGGCCTGATAACCCAGTTGTTCGAAGGTGTCAGCCTGCAAGTTTTTCGCTGCCTGATCGCCAGGATTCGCGGCAATTACCTGTTTGAGAAGTTCCGCCGCCCAGCGATAGTCCCCCTGGCGGTAGGCGTCACGGGCGAGGTTGATGGCGTGTGCAGAGCCGCCTAACGCTTTCACATAGCGTTTGCCCATTTCAACCTGACCATAAGGGTGCAGGTCTGCCGGGTTGCCATTGTAATAACCGAGATAATAGTTATAGACAGCTCGGGCGTTATGGCTGACTGAACCGTAGTAGCCGCGGCTGGCCCAGTTATTTTCCAGATTCTTCGGCAGCTTAATCATGTCGCCGATTTCATTCATCGTATACCCCTGGTTGGCCAGATGTAGCGTCTGGTCATGAATATATTTTATGGTGTCGCGATATTTGCCTATATAGTCGTTAATATGCTGATTGCCCCACACCGGCCAGGTGTGCGGCATAAACAGAACTTCGGCCTTGCTGCCCCACATATCCAGCGTTTCGTTCAGATATTCCGTCCATTTGCTGGTATCGCGTGTTTTTGCTCCGCGCAGAGTATAGAAGTTATGTAGTGTGTGCGTGGCGTTCTCTGCCGTACACAGCGCCTTCAGGGCCGGGATGTAGAAGTGCATTTCTGCCGGCGCTTCGCTGCCCGGCGCCATCAGAAACTCGAACTCCAGACCGTCGATGGTCATTTTTTCACCGGTTTTGGTGATCAATTTCGTAGGGGCGATAATAGTCGGCAGGCCAGTCGTGAGCGTAACGCCCAGACCATTGCCGATGTTACCCTGGGGCGTATGAGGTAGTAACAGACCATAAGAGTAGAGCGCACGACGGCTCATGATGTTGCCAAGCAGCACGTTTTCACTTATCGCTTCTTCCATAAAACCTTCAGGCGCGATGATTTGCACCTTGCCGGACTTCACCTCTTCTTCGGAAACAATGCCTTTAACGCCGCCGTAATGATCGGTGTGGCTATGGGTGTAAATGACCGCGACGATCGGTCTATGCGGACGGTTCTGATAGTAAAGATCGAGGCTGGCTTTCGCCGCGCCTGCCGTGACCAGCGGGTCGATAACAATCAGGCCCGTTTTCCCTTCAATAAAAGTGATGTTGGAAATGTCCTGGCCGCGTACCTGATACATACGATCGGTAACTTTAAACAGGCCGGAAATGCCATTGAGTTGCGACTGGCGCCACAGGCTGGGGTTGATGGTTTGCGGGGCTGACGCGTTGATATCAAATTTATAATCATCAGCGCGGTAATAGGGCTTACCATCGGTATTGTTAAGAATGCCGTGATCTGGCAGCGGCGCAATAAAGCCACGCTGCGCATCGGCAAAATCCTGACGATCGCTAAACGGTAGGTTTTTTATGTACTGTTGATTAATTTGCTGAGTGTATTGTGTGGCATCTTTTGCTGATTCAGCCGCGAAAGCGGTATGAATAAAAAGACCAGATGCGGTGGTAATAGCAATAAACGTCCTGCTTAAACGGAATAACTTCTCGTTATTCATATAAATCTCCATTTACTATTTGTGTAGTGAATATTTTTATTGAAGGAAATACGGTCTGATGTTGCCTGCTATCATAAAACCGAATCTGTTATTTTTAGAATAACAAATGTGATCTGGATAACTATTTCTCTTAGGTATTTGTGCGCAACAGTAATTAACTGTCTGTTAAATCATTTATAAGGTAAAAAATTAAAGCTTTATATTATTTTTATATTAAATGTATATTGACGGATTAATACCAACACAGAGAGTGTTTATTTTTAAGATTAAAGCGTGAAAGCAAAAAATCGCTTTTTCAGATCGTGGCGAAACAAGGTATACCTGAGACCGACAAGCGGGCTTACTCCAGAACGATTTCCATCTCGTCATAACCTGCTTCAATACCGTCAGGCAGGTTGTTCGCCATCATCCATGTATCAAAGTGATGGCTGATATGAGTAACAATGACCCGCGGGCAGCGAACCATCTCATTGATGGCAATAACTCTGTTTAAGTCGCTGTGGTTACGCGGCGGCACGGAGCGTGGTTCATAGCTACAGTCGATCACCACTACCTGTAGGGAATTGTTGAGGAGGAATTTTAGCGTGCTATCGGGTAAGCCTGCGGTATCAGATAACCATGCCACGCGGCTGTGTGCCGATTCCAGCAGGTAGCCAAAGGTCAGTTTTGAGTGGTTGAGCGGCAGTGGCGTTACCTGCAATCCCTGTAAATCAAACGTTACAAACGGCTCAACGGTATAGGTGAAATCAAGTATACCGGGGTGCTTAAACAGATCGTCGCACCCCTGCTCGTCCGGTGGGCCATAAACCGGGATCGATGCTCCCATGCCCCAGCGTAGCGGAAACAATCCCTGCACATGATCCATATGATAATGGGTGAGCAAAAACTGCCGGAACGATCCGGCGGGCCAGCGATCTGTCAGATCGTGGAGGCCCGCATCGATCAAGGTTACGGCGCCGTTGAATTTGACCACGCCGCTACAGGGGCGACGGCGAAACCGGGGCTGCATTTGCGCCCGACGGCAGGCAGGGCAGTCACAGCCGTATGCCGGTACGCCCTGCGCGCCGCCGGTGCCTGTCAGCGTAATGCTCAAACTCATCAATGCCTCACAGCATTTTGGTAAAGCGGAAGTGGCTCTGCGAATAACCTTCGCGTAGATAGAATCGATGAGCGTCGTGGCGCTTGATGCTGGTGGAAAGCTCCGTCATCTCCGCGCCCGCCCGACGCGCTTCCTCTTCCGCCCAGGCCAACAGTTTGCTCCCCACCTTCAACCCGCGCGCCTGCGGCATTACCACCAGCTCCTGAATTTCGCCGATCCAGTTCGCATGATGAAGATGAAACTGCATATGCAGGCCGATCATGCCGACCACCTCTCCATTGTAAAGCGCTAAATGATATCGAAAATGGGGGGCCTGCAAGTTAGCGGCGAATCCTTCGCTAAGCGTTTGATAATTAAGTTCATATTGCTTTAGCTCACAGATAAGCGCGTAAACGGAATCGGTATCCTCTGCCGTTGCGCGACGTAATTCACAGACTGGCATAATGTTCCTCCTTACGCCCCATCAGAATGAGCAGTCTTTCGACAGACTGTAGCAAACTCCCGTCGTTATTAACTGTATGGCAGTTAAACGGCGGATAATGCGCCGCTCGTTCCAGACGGGCAGCGATTTCGGCGTCATTTTCTCGCCCGCGCGTCTGCAGACGCTGGCGTAAAATATCGGGTGAAACCGTCAGGCAGACAGGTAATAGAGAAGTACCGTAGCGCGCCTGCGCCTGTGACAAATGCGCTCGCGAACCGTTGACCACCACGTCAAAACCAGCGTGTAGCCAGAGATCTATTTCAATGCCGAGTCCGTAATAAAAGCCGTTAGCGTACCAGCTCAGCGCCAGCAGATTTTGTTTCGCGCGAATGAAAAACTCTTGTTGACTCAATGCGATATGGTTTTCATTACCTGCATTCGCCGCACGCGTAATGTAGCGGTGAGCGATAAGCAACTGTTCATGTTCCTGCTGACGAAGCTCCGCCAGCAAACTGTCTTTACCGGAGCCGGATGGCCCCATTAACCAGATCAGTTTCCCCATCGTTAAAACACCCTTTTTCCCTGACGCCAGACATGATCGATATGGACGTGATCGCCTTTATGGTGCGCCAACACCAGGTCGGCGCGTTTTCCTTGCGCGATGACGCCACGGTCATCCAGCCTGAGCGCCCGCGCGGGGTTGAGTGTTACCAGACAAATGGCCTGCGGTAGGGTAAACGTGTTATTGGCATCATCCGCCACGCGAAACGCCGCATCCAGTAGGCTGGCAGGGTAATAGTCGGAAGAGAGAATATCCAGCAGCCCCAGCTCAGCCAGCTTATGCGCCGCCACGTTGCCGGAGTGCGAACCGCCGCGCACGATATTCGGCGCGCCCATCAGTACATTCATCCCATGCTGACGTGAGGCTTGTGCGGCTTCGAAAGTGGTAGGAAATTCGGCGATCACGCTGCCCATCAGGTGAGATTCGCGCACATGTGCGTAAGTGGCGTCATCGTGGCTTGCCAGGGCGATATGACGCGACTGACACATCGCGGCGATGGACTGGCGATTCGGGGTGGACCATCGCTCGGCCAATGCTCTCTGTTCCGCTTCAAAACGATCCATTTCATCGTCGGTCAGATGATATTTTCCTTGATAATACTCGCGATATTTCTCAAGGCTGACGTACTGACGCTGGCCCGGTGAGTGATCCATCAGCGAAACCAGAGTGACCGCGTCGCGATCGGCCAGCTTTTCAAACAGCGGCAAGGTGGTGGGATGTGGTAGCTCGCAGCGCAGATGTAAACGGTGTTCGGCGCGGTTGAGGCCGCGTTTTTGCGTCTCTTCCACGGCATTGATCATCTTTTCCAGGTTTTCCAGACGGTCGCCGCCGTCGCGCACATCGCCAATGGCGACGGCGTCCAGCACGGTGGTAATGCCGCTGGCGACCATCAGCGCATCGTGGCTGCTCATCGCTGAATGGGCAGGCCAGTCTACTTTCGGGCGCGGAGTGAAAAATTTGTCGAGATTGTCGGTATGCAGCTCGATTAATCCCGGCAGCAGCCAGCCGCCTTCGCCATCCAGCGCGGCGGGGAGACGAGTTTGGCTATCGGCGACATTCCGGATAACGCCGTCCTGCATTTCCAGCGATCCCTGCACCACTTCATCTTCCAGTACCAGCTTTACATTATTGATAATCATGCTGTTATTCCCATCGGATGCAAACGATCCGCTACGCGGTCGCGCACGGCCTTGTCATGAAAAATGCCGACGATCGCCGCGCCGCGCGCTTTGGCTTCGGTAATCAGCGCTACCACGGCGGCACTATTGTTGTCGTCCAGCGAGGCGGTAGGTTCATCCAGCAATAAAATCGGGTAATCGACGATGAATCCGCGCGCGATGTTCACGCGCTGCTGTTCGCCACCGGAAAAGGTCGATGGCGCCAAGTGCCACAGACGCTCCGGCACGTTAAGGCGGATGAGCAGGCTGGCCGCTTTGGCGGCGCACTGTTCGCGTGGGACTCCCAGATCCAGCAGTGGCTGCATTACCACCTCCAGCGTTGGAATTCGGGGAATAACGCGCAGAAACTGGCTTACCCAACCGATGGTGGTACGGCGGACTTCCAGCACTTTACGCGCCGGCGCCTGTACCAGATCCACCCACTCATCGCCGTGACGAATGTGGATGTGTCCTTCATCCGGTAGGTAGTTGGCGAACAGCGAGCGCAGCAGCGTCGATTTGCCGCTGCCGGAGTGACCGTGCAGCACGACGCATTCGCCATTTTTCACTTCCAGCGTAGCGTTTTGCAGCACAGGTAGACGCGCGCCGTTTTGCTGATGTAATACAAAGGTTTTACTGACGTTTTCAACGCGAATCATGTTGGCCTCTTAGTTCTTATCGCCGGGTGGCGCTTCGCTTACCCGGCCTACAAAAAGCGCACCTGTAGGCTGAATAAGGCGCAGCAGCCATCCGGCAAAACAAAAAATCAGTTCTGCAATACCGATGACACCAACAGTTGGGTATACGGGTGATGCGGGTCGTCGAGCACCCGGTCGGTTAACCCACTTTCCACCACTTGCCCCTGTTTCATCACCAGCAGACGATCCGCCAGCAGGCGGGCTACCCCTAAATCATGGGTCACAATCACTACCGCCAGATCCAGCTCCACCACCAGACCACGCAGCAGGTCCAGCAGTCTGGCCTGCACGGAGACGTCCAGCCCGCCGGTGGGCTCGTCCATAAATACCAGACTGGGGTGAGTGACCAGGTTACGGGCAATCTGCAAACGTTGCTGCATCCCGCCGGAGAAGGTGGTGGGCAGGTCGTCGATGCGCGAGGCGGGAATTTCAACCTCCTCCAGCCAGCGCCGGGCGGTAGCGCGGATTTCGCCGTAGTGACGCGCTCCCGTCGCCATCAGACGCTCACCGATATTGCCGCCCGCCGAGACTTGGCGGCGCAGGCCGTCCAGCGGATGCTGATGCACCACGCCCCATTCGGTACGCAGCAGACGACGGCGTTCGGCTTCACTCATTCCATACAGCGAACGGTTCTGATAGCGAATCTCGCCCGACTGCGGCGTCAGACGTGAAGAGATCGACTTCAGCAGCGTGGTCTTGCCGGAACCGGACTCCCCGACGATACCCAGCACTTCGCCAGGCCACAGATCAAAAGAGACATCGCTGAAGCCTTTGCCCGGCGCGTAGAGATGGGTCAGGTTGTTGACTGAAAGCAGCGGTTGCGTCATTTGTTGAGGGCCTCGCTCTGTTGGCGGCAGTAGTCGGTATCGGAACAGACAAACATCCGTTTGCCGGTGTCATCGAGTACCACTTCATCGAGATAGCTATGAGTTGAACCGCAGATGGCGCAGGGTTCGTCCCAGCTCTGTACGCGGAATGGATGGTCATCAAAATCGAGGCTTTCCACCCGCGTATACGGCGGGACGGCGTAGATGCGTTTCTCTCGGCCCGCGCCGAACAGTTGCAGCGCGGGCATCCTGTCCATCTTCGGGTTATCGAATTTCGGGATTGGCGACGGGTCCATGACGTAGCGCCCGTTAACCTTTACCGGGTAAGCGTAGGTAGTGGCGATATGGCCGAAGCGGGCGATATCCTCATACAGCTTCACCTGCATCACGCCGTACTCTTCCAGCGCGTGCATGGTGCGGGTCTCCGTTTCACGGGGTTCGATAAAGCGCAGCGGTTCTGGGATCGGCACCTGGAAGATCAGGATCTGATCTTCCGCCAGCGGTGTTTCCGGGATTCGATGACGGGTCTGGATCAGCGTCGCGTCTTCGGTGCGCTCCGTCGTAGCTACGCCCGTGACGCGCTTGAAGAAGTTGCGGATAGACACCGCGTTGGTGGTGTCGTCCGCCCCCTGGTCGATCACTTTCAGCACGTCCGCTTCGCCAATCACACTGGCGGTTAGCTGAATACCCCCAGTACCCCAGCCGTAAGGCATCGGCATTTCGCGGCCGCCAAACGGCACCTGATAGCCGGGAATCGCCACCGCTTTTAAAATCGCGCGGCGGATCATGCGTTTAGTCTGCTCGTCCAGATAGGCAAAGTTGTAGCCAGAGAGATTAGTGGTCACGGACGGCCTCCTGTTGCAGGCGTTTGAGCAGTTCCAGCTCGGCCTGGAAATCGACGTAATGGGGGAGTTTGAGATGCGAAACAAAACCCGCCGCCTCGACGTTATCCGCATGCGCCAGTACGAACTCTTCGTCCTGCGCCGGGCCTGTGACCGCTTCATCGTAGTCGGGCGCCTGTAGGGCTCTGTCCACCAGCGCCATTGCCATTGCTTTACGTTCGCTCATGCCGAAGACCAGTCCGTAGCCGCGGGTAAAATGCGGCGTGTCGTTTTCCGGCGCGACAAAGCCGTTCACCATTTCGCATTCTGTCATCAGCACTTCGCCGACGTTTACTGCAAATCCCAGCTCTTCTGCTACCGTTTCCAGCGCCACGTAACCGCTGCGGATCTCCGCCGCGAACGGGTGGTTGCGCCCGTAGCCGCGCTGGGTGGAGTAAGCCATCGCCAGTAGGTAACCTTCGTCGCCGCGCATGAGCTGTTGCAGACGCGAGGCGCGGGAACAGGGGTAAACCGGCGGCGTGCGGGTGATATCATCCGGCTCTGCGCCGTTATCTTCTTCACGCTTCGCCAGGTTCTGATTCGCCAGCAGTGAAAAGACGTGCGGAGCGGCTTCTGGCGCGTTATCGGCGGTGCGTAGCGGCGGCGTTTCACCATTCGCCAGCAACGTAAAATCCAACAGACGATGGGTGTAATCATAGGTTGGGCCTAATAACTGCCCGCCAGGAATATCTTTGTAGACCGCGGAGATGCGGCGTTCCAGGCGCATGTTTGCGGTATTCATCGGCTCGCTCACCGCCAGCTTCGCCAGAGTGGTGCGATAAGCGCGCAGCAGAAAAATAGCCTCAACGTTATCGCCGCTGGCCTGTTTCAGCGCCAGCGCCGCCAGCTCGCGGTCAGCAATGCCGCCTTCGGTCATCACACGATCTACGGCGAGGCCCATCTGCTGCTCGATTTGCGCCACGCTGAGTTCGGCGATGGCGCTGTCGCCCCGGCGGCGGTTCTCCTGTAAGGCGTGGGCGTTGGCTATCGCTTTTTCGCCCCCTTTGACAGCGACGTACATCAGCACACCTCCACGTGGGTGGTTCGCGGGATGGCCAGCAGCCGTTCGCCGCAGGTGAGGAGTAAATCGACTCCCAGCGGGAAGGGATGCGGACGCTCGGTCAGTTCGTGAAGCAGGCAGTCCGGCAACTGCGGGGCAATCATCCGCTCTTCGGCGATGCCTGCGCCGGTCAGGCGTAGCATCCGGCCGCCGCTCAGAGCGAAAAGCTGGACGATCAGCGTGGCGCTGGTTTCCGGTGCGACGGCGGATCCGGCGGAAAGCGCGTTAAGCTGCTCGCCGCTGATGCGCGCGTCGGCGACGGCGAAGGTAGCCTGCTGCGGTTGTTCAACCAGCGGCGCATTGGTGTGGAAGCGCAGGTTCTGGCGGGCGATATCGTTATTAACGGCAGGCGATAGCCAGACCGGGGTGTCGCCGTCAACCAGCGTCAGCAGGACGCTGGTCGTGGCAAGATTTAGCGGCTGCCAGCCATGGTTCAGTTGATGCAAGCCAACCATCACGCCCGGTTCGTTCATCGCTTTCAGCAGGCGGCGAAAGCTCTGTTGCGCGTCCTGGACGGGCAGGTTAAAGGCGGTCTGTAGTGCCGTGGATCGTGTCATGCGTTATCTCCGCGTACCAACGTGAAGAAGTCGACCCGGCTGGCGTTCACTTCGGCAGCGCGAGCGCGTATCTGCGCCTCGCGTTCCGCCTCCAGCGGGGCAATTAAGGTTTCCATCAGAGTCTGAAAATGGGACGGTTCCTGAAGCAGGGCGTCGATGACGGCACACTGTTCGGCGTGCGGTTTGTTGCGTCCCAGCAGATAGCTGTAGCCCAGCGTGCCGCTTTTCAGGCGCACGACTGCCCGCGTCAGAGTAGTGTCGCCGGCAAAGAAGCGGCTGCCGGTGCCGCCCATTCGCGCCTGAATCTGCATCAGTCCGGTTTCCGGGGCGCGAATCAGTTCGTAGGTTGGAGCCAGTTTTAACGCCTGCATACGGGTGTTTAGCGCATCGGCATCGCTGTAAGCCAGCGCTCGCATCCAGCGCTGGCGGGTGGTGGTATCGAAGTGCATGGCAAGCAGTGCCTCGTTAATTAGATAAAGTGTTTACGTAAACGTTGAGAGAGGAAGTCCAGCAGGCTGACGGTGACAATGATTAACACCATTAGGGCGCAGGTTTGCTGGAACTGAAAGCCGCGAATCGCTTCCCACAGAGTGACGCCGATGCCGCCTGCTCCGACCATTCCGACCACCGTCGCGGAGCGGACGTTAGATTCAAAACGGTATAACGAGTAGGAGATCAGTAGTGGCAGTACTTGCGGCAGTACGCCAAAAAGAATTTCTTCGAGCTTATTGGCGCCGGTAGCGCGAATACCTTCAACCGGGCCGGGCTCAATGGCTTCGACCGCTTCGGAAAGCAGTTTGGAGAGCACGCCGGTGGTGTGGATAAACAGCGCCATCACCCCCGCGAACGGGCCGAGACCGACGGCGACGACAAACAGCATGGCGAAGACCATTTCATTAATGGCGCGACAGGCGTCCATCAAGCGGCGTACCGGCTGGTAAACCCACCACGGTACGATGTTATCGGCGCTCATTAGGCCAAAAGGAATCGACAGAATGACGGCCAGGGCGGTGCCCCAGACGGCGATTTGCAGGGTCACGGCCATTTCGCTGAGATAGTCCTGCCACTGGCTGAAGTCCGGCGGGAAGAAGTCGGCGGCGAAGGTCGCCATATTGCCGGAATCCGCGATCAGCGTGAGCGGGGCCATTTCAGCGCCCTTCCACGATACGACCAACACGGCGAGCAGGATGGCCCAGCTCAACAGCGAGAACCAGCTACGCTTTGGCGGGGCGACGGTGATGGTTTGCATATTTGGCTCCACAGGAACGTGTGTTTGCGCTGTAGGCCGGATAAGACGTTTTGGCATCGCCATCCGGCAGTGGCGCTCATGCCGGATGGCGCTTTGCTTATCCGACCTACGGGTTACTGCACGGCTTTGGTGACGCTGGTCATCGCGCCGAGCGCGGCGGTCAGGCGGTCGAGATCGTCAAGCTGCGCTTTCAGCGCCGAGGTTTTGCTGGCTTTCTCTTCCTCGCTCAGTCCTTTGTTGTCCTTGATGCTCTGCATTTCTTTAAACAGCGTTAGCTGGCGAATCGGCAGCAGTTGCAGGTCGCTGGAGGGGCGGAACGGCGCCCAGCCCAGACGCGCAAGCACGGTTTTCTCTTCCGGCGTTTTGCCGTAGTTCATAAAGAAGTCGTACACCTTGTCTTTGGTGGCATCGGAGAGATTTTTGCGCCAGACGATAGGATCGCCAGGGATCAACGGCGACTTCCAGATGACCTTCAGCTCTTTCAGCTTGTCCGGCGCAGAGGTTTTTAGCTTGTCGAGGTTTTCAGTGTTGTTGGTGGCGACATCTACCTGCTTGTTGGCGACCGCCAGCGCGTTGGTTTCGTGTCCGGCATTAACGGTACGTTTGAAGTCGCTGGTAGAAATATTGTTTTTGGCGAAGACATAATAGCCGGGAACCAGAAAGCCTGAGGTGGAGTTAGGATCGCCGTTGCCGAAGGTGAGATCTTTACGTTTGGCGATCAGATCGCTGAGGTTGTTGATCGGACTGTCTTTGTTGACGATCAGCACGCTCCAGTAACCCGGCGATCCGTCCGCCGCAACGGTCTGAGCAAACACCTGGCCGTTGGCGCGATCTACCGCTTCCATCGCAGAAAGATTGCCATACCAGGCGATATCGACTTTGTTAAAGCGCATTCCCTGAATAATACCCGCGTAGTCCGGGGCGAAGAAGGCGTTCACTTTCACGCCCAGCGTCTTTTCCATATCCTTCAGGAACGGGTCCCACTGCGGCTTCAGATTTTGCTGCGATTCGGTCGAGATAATGCCAAAGTTCAGCGCCTTTTCCTGTTCTTTGGCAAGTGCGGGACTGAGCAGAGCACTGACGCTAAACATGCTGGTAAACGCCAGAGCAGCAACCGTTCTGTAGTTCATTTCCATTCCTCGTTTGGGATGTTAAGCAGCCTGCGCGTTCTGTTCGACGCGATTAATGCTGCGGTAAAGATGGTCAAATCGATCGTTATCAAAGTGTTGGCTGCCGCCGTCGTAAAAGACGTTTCCCTGCCGCAGCGCGACAATGCGTTCGCAGTAGCGCAGGGCGTAATCCACCTGGTGCAGGGTGACGACCACGGTAATGCCGTCGGTCTGATTGATATCGCGCAGCGTGTCCATCACGATGCGCGCCGACTCCGGGTCCAGCGAAGCGATGGGTTCATCGGCGAGGATGACTTGCGCCTGTTGCATTAAGGCGCGGGCGATAGCGACGCGCTGCTGCTGACCACCGGAGAGTGTAGAGACGCGCTGATACGCAAAGTGCGCCATACCGACGCGAGTCAGTGCCTGATATGCCCGCTGTTTCTGTTGCCGGGTGAACCAGCGAACACAGGTACGCCAGAGCGGCGTACTACCGAGCGCGCCAATCAGCACGTTTTCCAGCACCGTCAGACGGTTGACCAGGTTGAATTGTTGAAAGATACAGCCGGTATGGGCGCGGCTCTTACGGATGTCGCGCGCCAGTCGGCCTTCGCACTGGACGGTGTGGCCCAGTAGCTCAATACGGCTTTCCGACGTTTTATCGCCTGTGATAAGCCCGCTCAAATGACGTAAAAGGGTGGATTTGCCGGAACCGGATGGGCCAAGTAGAGCGACCATTTCACCAGCGGCGATATTCAGATCAACCGCATTAAGCGCCCGATTTTGCTGAAATGTTTTGGAGAGTTTCTCGACACGAATAATCGTTTGCATATTGTGGCCTCCCTAAAAAAGTGGCCCTATCGTGACGAATTTATGTGACGCTCTGGTTAATGGTTGGTTACTTCAAGATGAAGAGTTAAGGGGGATTTGATGACACCGTGGGAGGCTGCGCCTCCCAGGGAGTTAGGTGGCAGGTTGCTGTTTAACAACATTAATCATCCACGGCACGCCGAACCGATCGCTGACCTTTCCGAAGCCATGCGCCCAGAAGGTCTCCTGCCAGTCCATTTCGATTTGTCCTTGCGCGGCAAGGTCATCAAACCAGCGCTTACCTTCTTCCACATCTTGTGTATCAAGCACCAGCGTAAAGCCGGAATAATGCGCTGTTCCCGACGCGATAGCATCGCTCATCATGATGTCGTTACCCGCAATGCGCACGTTGGCGTGGGCGATCGCGGTATCGGGGAAGATCATTCCTGACGGGCAGCCCTCTTCGCTATCCTGCGCCGATGGGGGCATTTCACCGAAGCTGATTTTATAGAGCAGGTCTGCGCCTAACGTGTGTTGGTAGTACGCGATAGCGTCGGCACAGTTGCCGGCAAAAGAGATGTAGGGACTTAACGGCATGATGTTTACCTCAGGTAAGAGACGCTCATTAAGTGTAGTTTAAAATTTGTACAATTTTGTGGAAGGAGAGGGCGCTCAGGCCCGGTAAACGTAGTGTCACCGGGCAATGACAAGGTAACTCAGTTCTTTTTCACGAATTCGGATTTCAGTTTCATTGGGCCAAAACCGTCGATTTTGCAGTCGATGTTATGGTCGCCTTCAACCAGACGAATATTCTTCACCTTGGTGCCGATTTTCAGCATGGAAGAGCTGCCTTTTACTTTCAGATCTTTCACGATGGTGACGCTATCGCCGTCCGCTAACAGATTGCCGTTGGCGTCTTTGACGATCAGTTCATCGCTCTCCAGAGCGGGTTCCGTATCGTTCCATTCGTGAGCGCATTCCGGGCAGATGAACATGCCGTTATCTTCGTAGGTATATTCGGAGTTACATTGCGGGCAGTGGGGTAATGACATGTTGGTTTCCTCAAAAAGTCAGCGGGGGGCAAATGTGCCCAAAATGGCAGATCGCCGAAAAAGGCCGCAATTATACACAAAATCCTTAGCTTTGTCGGGACTATTGCCGCTTTTATAAAAGCGGCTGCGCAATGCTTTGGCGCAACGATAGTCAGCCACGGTTTACACGAGAATCATCGCTTTTTTACGAGGCGTACAGGAGATAAGCCGCTTTTTATTTACACCTTTTGATCAGATTGACATATATGTGTGAAGTTGATCACATATTTAAACACTGTTAGGGTAAAGAGGACATTAACTGCCCATTCAGGCGTCAACAGGTTCGGTTGTATAGTCCGTAACCGGACAGTGTAAGTAAACCTGCTACGCTTGTATGAGAGATAGCGTTCGCGCTCTCCCTCCGCTCGACGGCGACGCTGGCGCGGTACGCCAGTGCCCGCCGTATATAGCGCTACAGGGCTTAGCCTATGAGGACAGCTATGCTGAAAAGGAAAAAAATAAAACCGATTACACTGGGCGATGTGACCATCATTGATGACGGGAAACTTCGCAAAGCGATAACTGCCGCCTCGCTGGGCAACGCGATGGAGTGGTTTGATTTTGGTGTTTATGGATTTGTTGCCTATGCGTTGGGTAAAGTCTTTTTCCCCGGTGCCGATCCGGGCGTACAGATGATTGCCGCGCTGGCTACGTTTTCCGTTCCCTTCCTGATTCGACCGCTTGGCGGTTTATTCTTTGGTATGCTCGGCGATAAATACGGGCGCCAGAAGATCCTGGCGATCACGATTGTAATTATGTCGATCAGTACCTTTTGTATCGGGTTAATTCCCTCTTATGCGACGATCGGTATCTGGGCGCCGATACTATTGTTGCTGTGTAAAATGGCACAGGGCTTCTCGGTTGGCGGGGAATATACCGGCGCGTCGATCTTTGTCGCTGAATATTCGCCGGACCGTAAACGTGGGTTTATGGGAAGCTGGCTGGATTTTGGTTCCATCGCAGGCTTCGTACTGGGCGCGGGCGTGGTGGTTTTAATCTCGACGATTGTCGGCGAGGAGAATTTCCTGGAATGGGGCTGGCGTATTCCGTTCTTTATCGCCCTGCCGTTGGGGATTATCGGTCTCTACTTACGCCATGCGCTGGAAGAGACGCCAGCGTTTCAGCAGCACGTGGATAAACTGGAACAGGGTGACCGCGAAGGGTTGCAGGATGGGCCGAAAGTCTCCTTTAAAGAGATCGCCGGTAAACACTGGCGTAGCCTGTTGTCGTGTATCGGGCTGGTGATTGCCACCAACGTGACCTACTACATGCTGCTCACCTACATGCCGAGCTATCTGTCGCATAACCTGCGCTATTCTGAAGATCACGGCGTGTTGATTATTATCGCCATTATGATTGGGATGCTGTTTGTGCAACCAGTGATGGGGCTGTTAAGCGATCGTTTTGGCCGTCGTCCGTTTGTCATTATGGGCAGTATCGCACTGTTCACACTGGCGATTCCGGCCTTCATTCTGATTAACAGTAATATTATTGGCCTGATTTTTGCCGGTTTGTTGATGCTGGCGGTGATTCTGAACTGCTTTACCGGAGTGATGGCCTCGACGTTGCCGGCGATGTTCCCGACGCATATTCGTTATAGCGCGCTGGCGGCGGCCTTTAACATCTCTGTGTTGATTGCCGGGCTGACGCCGACGCTGGCTGCCTGGCTGGTGGAAAGTTCGCAGGATCTGATGATGCCTGCGTATTATTTGATGGTCATTGCAGTCATAGGTTTGATTACCGGTATCTCCATGAAAGAGACGGCCAATCGTCCGCTAAAAGGCGCAACGCCAGCGGCGTCGGACATCCAGGAAGCGAAGGAAATTCTGGGTGAGCATTACGATAATATTGAGCAGAAAATCGACGATATCGATCAGGAGATCGCGGAGTTGCAGGTTAAACGTTCGCGTCTGGTGCAACAACATCCGCGCATTGATGAATAAATGTCGTGCTTAAGGTTCGCTTAATCTCTTGCTGGCACGCTCTCCTCCATACCTTTGGAGGAGAGCGTCATGAAAAGCTATATTTATACAAGTTTGACGACCCTGTGTAGTTTGCTGATTGTCAGCAGTTTTATCTATGTGTGGGTCACTACGTATTAAACGCCTGTTTATACCTTTTTCAATAGCACCCAGGCGCGGGTGCCTGTTCTGTCTGTACAGTTTTGCAGGAAAAACTGTCCCTGATGCAGTTGGGTGATGCGGCTGACGATACTCAGCCCCAGTCCGATGCCGCCATAACGGCTGTCCATCCGCACGAACGCCTCGCTTAACTTCCCGCATTTGCTTTCATCAATCCCCGGCCCCTCGTCTTCGACCGCCATAATGGCGTCGGGGGCGGCGCTAATGTGAATAGTAATCTTCGTTCCTTCAGGGCTATAGCGATGCGCATTTTCCACCAGATTTCGCAGCAGCATACGCAGTAATGTCGCGTCGCCTCGTACCATCACGTCCGTCGCGCTTTCCGGCAGCAGCAGAGTTTGCTGGCGCGTTTCCAGCATGGTATTTAGCTCATCGTAGGAGGGAAGGATCACATCTTCCAGTAGCTTCACTTCCTGATAATTTCCGGAAGAGAATGACTGGCCCACGCGCGCCAGTTGCAGAAGCTGGGAGACGCTATCCATCATCTGATCAAGCCTGGCGATAAGCGGCGCGACATCAATATTGTGGGTTTTTGACAGTAATTCCAGATGCAAACGCACCCCCGCCAGCGGCGTGCGTAACTCATGAGCCACATCGGCCGTAAAAAGACGTTCATTGTCGAGCGTGGTGGTCAACCGCGTAACCAGTTGATTGATCGCGGAGACGACGGACTCAATCTCAAGTATGGAGCTGTGAATCGCGATCGGCGCCAGATTATCCGCCGTCCGCGTTTCAAGCTCTTTTTGCAGTTCGGCGAGTGGACGGGTAATATGCCGTACCGCCTGGTAGCAAATCAGTAGCGTCAGGCTAACCATAAATACGCCGGGGACGATCAGACTGGCGACCGCCTCGCGAATTTCGTGCATGATATGGCGATCGTTGTTGCGATTATCCCGCAATGCTTGCTCGAACAGTTGGATTTGCTCGGTGCTTTCGTGCCATAGCCAGAAGGTACTGATTAACTGAAACACCAGCAGAATAAGCCCGATTGTCAGCATTAAACGCTGGCGAAGGGTCATCGCTCTTTGCCGAAAACGCATTAGCCTCACTTAGCTTTCCTCAGCGGCAACCAGCATGTAGCCAAACCCGCGAACCGTACGAATGCGCGATTTGCCGACTTTGTCGCGCAAATTATGAATATGCACTTCCAGAGTATTGGTCGAGGGCTCGTTATCCCAGTTGTAGATATCGTTATAAAGAATCTCCCGGTGTACCGGACTGCCCGCCTTGAGCATCAACCGTGAGAGCAGCGCGTACTCCTTAGGCGTCAGGGTCAGCTCCTGTCCGTCCATCCACGCCTGATGTCGTCCCATATTGAGCGTCAGATTGCCGACCGCCAGTTCACTTTCGCCCTGATTATTATGGCGGCGCAGTAGTGCGCGGATACGGGCGTGCAACTCCTCCAGGGCGAAGGGTTTAACCAGATAATCATCCGCGCCGACATCCAGCCCAGTAATGCGGTCGTTGAGCGTATCGCGGGCGGTCAGAATGAGTACCGGCAGGGTGTATTTTTTCTGCCGCATTCGCGTCAGAAAATGCAGGCCATCCTCATCGGGCAGCCCTAAATCCAGCACCATTAGGCTGTAATGACCTGACTCCAGGCTGCGCTCGGCGGCTCGCGCTGTCGAAACGCCATCACACGCATAGCCTTCGGTTTGCGCGGCGAGTATTAACCCCTGTAATAATAGCGTGTCGTCTTCAACAATCAGAATCTTCATTCGCTTAGTCTCCTGCACGGGTGCAGAATATCATCTGCGGCCTGGTAATACTTCGTTTGTACGCCGGTTAATCCCAGCATGGTTGAGAAAAGGTTATCCTGTGAATAATCCAGCGTGCTCGCCCGTTTTTGCAAACAGGACTGATCTATCTGATAACGTTGTTGATAATCTTTGGAAAGCCAAATAAGCATCGGGACATGTTTTTGCGTATCCGGCGCAATAGAATACGGCAGACCGTGTAAATAGACGCCATTTTCGCCCAAAGATTCGCCGTGGTCGGAAAGATAGACCAGACTGGTCGTGAATTTATCCTGATGTGATTTCAGCAAGTTAATGGCTTTATCCACAATATAATCCACGTACAGCACGGTGTTATCATAAGTATTGACCAACTGCTCCTGAGAACAGTTCTGAATTTCATTGGTGTCACAGGTTGGGGTAAATTTTTTAAACTGCGGCGGATAACGGTTGTAATACGTTGGGCCGTGGCTACCTATGGTATGCAACACAATAACGCCATCGCCTTTCAAATGGTTGATATAGTCTTCCAGACCGTGAAATAACACCTCATCGTAGCACTCGCCGTCGATACACTGTCCAGCCAAGTTTAGTTCGGTGACATTTTGATGCGGAACGCGATCACATGCGCCTTTACAGCCGCCGTCATTATCATTCCACAGCACGTTAATTCCCGCACGCTGGATAATATCCAGCAGCCCCTCCTGGTGATGCGCCAGTTCTTCGTCATAATGTTTGCGTGGCATATCAGAGAACATGCAGGGAACGGAGATCACGGTCGCCGTACCGCAAGATGTGGTATGCGGAAAGTAGATCACATCGTCTTTTGCCAGCCGCGGATTGGTGTCACGCGGATAGCCGCCAAGAGAGAAATCATCGCCGCGTGAGGTTTCGCCAACGATGAGAATCGTCAGGTTTTTGCGATCGCCTTTCAGCATTAATGGATTGCGATGGGCATCCTCGCCAATGCGTACCAGCGGCAAATTCGCCAGCCGTTGATGCGAATACCATGACCAACTGGCGACAATACTGTTTGATGGGCTTAATGCTTTAATCAACTGTTTATTATTTCGAAATAGCGAAGCGTAATCTTTATAGAAAAAGGCGGCGACCAGAATAATAAATAAGATAGAGATCAGAACGCTGATCAGGCGGTAAAGCCCATTACGTAATCGCGACGTCGCGGGGCGGATTTTGATCCAGCAGGCAATCACTGCCGCCAGAATGCCGCTTAATCCCAGCGTCAGCACCATTTGCGGCGTCATTAGCGCAAAGGTTTCCGCAGGAGTGGTATCCATCATATTGGCGATCATGGAACGATCGATGATGATGCCGTAAGTTAAAATAAAATACTGCGTGGCAGCGCCGACCAGAATAAAAACGCAGGCCAGCAGTCGGTTTAGCCAAATAAAAGAGGCCAGCGTTATCACGCTATTGACCACGCTGAATGCGACGACCGGCATGGAAATAAACACCAGTACATTGCGTAGCGAGTTTAACGGTAGGTCTTGCAGTACCTGCTTATAGAACGCAATGTTCAGGCAGACGGCAATATAAAAGGAAAAAAGCAGAAGCCAGGCGATTTGCCCAAGAACAGGTCTTTTAAGAAAGCGCGTTAACATATTGATGTGTCCATCGATTCAGTGGCGCTAATCGTGACAAAGTAAAATTAAGCAAACCTTAAGAACTTAATGTTGGTGGCGGCCGGATAACCTTCACTATCCGGCCTGTTGCAATAACATTAACGACGTGGTTAATCCTGCTTAACCGGCGCATCCAGCGGATACGGGTTTTTGTGGATACGGTTGTAATTCAAGGCATACAGCGCGGTGATAACCATCAGCGTGACGAATGACCACATAACTTCTTTAGCGCCGGAGCCGACGACCGCCCAGATGCAATAGATAAACGCGATAAACGTGATAGCCAGATACAGCGGGCGCGCTTTACCAAAGTGACCGTGGCCCAACAGCAACAGCGCGGCACAAGTGTAAAGATAAGGTACCAGGGTGAAGATGACCGACACGGAGGAGACCAGACCAAACTCTTTCGCGGCGTTCGGCGACATACTGCTGAACTGGAAGATGGTCATCAACACGCCGACGATAAGCAACCCGGCCACTGGCGTACCGGCTTTATTAACCCGGGCGAAGATCGGTGGGAAGAGGCCATCATCCGCCGCCGCTTTTGCTGTTTGGCCGGCAAGAAGCGTCCATCCGCCGAGAGAACCCAGGCATCCCGCCGCCGCACAGAAGGAAACGATAGCCCCTGCCGTATCGCCAAGTGCCATACGCGCCGCATCGCCGAAAGGCGATGCCGATACACGCAGCGCCGCATTGGGGATCATCCCCATAATAGCCGTCGTGGAGAGCACGTAGCAGATGGCGGCGATCAGTACCCCGCCGATAGTGGCGATAGGCACGTTGCGTTTTGGGTTTTTCACCACCCCGGCCGCAACGGAGGCGCTTTCTACCCCGATGAATGACCACAGAGTGACGTTCAACGTGCTTTGAATCGCGCCGAAGGTATTCATGCCGCTCACGTTCCAGGCTGCCATATAGGTTTCGCCTTTAAACCAGAACCAGCCGAAGACCGCAATCCCTACGATAGGTACCAGCGCCAGTACGGTGGCGACGGCCTGTACGCGGGTAATCATTTTCGGCCCGACGATGTTCAACAGAACGAAAATCCACAGCACTGCGACGCAGGTAAGCGTTAATACCAGCGGATCTTTCAGAATCGGGAAGAAATAGCTCAGGTAGCCGACGCCGATAACGACCATGGCGATATTACCGATCCAGCATGCCAGCCAGTACAACACGTTCGTTTGATAGCCTAAAAACGGTCCGAAGCAGCGGCGTGCATAGGCATAGGAACCGCCGGGACTGGGATCTAAGGACGACATTTTGGCATAAACCATCGACAGCGCCAGGGCGCCGATGATAGTGACCAGCCAT
>JGI2924J29684_1077922_pt1 | contig 25486 bp, 19 predicted proteins | sample BenlonsequencITS_FD_29684 | JGI IMG/M metagenome (IMG submission 29684)
CCCCGCCTAAAAATCGGCGCTCCGCCTCCGGGATTCCCAATCGTTCGTAGGTGTCACGGATATCCTGGGGGAGCTCTTCCCAAGAGCCGCTTTGCTCATTCACTGGTTTGGCATAATAGTAGTAATCGTCGAAATCTATTCCCGAGAGGTCTGAACCCCAGCCGGGCATGGGCATCTTGCGAAAAGTTTCCAAAGCAGCAAGTCGAAATTCGAGCATCCAGGCAGCCTCCCCTTTAGCAGCCGAAATCTCTCGTACCACCTCCTCGGAAAGCCCTTTTTTTGTCTTGATGATGGAGTGCTCAGGATAATGAAAGCCTAATTTGTAGGCATCATCACCTATGCCCGCTACCGCTTCCATGGTGTTCGTTTCAGACATGGGCAGCCTGAGACGCTTTCGTCTCCGGGACAAGCGGTGTGCCGCCCGCCTCACCGTAACCTTCCTTAACCCAGTCATAGCCCCGTTCCTCGAGCTCGCGAACAATCTCATTCCCTCCGCTGAGGACCACACGTCCCTGGAACAGGACATGAACGAACTCCGGTGCCAGATAATCCAGGATACGTCGGTAATGGGTGATAATCAGGGCACCAAAATCAGGTCCCCGCATATGGTCGATGCCTGCAGCAACGCTTTTAATGGCATCGATATCCAAACCAGAATCGGTTTCGTCGAAGATAGCCAGTTTTGGCTTCAGCGTAAGCAGCTGGAGGATCTCCGCTCGTTTTTTTTCTCCACCGGAAAATCCATCATTGAGGGAACGGTTCAAAAAAGCCTTATCAAAAGAGAGGCGATCCATGTCAGCACGAACTCCCTTTAAAAAGGAGGAAACACGAAGGTTTTGGCCTTGGGAAAGACGTGTTTCTGCAGCACGCCGCAGAAATTTAGCCATGCTGAGGCCAGGGATCTCCACGGGATATTGAAAGGCAAGAAATAATCCTAAACGTGCTCGTTCATGTACAGGGAGCGCCAGAATATCGGTACCATCCAGATCAATCGTACCTCCGGTCACCTCGTAGCGGGGATTTCCCATGATGACATTCGCCAGAGTCGACTTACCCGAACCGTTGGGCCCCATGAGGGCATGAACCTCACCGCTTTTGAGGATCAGATCAACCCCATTGAGAATGGGCTTTCCATCTATACTGGCGCGAAGCCCCTTTATTGTTAAAACAGACATACCTTCTCCTCCTCTTGCCTATACGGGATAACCAAGGTCCAACCGGGCCTCTTCGTTCATCCGTTCAGGTCCCCACGGAGGGTCCCACACCAGAGTCGTAACGGGCTCTGCAGCAGGATGTAAGGACCGAACAGCCGCTTCGATATCGGCGGTAAGAAGATCGGCCAAAGGACAACCGAAAGATGTAAGGGTAAAATCGATCTCCACTCGCTTTCCTTCGACTTTGACACGATATATCAAGCCGAGTTCCACAACAGAGTAGCCCAGTTCAGGATCAACTACGTCTTCAAGCGCCTTCAACACCGTTTCGGTGTTTATCATGGTATCCCTCCACGCATAAAACATACTAAATAAGTATGAATTTATAATAATCCTTGTCACCGAGGCTGTCAACAAGGAAAAGGGGAAAGAAAATTCTACTGTTACGAATATTGGTGATAAACAGGACTCAATTTTTTACTGTGCCGTCACATAAAGCCTTCGTAAATGATCTTCTCTTTGCCATCAAGAGTCACCAGCTGCCCATCCTCAAAATTGTCCATGGCGTTAGGGACATCGGCTATGATTACAATCTTAGAAGCGATCTTGCGAACCTCCTCGGGAGATAGGGAAAGCTCCCCCTCTATAACAATTCCTCGCAAAGAGGAAAGGCGAGGGAAAAGCTCTTTCCCTATGGAGCCGGTCAACAAAATCTCGGTTCCATCCCAGCGAAGACGATGCTGGGCAAGTTCAAAATTTTCAGCCTTAACAAGAGCCCCGGAACAGCGATCCCCCATACCGGCATGACCTCTATTTAGGATCGTCCCAAGAAAATGGATCTTGATCGTATTGAGGGGTTGAGGAGAGTTAAGAGGAATCCCCGCCGTGGTAACCACACGATCAGGAGGGGCCACATACCCATGCTCACGTGCAAGCCTCAAGGCATTCTGGATCATCATGTCGGAATCTTTCACCGGAGCAGATAAAATCGGAAAAATTCCCCAATGAAGAAGAAGCTGACGATAGCTTTCCTCAGAGGTGGTGACGGCAATAATGAGCTGGTTCGGTCGATAGTTGCTCAGAATTCGAGGAGTATTTCCCCGAAGCGTCGGAGCGACAATTGCGGAAGCATCAATATCGGATGCAACAACATAAGCGGCCCGTGCAATGGTATGACCTATATCTTTCGGACGTTGTACGGTTTCAAACCATTGGGTGCACCGCCGTCGATACTCCTCACTCGTTTCGACAGCCTCGGCAATGCGTCCCATGGTTTCAACCGACCGTACAGGAAACGCACCGCCTGCTGTCTCGCCAGAAAGCATGACAGCATCGGTTCCGTCAAAAATAGCGTTTGCAACATCGGTTAATTCTGCCCTGGTAGGGCTCGGATTGTGAATCATAGAATCAAGCATCTGGGTGGCGGTAATAACGGGCTTCCCTTGCCTCATGCACTTTCCAATGATCCGTTTCTGGGCCAGAGGAATTTGTTCCGTTGAAAGCTGTACCCCAAGATCCCCTCTTGCAACCATCACTCCGTCGGAAATCCGAATGATGTCGTCAATATTATCAAGGCCTTCCTGGTTCTCTATCTTTGCAATGATACGGATAGAAGAATGGTATTGTTTGAGAATCTCACGAATTTCTTCAACATCTTCAGGCCTTCTGATAAAACTGGCTGCAATGTAGTCCATCTGATGCTCGACCGCAAAACGAATGTCCTCACGGTCTTTCTCCGTGATAGCCGGCAAACCAACCTTTACGCCAGGAACATTCACGTTTTTCTTGCTGCCAAGCATTCCGCCGTTACGAATCAAACAACGAATATCAGGACCTGAGACCGCAAGGACTTCCAAATCGATAACCCCATCTGCAATAAAAATATGATCCCCAGCCTCGACCTCGGAGGGTAGATTCTGATAACTCACCGACAGCTCTTCTCTGGTCCCCTCAACGTGACGGGAGGTCAATACGATTTCAAAGCCGCTGTGTAAGGCAAGCTCAGCTTCGCCCTTGACATTCCCAGTCCGGATTTCCGGTCCCTTCGTATCCATCATCAGGGCAACGGGAACAGAAGTCTCCTCCGAAGCACGCCTCATCGATGCTATCCGTTTGGCTTGCTCCTCGTGATTACCATGAGAAAAATTGAACCTGGCAACATTTACCCCCGCTTTGAGAAGTTCCTTCTGTATCGCAAGATCATCACAGGCAGGACCTATCGTCGCCACAATTCTGGTCTTTCTTAGGTATTTCAAAAAATACTCCTTAACTATATGATAAGATAAAAGTTTTCATGGAAAATCGCCACTCTTTCCAATAAGATAATTGTAATAGGAGATGCCATGAATAGTTCGATCCAGTCGATAAAATGGAAATTGCTTGGAAGTTTTTTACTTCTTATTCTCATGTTTGCCAGCATAGAAATCATTACGTTTCGCGGTAATCAGATGAACAGTCAGAAAATCCATGATTTAAAAAATGAACTTCTCCCTGAAACACTCAGCTTCCTGACGATTGAGAAAGACGTAATACAAATTCAACAATGGCTTACAGATATATCGGCAACAAGGGCCGCTCCTGGTTATGATGACGGCTTTAACGAAGCGGAATCCTACTATAATGATGCACAGGAGAGGGTCGATACGTTTATCCAAGTCTATGCATCAAAAGAAGAAAACACCGCAGTCGATACCCTCCGCACCTTTAAACAAGACCTTGATGCGTTTTACGATACAGGCAAAGCAATGGCGGAGGCCTACATCAATGGGGGGCCCTCCAAAGGAAATCCGATGATGGGCGAATTTGACCCGGTGGCCGAACGTCTTTCCCGCACCATGCGGGATCTGGTGGACAGCCATACGGCGGGTCTAAATCAAGCCGTTGTCGCAATCGAGGCCAATAATGGCTTTGTTAATCGTCTCACTCTTCTATTAATGGCCGCCATCATATTGATAAGCGCGTTAGTCGCATTCCTATCGATTAGAACCATTCACGTGGGGCTCCTACAGGTCATGCAGTATGCCCAGAATCTTTCCATCGGTTCCTTCACTTTGGAAACCGAGTTCCACCGAAAGGATGAGTTCGGTCAACTGATACGTCATTTCAATGAGGGATTCGCAACCGTCAGATCTCTCATCGTCAGCGTTAAGGAATCCGCAGATGCAAGTTCCGCGGTAAACACCACGCTCAGGACCTCCACCGACGAAGTATCGGCATCGGTTACGGAAATACGTGCCAACACCGAATCAATCGGACACCATATAGAACGGCAAACCGGACTGGTTTCAGAATCGAGTAGCGCCGTCGAACAGATTAGAACCAATATTCAAGATATGACCAACCAGGTCGAGCAACAGGCCGGTGCCGTCATCCAATCGTCGGCCGCCGTTGAGGAGATGGCAGCATCCATAGCAAATGTTGCCCGAATATCACAAAATCGGCAACAGGAAATTCCCGAACTGATCTCCGTTATTGAACAAACCGACAGCAACATCGAATCAACTGGCATGGTCATTGATAATGTTGCCGCCCTCTCAACACAAATGCTTGAAGTAATCGGTGTCATCAATAATATTTCAACGCAGACCAATCTTCTAGCCATGAATGCTGCCATTGAGGCTGCTCATGCGGGAGAAGCGGGAAAGGGATTTTCCGTTGTGGCCGATGAGATCAGAAAACTTGCAGAAGAAACATCGTCCAATTCCAAGCAAATTGCCGAAACATTAGGCAAAGTAAATGCGATCATACAAGAGGCCCAGGAATCGGCGCAGGAAAACAAGACCTCCTTTGCCCGGCTCCGTTTGGGAGTTACCAATCTAGCCAATTCCTTTCAGGAAGTCTCCTCCACCATGGGAGAAATCAATACCGGGGCGGATGAAATCAATATCGCAATAAATGAGCTTACGGAAATAACAGAATCCATCAAGTCAGCCTCTTCGGAAATCAATAACGGTGCAGGTGAAATTGCAGAATCGATGGATGGCCTACAGGGAGTAAGCAGTGAGATCCTTCTGGGAATCAGGGAGATTAGCGCGGGTGTTCAAGAGGTTACCGGTTCGATGGTCACATTACAGGAACTCTTTTCAGAATCTGTCGAGGCCGTAGATAGGATCGAAGATAACCTGAAACGTTTTTCCATTTGAGAAGATCTATTGAAACGGGAAGGATATTGAAATGCAGGTTCCCTCTTCCCGTTCCAGTTGAACGGTACCGTCAAGCTGAGTGGTAAGCGCTTTAATCATTCGAAGGCCTAAATCCGAGGTACCTTCAAAATCGACATGAGCAGGGATTCCTGTTCCGTTGTCTTCAAAGCGAATCAAGACCTGTCCGGATTCCAGCTCTGCATGCACACGAATATGTCCACGTGTCGCATCGGAAAAAGCGTATTTCATGCTGTTTGTCAAAAGTTCGTTGACGATAATTCCAACCAAGGAAAGACGTTTTGCATCCAGCTCAAAATTTCCGATACTCTTCTCAACCTCGACCGAATCACTATTGGGAAAGGTCGCAAGAATCTGATCGATTAGCAAGGGAAGATATTGATCAATAGGACAAGCATCGACATTCTCGCCCCTGTACAGTTTATCGTACAAAATCATCATGCTTCGAACACGATTTTCCGCCTCCTCGATTGAGGTTCTTGCCGGTGACGAACCCAATGTTTCGGCTTGAAGCGAAAGAAAGCTAAGTATCGTGGACATATTATTTTTGATCCTATGGTGCACCTCTCTCAGTATCATCTCTTTTTCCTGAAGGAGCGCCTCCACCTTAGTCTGATTCTTTCTCCACTCGACAAGGATAGAACGAATCCCCACAATTCCCACAAAAACGAGCATTGATAGCAAAAGCCCAATTGCTTCATATAGGGGTTCCCCCATCGTAGCGGCCCCTAAAAGCCCGCTCGAAAGCGAAACGATTCGTCGGACGCTCATGAGAATCAAAGCGAGAGATATACAAATCCAGGAATATCGTAATCCGGTCACTCGAATGAGAAATAGCGCATAGGCAGCCGCCATTAATTGAAACACAATAGAAAACCACAAAATGACAACGGTGTTATCAGCCATGAAATATCCACTCCATGACTTCCATTATAGCGGTATCAGCTCAGAATTGCCCGGATTTAGAAAATTTTATAATAGAGGTCCTGTTGTTTTTGGAAATACTCTTTCATCCACGAGTAGCTTTCGGCATGCTCGCAATCAAAGCCAAAGGAGGGCGAAAGCCGTTCCCCGATAGCTTCCGCAGCCATAAGGGCGGCTCCCCGTGCCGAACTATCGGTCTGCTGAGAAACCAATAGGTCTCGTTCCAGCATTGCAGCAAGAACTTTTCGCCAGAAGGGAAACCTGGCGCTACCGCCTACGAGGCGCAGCTGGCTAATTGAAGAATTTCCCGCCGAGAGGAGGGTATCAAGGCCGAGGCGGATAGTTGAGGCCACTCCCAGCAGTGCCGCCAGGGCAAGATCCTCCCGTTGATGATGGAGCGAAAGTCCTATCCATGCCCCCCGTGCATCAGGGTTCATATGAGGCGTTCGTTCTCCGGAAAGATAGGGAATAAAGATAAGATCCGACGGAGTCCCAAGTCCCCGTCGTTCCAGAGAACGATAAAGATCCTGCCAGGAAAAGCCCAGTTGACGCCGTACCCATTCAAGCGCAAGACCGCCGTTCATCATTGCAGCGATCCGATACCGTGAGCCAGGTCGTACTCCCTCAAAAAGATTGAGGTTCATGACCGTATGAATGCCACGCTCCGCCATCGGAACACCGATCTGGGCGGCCGTTCCGATAGAAATTTGTGCGGTCCCGGGATCATGCAAATCTGTTCCGAAGAAAGCGGCTGGGGTATCACCCGCCCCCAACGCTACAGGGATTCCGGGAGGAAGGCCAAATCGACGAGCGGCATCATCGCTGACAAAGCCTGCAATACTATTGCCTGCCCGAATTTGAGGAAGTTGGGTCATATCAAGCCCAATCGCTCGAACCAGTTCTGCATGCCAGCCTTGTATCGAGAAATCATACAATAGTGTTCCACTTGCATCGGAATAATCGGTCAGACGATCTCCCGTCAGCGTAGCCCTAATAAAATCCTTTGGCATACACGCAATATCAATCTTGGCAAAGAGTCCGGGCATCTGGTCCCTAAGCCATAAAAGAATCGGTCCGGCCATTCCGGCAGAGGGGGGATTTCCCAGCTTCGAAAGGGTTTGCTCGGAAAAGGTCTTGTAGTAGGGCAAGGTTTCCGCCGCCCGCTGATCCGCCCAGGTAATGGCCGACCCCAAAGCAACAGGTGCGGTTCCGCTCATTCCCGAGCACGGAACAATGCCATGCATCTGGCCGGAGAGCCCTATGGCTTTCACTCCTTCCACCCCGGGAAGCTCCCGGATACATGAAGACAAGGCCGCAAGCCAGATATCCGTGTCAATCTGTGCCCAGCCGCTATGGGGAGATGAGACCTCATAAGAGCGAGAGACGGTATGCTCAGCCCCATCCGGCCCGAGAAGCATAAGCTTCACCGAACCGGTCCCCAGATCGATGCCTAAATACATGTCGAATATGAACTTCAGACTTTTTTTCGATGGCGAAATCGTTCTATTAATACCGCAACAATAATAACGATGCCACGTACAACCAATTGCCAAAAATAGGAGACATTCATAAGGGTAAGTCCGTTATTCAGCACCGCAATAATCAGGGCCCCCACTAACGTTCCAACAACACTTCCGCTGCCGCCGGAGATGCTGGTTCCCCCCAGGATAACCGAAGCAATGGCATCAAGTTCGTAGCCATTTCCTAAAAGTCCGGATGCACTGTAAAGACGGCTGGCGGTCATGATCCCACCAAGTCCGGAAAGCAGGCCGCTCATGGCATACACAAAAACAAGGACAAAACTTACGTTGATACCGGTTAGCCGAGCGGCAGTTGGGTTTCCTCCTACGGCATAAATATGTACACCGAGAACGGTTTTTCTTAGGATAAACCACATGATGGCAATGACCGCGAGGGCTATAATGGCCAGCCAGGGGAAGGGGCCGAGATAGGCGTTACCGATCCAGGCGAAATTCAAATCATTGTTAATCAATGTGGTACCATTCGCCAAAAGATACGAGGCCCCGCGAAGAGCTGTCATACTTCCCAGGACAACAATAAAGAAGGGTAGCTTTACATAAGCAATCAAAATCCCATTTAGCACACCAAAAAGCAAACCTGTAAGTAATGGGGCGATGACCGTAAAGGCCTGCAAGGAGGGATTCAAAGATACCAAGAGGCTGACCACGGCAGTACTTGCCAAGATAGATCCAACTGATAAATCAATGCCGCCGGTTAAGATAACAAGGGTCATACCGGCTGCAAGCACGATATTAATCGAAGCCTGCCTCAGAATGTTCATGAGATTTGTCGGCCGCAGGAAATTACCGCTTAAAAGTGAAAATAGAATGACAATCACAAGTAAAATCGGAAGAATTCCGAGGCTTTCCCAAATCGCAGAATTCTGCTGCTTTAACTTTGTCGCCAAATTGTTTGAACTCATTTTTTTCTCTCCCCCTCACGAATTCATGCAGAAAAAGTGTAGTCCGGTTTTCGAATGCCCGTTGCATATGCCATAATGATTTCCTGATTGATCTGCTCAGGCCCCCGCAATTCTGCGGTGATTCGCCCTTCGCGCATGACCAGCACCCGTTGAGCAAGGCCCACGACCTCAGGCAGCTCACTTGAAATAAAAACAACGGCAACGCCGTTTTGGGCAATTTCTCCGATCAGCTTATAGATTTCACTTTTGGCTCCCACATCAACACCCCGGGTCGGTTCATCAAGAATCAAAACCCTCGGTTTGATTTGTAACCAACGGGCGAGAAGGAGCTTTTGCTGATTCCCTCCTGAAAGCGAGAGAGCCGCGTTTCTTGGGTTGGAAAGCTTGATGTTCAGCTGCTTTATTGCATGGTCGGTGATGGAGCCGTTTTCTTTCCGATTTAAGATGCCGAAACGCGCCTTCTGCTCCATGATATTCATAACGATGTTTTCCTGACTGCTCATGCCCAGAAAAAGCCCCTCTGTTTTTCGATCTTCCGGCACGTAACCGATTCCCTGGTGAATTGCATCCTTTGGTGAAGTAATCGTCAGTTTTCTCCCTTCGACGATTACTTCGCCCGTTAACGGCTTATCCGCTCCGAATATCAAACGGGCAAGCTCGGTCCGTCCTGAACCAACAAGCCCCGAGAGAGCTAGGATCTCACCTGCCGCAGCTTGAAAGGAAACATCTTTTACCCGTTTGCCGTCCGACACATGCTTAACAACCAGGTAGTTGTCTTCTTTTTTCTCGGCGGTCTGATGTTCGTAGAAATCCTTTAAAGAGCGCCCAACCATCATCTTTACGATGGTTTCATTATCCATATTATCTTTCGTGACTGTTCCGATGTATTGGCCGTCTCGTAAAACGGATACCCTATCCGCTATTACCGAGACCTCTGCGAGACGGTGACTAATATAAACAATGGCCAGGCCCTGTTCCCGAAGGCTGCGGACAAGATCAAAGAGCCTGTCGATCTCCCTCTCGCTTAGTGCTGCTGTGGGCTCATCCATAATCAGCACTCTGCCGTTATGTACAAGGGCACGAGCGATATCAACCTGCTGCTGCTCGGCAACTTTAAGCAGGGAAGCCCTCACTTCCGGTTGGAAAGAGGCGCCAAGTTTTTTCAAAACCTCCTGAGTCCGAATAGCCATCTGGTGTCGGTCTATTACCCCAAAACGATGCGGCTCGCTTCCCATAAAGACGTTCTCCGCCACCGTCAGATTTGTCGCAACGCCAAGCTCCTGATTGATTAGGTTAACCCCAAGTGCCATGGCCTGAAGCGGGTTTTCGGGGGCGACCAACTGCCCGTCTATACGAATTTCTCCTTCGTCAGCCTTATAGACTCCGGCAAGAATCTTCATCAACGTACTTTTTCCAGCACCGTTTTCTCCCATGAGTACATGGACTTCTCCGGCATAAATATCCAGAGAAACCCCGTCCAGTGCCTGTACGCCGGGAAAGCGTTTACTCAGATTCCGGACGGAAAGAATCGGTTCCTTTCGATCTTGTTCATCCATGAAATATCATCCCCCGTAACTAGTATATGGTGGCGGCCTCACTCGGAGGCCGCCACTATCACACTGCATAAGTCCGAACGATAAACCTATTCCGGTTCGGTCCAGCCCTTGTATTCACTAACGTTGTCCCTGGTAATCAATGTGGTCGGGATAAGGATCAGTTTTTCTTTAGGGGGATTCCCCTGTATCACTTCATACGCTACCTGCACGGCCCTCGTCGCCATGGTGTACGGATCCTGTGATGGGGTGGCTACAAAAGAGCTGTTCGTGTCATTAAGCGCAACCACAGCATCGGGAGCACCATCAACGCCGACAACAAACATTTCATCACCGCGTTTAGCCTGTTTGATCGCCAAATCAGCACCAATACCGGTTGGATCATTAATGGCAAAAACCGCATCAATGTTATCATAAGCGGTAAGAAGATCGGTCATGACGCGGAGCCCGCCTTCACGGTTACCACCGGCGTTTTGGTTGTCGGAGAGAATCTTGATTCCAGGATTCTTGGCTAAAACCTCTTTTGCTCCGTTTACCCGGTCGATAACGGCGGATACAGGAGGTCCATTGATAATGACAATGTTTCCCTTCCCCCCAAGCCTCTTTACAATGTATTCTCCAGCCTGGGTACCGGCCTGATAATTATTGGAGGTAACCGTTGCATCGACTCCGCCATCTGCATTTACATCGGCGGCAACCACGATAATACCAGCCTCTTTTGCTTTCCGTACGGCAGGTGCAATTCCTGCGGTGTCGGCCGCATTCAAGATAATAATATCCACACCATTTGCAATGAAATTCTCCATCTGGCTGGTTTGAGTATTGAGATCATAGCCCGACGATTGGACAGTGACCTTTGCATTGGGATCAATTGCCTTTGCTGCATCTTCGACTCCCTTACCCATGGTAAAAAAGAAGGGATTTCCAAGATCGCCGAAGGTAGCCGCCACCTGAAGAACTTTTTCACCTTCTCCCTGACCACCGGCAAACAGTGTTCCGCCAAGCAACATGCCACAAAGCAGTATCAGCACTACTTTTCTCATAAACTCCTCCTTAAAACATTGTTATCATACATTGTAGCTGCATAAACTGCATATTTGTCAAGAAAAAATATTACAAATATGATAATATCATATTACAATTCTGTATACTTAATGCAGTAAAAACATGCATTGATGGAAAAGAACGAAAAAAGCAAGGAGGATCGCTTTTCCGAAGGCATTCAGCTCGCTATACTGAGACGGCGAAACGACAGAAGGAAAGGCAGAGAAAGGTGACAAACAAAGTTGAGCGCATGCAGTTCAAATATCAGTATATCTATGATAAACTTCGAAATCTTCTTGAAAACGGTAGATATCATGCCGGTGACCGCTTGCCGACAGAAGTTGAACTGGCCTCACGCTTTAATGTCTCCCGGCCAACAGTCACCCGTGCGTTGAACGCTCTTCAGGAAGAGGGCATCATTGTTCGAAAAACAGGATCCGGAAGTTTCGTTAACAACCTTCATTCCTACAAAAATAAATTCAACAACCGCATTTTTGGGCTCTTGGTCCCTGGCCTTGGTAAAGGAGAGATTTTCGAACCAATTTGTACGCAAATTGCTGCCAATGCGGAGAAAAATCAATGCTCACTTCTCTGGAGTGGTTCGGAAATCAGAACAACGGAAGCAGCAAAGAGTTTAGTCGATGTTACGCAACGCTATATTGCCCACCACATCGCAGGCGTCTTCTTCGAACCCCTGGAATTGAGCCCCTCTTTCGATCAGATCAATCGGAAAATCATATCAATGTTTCAGGATGCCGGGATTCCTATTGTCCTGATCGACTCGGATTATCTCCCCTTCCCGGAACGAAGCAATCTTGATCTCGTGGGCATCGATAATTTTCGTGCGGCATATATGGCAACCCGCCATTATCTCAGGCATGGAGAAAAACGGATCGATTTCCTCGCTCGTCCATACTCCGCGTATACCATTTCAATCAGATTGAGGGGCTATCGTACCGCTCTCATCGATTATGGAATTATACCTCAAGCAGAATGGATCCACCTGGTCAATCCTGAGGAACTCGAATATATTACCTCTCGTTTCGACCATCCCGAAGCCCCCCCCTTCAATATGATTTGCGCCAATGACGAAACGGCCTCGGCGCTTTTAGGCGCGTGCGAATCCGTCGGTATTTCTGTTCCGGAACATCTCAGGATAGTAGGATTTGACGATGTACATTACGCTCAAATGCTGAGAGTTCCCCTCACAACCATTCATCAATCCGTACAACAAATTGGTAACTTAGCCTTGGAAACCCTCCTCTGGAGGATCGAACATCCGGATGCCCCGGCCCGAACTATTAATGCCGAAACAAGAATGATCATCCGAGAATCCTGCGGCATGACAGGGAAGGCGGAAATTTCTCCCTTCTACAGCTGACCAGTCCCCTTGTTAAGCACTCCCGAAGTGCATAGAGTATAGATCCGGGAGCGCTGAACCATGAAAAAATATGTCGTGCTTGCGGGAAATATCGGTGCGGGAAAATCTACCCTCGTGAGAAAACTTGCCGATCGGCTTGGCTTTAGGCCCTACTACGAGCCAGTGACGGAAAACCCCTACCTCAAAGACTTTTATTCGGATATGAGACGCTGGGCATTCCATTCCCAAACCTTTTTTCTCACCCACCGGGTCAGGACTCATCACCTTTTGGCAGAGGATCCGTTCTCTGTGGTGCAGGATCGTTCCATGTACGAAGATGCAGAGGTCTTTGCCAGAAACCTCTACGAACAGCAATCTATGACAAAGCGAGACTGGGAAACCTACCAGGAACTGTATCATACCCTTATCACCATGCTTCCCCCGCCCGACCTGATCGTCTATCTTAGGGCATCGGTGACAACCTTAAAAAAACGCATTGCCCTTCGGGGAAGGAATTTCGAGGCCTCCATTTCCGACACCTACCTCCAAGGCTTGAATCGGCTCTATGATCGGTGGACTAATGATTTCACTCTTGCCCCGATATTGATAGTTCCCACGGATCGCTTGGATTTTGTGGAGCAGAACAAAGACTTCGAGGCCATTGTCAAAACCATCGAACAGCGACTATTGGATAAACAGGGAATCCTCTTTCCCGTTGGTATGTGACCCCTGTTTATAGCATCGGCTTTCTTCTATACTCAAGTGCAATGCACAAGAACCACGCCGAATTCCTGCCCCTCACAAAGCAGGAATTCGAGGCACAGCACGGAACAGCGTCCCCCGATTTCATCATCGTTTCCGGGGATGCCTATGTCGATCATCCCTCCTTTGGAACAGCCCTTATCGGCCGCCTCCTGGAAAGCCGCGGCTATCGTGTTGCGATCATAGCTCAGCCGGACTGGAGGAACACAGAGGATTTCAGTCGTTTCGGGAGGCCTCGTCTTGCCTTTCTGGTCACCTCCGGAAATCTTGACTCAATGGTCGCAAACTACAGTGCATCACGGCACCCCAGAAGAGAGGACGCCTACTCGCCCGGCGGCAAAGCCGGTCTGCGTCCCGACCGGAGTCTGGTAGTCTATACCAGCCGGATCAGGCAGGCCTTTAAAGGGGTTACCGTCGCACTCGGCGGGCTTGAGGCCTCCCTCAGAAGTCTAAGCCACTACGACTACTGGAGCGATACGATTCGGCGTTCGGTTCTCCTCGATGCTAAGGCCGACTATCTTCTCTACGGGATGTCGGAAACTACGATACTTGCCCTGGCGGCTGCATTAGAGACGGCTGTCGAAAAAGGAAGCCAGCCCAATGTGGAAACGATTCGCGGTTTGGTTCGGGTCGTCGGAAAAAATAATATTGCATATGACAATATCATATCATCACAATATGATGATATCACAGGATCAAAAACTGTTTTCTTGCCCTCTCACGAGGCACTCATCAAGGATGGCACACGTTATGCCGACCATTTTGCACTCCAGATGAAACATGCCGATCCCTACAGCGCCGCAACCCTTATAGAGCCCTGCGGTGATCGCTTCATAGTCCACAATCCTCCTCCCTTTCCCCTCACAACGGAGGAACTTGATGCGGTCTACGAACTACCCTTTTGCCGAAGGGCCCACCCCTCCTATGCAAAGGCCGGAGGCATTCCTGCGCTCCAGGAGGTACGCTTCTCCCTTGTCAGCAGCCGGGGGTGTTTCGGGGGCTGCAGTTTCTGCGCGCTCACCTTTCATCAGGGACGGATCATTACGCCCCGAAGCAAGGAAAGCCTTCTTCGGGAAGCCCAAAAGCTTATAGCCGATCCCGATTTCAAAGGCTACATCCACGATGTCGGCGGTCCCACCGCAAATTTTCACACACCTGCTTGCGAGGGGCAAAAACATCGAGGTGCCTGTAGCAACCGGCAGTGCCTCTTTCCCAAACCCTGCCCATCTCTCAAGGTCGATCATACGGCCTACCTCGATGTACTCAAAAGTCTGAGGAAGCTCCCCGGCGTAAAAAAGGTGTTCATCCGAAGCGGTATTCGTTTCGACTATCTCCTGCTGGATGAAAATAGAAGTTTCTTAAAGGAACTGGTGGCATATCACATCAGCGGGCAGCTCAAGGTTGCTCCCGAACATGCCGGATCGCGAACCCTCGAAGCCATGGGAAAGCCACCGATAGAGGTATATGAACAATTCTCCCGCCTTTTTTACGAAGAAACGAAGCGGATAGGCAAGAAGCAATACCTCATTCCCTACCTGATCGCCGGCCATCCCGGAAGTACCCTCGATGAAGCGGTTGAGTTGGCTCTTTTCCTGAAAAAAAGCGGTTTTATTCCCGACCAGGTACAAGATTTCTACCCCACCCCGGGAACCCTATCCACCTGCATGTGGGCTACCGGCATCGATCCCAGAACCATGAAACCGATCTTCGTCCCGCGAGGTGAAAAAGAACGGCATCTTCAACGCGCCCTGCTTCAATTCAACAGACCGAAAAACTACGACAGGGTTCGCAAAGCCCTTAGACAGGCAGGTAGGAGTGATTTGATCGGATTTGGTCAGACAGCTTTGGTCCCTCCGGAAAGAAACCGACACCCGTAAGCTTGACCCAATGGTGTCGGCATGTAAATATATCTATACATAGAAGCAATATCTTTTCCAGGAGGTTTGTATGTCTCAAAAAGGAACCGGGCTCCACAGGGAGCTTGGCATTCTAGATGTAACGGCAATTACATCGGGTATTATCATCGGTGCCGGTGTATTTATCGTTACCGGAATAGCGGCTCAATTCGCGGGTTCGCTCACCTGGCTCGCCTATGCAATAGGTGCCATCCCTGTTATTCTCGTCGGTATAAGCACAATATTTCTTAACCTTATGCATCCGGTGGAAGGCGGAGAGAGTTATGTGTATCCAACCAGAATCGTTTCGAAGCCTCTTGGCTTTTTATCAGGTTGGGGGATGTGGCTTGCCGTTATCGGTCCGATTGCAATTACAGCACAAGCCTTCATTAATTACCTAAACGCCCTTCCCGGAACATCGGTAGTCTTTCCTGCGACTATTGGTGCGGTTGTAGTTACAATACTATTTTCCCTCATCAATTGGGTCGGCTTAAAAACCGTTAAAATCGTACAGAATGTTCTTTTCCTTTTTATGGTCGCGGGAATACTCATATATATAATTCTAGCCCTTCCCCATATGAAGGGAACAAATATCACAATGGGATCACCCCTGGGTTTTGCCGGAGTCATGAAGGCCACATCGTTGCTCCTTTTTTCCTATGCAGGATTGACCTTGGCAGCAGATCTTGGGGAAGAAGCAAAGAATCCCGCAAAAACCATTACCTGGGGAATTATTCTAGGGATTTTAATTCCCACACTTCTCTATGTTGTATCGGCATTCGTTTCAACAGCAGTGCTTCCCTGGAAGGACTTTGCAGCATCTGAGGCCCCCTATGCTGCGGTAGCTTCTACCTTCATGGGGCCTTTCGGTGTCGTCTTTATCGTTATTGTTGCATGGGCAGCGATTTTGTCATCACATAACGGTGAGCAGGCAGTAGCGGCGCGGGTGTTTTTCGGACTGTCCCGAGATGGAATCTTGGGAGGAAAAACCGCATCGGTAAATAGATTCGGGACACCGACTTTCGGACTCATTGCTACATCGGTACTTGCCATTATCTTGATTATTTCCGGAACGATTCAGCTTGTCGCCGAAATTATTGTAGCGATGTTCCTTTATAATTGGATTATCACACACATTGCTGTCCTGATGGCAAGAAAAAAATTCCCGGAATTAGTCGACAAGCTCCCTGGGATATACAGGAAAAAAGGATTTCTGTGTCTTCCTGTACTTGGACTGGCTGTTTCGGTCTATCTCTTGATCCTTCAGGGCTGGAAGGCTCTCCTGTATGCGGCCGTCTGGATGATAGTCGGCTATCTGGTCTATTTAGTAGGGATCAGCAGAAATAAAAAAGAAATTCTTTCCCGTATGGACAGATGGCCTGAATCATAGACAGGAGATGGGACCGCCTATTGCCCTATTGCTTAGACGGTCCCCCAATATCAGAATCGGTATATATCTCCGGCGTGCATGGGAGAAAAGTTATCGTTAAACGCATGATAAAGCTCAACCTGGGCCTTAAAGCCGGTACAGTGTCCGGCCTTCACCGAATCAATATCCAAGGCCTTCAAGCCTGCAGCCGTTTTTTCGATCTTTTCATCGGAAGATTCAATGAGATGAAACCCCCCAATAATAGATGCAATCTTCCGAACGCCGGTATTTCGAACCCCTTGCTGGACAATATTCACAATTCCTCTGTGCCCACAGCCCGTCATAACGACTAACCCTCTATCTCTTACCACAGCGAAGAGGCTCAGATCATCAACGACAGAATCTTCTGATACATTCCCGTTTCGAATGGTTTTCAATGCCATACCAACCTCTTCATAGTCGGTAAGCATCTGAATCTCTCCACTCGTCATGAGGCCCGGCAGAAGTTCCAATGGATCGGAAACGAGACACAAAACTCCCCCTGCTTCCTCCACCACTTTGTTTTGGTCCTCTCCAGGTACGCCGATATAGCGCAAAAAAGGGTCGGTAATAACATGTACGCGAAAAAGATCGGGATGTGCAACGACAGGAAGGTTTCTTTTCCCCGTCGCTTTGATAATCTCAACGAGGCCTTGGGTGTGATCGTAATGACAGTGGGTCAAAACGATCATATCAATTGATCCAGGTGAAATATTAAGCAATTCCATATTTGTTAAGAGTGCTTTCGGATTTTGTCCGACATCCATGAGAATGTTGACACGTGTCTCACCTCGAACGGCATTGAGAAAAAGAGAAATGCCGTGCTGCCCCAAGTAAGGGGTTTCGTAACCAACGGAATCCTCCGCAACTACGGTGATTGTCAATGCATCAAGTTCTTTCACGTTCTCTCCTTCTCCGGAACTGCACTCATCATACCACATCTTCCGCGTATCAAAGATACTATTCCCGAAAAGCCTTTACCACAATCTCATCACAATCCGGTGATAGAAAAACGGGAATCATATCTAATGGCGCAGAAACCTGAAGATGAACCCCACCTTCATACAAGGTTCCTGTCCACGCATCCATCCATTGCCGATTTTGGGGTAGATAGACACTTCTGCCGACAGCACCCTTTTCATGTACGGGCGCAACAAGGATCTGGGAGCCGAATAGGTATTCGTCCCCGATATCCCAGCACGCCGAATCCTCCGGATAATCGAAAAATAACGGCCGCATCATAGGAAGTCCATCCTGAGAAGTTCGTTCCATTTCCCGGTAGATATACGGCCGTAACGTCTCTCTGATTCTAAGCATCTTTTGCAAAATTCCATAGGCTTTGTCACCGAAGGACCAAACCTCATTGTCCGCACCAGATTCCGTGGGATTTTCCGGCCGGGGATCCCTATTACCATGGAGCCGGCATAAAGGACAGAAAATTCCATATTCGAACCACCGTATAAGCAGTTCCTGAAATCCTTCATCATGGATATTACCCTCCATGAATCCTCCGATATCGGAAGTCCACCACGGGATACCGCTCATACCGACATGCAGGCCTACATGAATCTGGTCGGCAAAGGTCTGCCAATTCGACAAAATGTCCCCAGACCAAAGGGCAGAACCAAAGCGTTGTGTTCCAAGCCAGCCAGAACGGCACAAGAGCACAAAATCCCTCTCACCCTCTGCATATAATGCCTCGGCTATCCCTCTTTGATGGCACAAGGGGTAAAGATTGGCAACGGCTTTCCCATCTCCCAGAGAAAACAAAAGGTTGTCCATATCAAAGGGATATATCTCCGGCTCACAGCCATCCAACCAGTAATTTTTAATCCCCTTGTCGTAATACATCGCCTTCACTTTCTTCCAAAAATAGGTGCGTGCATCAGGATTGGTGGCATCATAATATTGGAGAAAGACCGGTGGAATATCGTTCGTATCAAAGAATGGAAAAAAAAGATTCATTCCTTTTACAGAATCGACCAGGTACCCTTTATTGGATAATTCTTCCGCATGTTTCGACTTAGGATTTATTGCCGGCCATATCGAAGCGACGACGGTTACGTCCTTCTGCCGCAATGTTTCGACCATTGTTTCCGGTGAAGGCCACAAACGCTCATCCCACTCGAAATCCCCCATGCGTGTCCAATGTAAATAATCAATGACGATTGCCGATAAGGGTATTCCCCGTTTTTGGTATTCATCCACAACGTTCAGAACTTCTTCTTGGGAAGCATACCGTAACTTACTTTGCCAAAACCCGGTAGCCCAAAAAGGAAGTTGCGGGGAATGGCCGGTTACATCTGCATACCGTGAATAAATTGTTTTATAATCACCTCCGGTGATGACGTAGTAATCAATTTTCCGCGCCTCCTCCGCTACCCAAGAGGTGCGGTTCTTCACCAATTCGACCTCTCCCAACGACGGATTATTCCATACAAAGCCATACATTTTCGAAGACAGCAGGAAGGGAATCGAGGTCTCGCCATTCTGCTGACATAAGGGAATAACAGCACCTTTATAATTGAACAATCCGTTCCGGTGCTGACCAAGGCCGTAAAATCTTTCTTCGTCATGTGAAAGGAACAATTGTCGTATACTCCAGGCCCCATTTTTTCTTTTGTACGTTCGACTTTTTGGGAAAAGAGTTGGGTTACCAGGCAGCCAGTCGGCTTCCTGAAAAAGCAACCGGCCTGTCTGTACATTCGAAAAGCTAAGCCGTCCTCCCGATGAAATTGCAACCTGAAGATCCCCCGAAGACAGCCGTGCCTTTTCTTTCTCAATCCGTATTGATAAGTCGTTATCGTTTATTGAAGCATGAGAAGCCTCAATGGTATAATAATCTTCCGTACAGGATGGGGCCTGCCAAGCTTGTACCCTAATCACTCCCGGTAATACGGCCTGCACCATTACGGTCTCACGGCCGCCTTTCCAGACTATACCTTCCTTATCCGCAGAAAAAGGAGTCGTGTTTATTTTATTCATGTTTTATCCTATCCTTTTATTGCACCAGAGGTTACACCTTGTACAATTTGTTTTTGGGCTGAGAAAAAAAGGATTATCATAGGTATTGAAGACAAAACCGTCGCTGCCAGAATATTTCCCCAAGCAGTATTATATGTTTGGAAAAAGCGCATTGTAGCCAAAGGCAGCGTATAGTTCTTAGGCGTTTGCAGCATAAGAAGGGGTAGAAGAAAATCATTCCAGATCTGAAGACCGAGGAGAATGATAATGGTGCTGGTGATAGGCTTCAACAACGGTAAAACAATTCGAAAGAAAATCTGATATACCGAAGCGCCGTCGATCTGTGCACATTCTTCCAAAGAGAGGGGAATGGTCTGAATGAATCCTCTGTACAGAAAAATTGCGGTCGGAGAAACCAAACCCAGATAGACCAGAACCATACCATATAGTTTGTTCATCAAAGACAATCGTCTGGCCATCACCACTATGGGAATCATAACGGACTGAAACGGCACAACAAATACGCTTAAAAAGAGAAAAAACAGAATGGTATTTAGTATACCTTTCGTCCTTGCAATCTTATATGCAGCCATCGAAGCTATCACAAGAATTCCAAAGACTGAAAAAGCTGTAATAACAATCGAATTTAGCAAAGTTTTTCCATATTTCATCATCTCAATGGTTGCAACATAATTGTCCACATAGAATGAGGAAGGGAGAACCAGCTTTGATACTAGATATTCCGAATTTGTCTTTAAGGAATTTATAATTACAAAGTAGAAAGGAGCAATAAAGATGCTGACACCTATGATGAGAATGATATAAATAAGAATGGTTTTGAGCAATTTTTCTACTGACATCTTTCCCTCTACAAATCAACTTCTTTGCGTTTCAGCAATATAATTTGTGTAAATGAAACAACAATAATAACAATCAGTAAAACAATGGCTTTTGCCGTCCCATATCCGTATTTGAAAGAATTGAATGTGGTATTATAAATATTTAGCAAGGCCGTCTCTGTTGCATGACCAGGCCCACCTCCCGTCATTGCATAGACAATATCGAATACCCGTAAAGAATTGATTGTCGAAAGGAAAATACATATAGTCAGAGACGGGATAAGCAGCGGTAATGTGATATGACGAAAAACAAAAACCTGACGTCCTCCGTCGATTGTTGCAGCCTCGTACAGTTCCCGAGGTATTGCCGTTATCCCGGCAATATAGATCAGCATATACCACCCCGTAGCCTGCCAAACCGAAGCAATGATCGTCGAATAGAGAGCGACCTGTGGATCACTCAGCCATCCTATCTGAAACACTGCAACCCCGATTTTTTTCCCTAATTCGAATGAAGCTTGACCAAGAAAAAATTTCCAAATCTGCCCGACCACAATGAGGCTAAGGACATTCGGCAAAAAGAATATCCCGCGAAAAAAGTTTCGCCCGACAACAGAAGGCTTTGTCAGGAGAACCGCCAAAAAAAGTGCAAGAAGATTTACGGTCAGTACATGTACGACGGTAAATTTCAACGTATTCTTGAAAGCTTCGAAAAAGATTTTGTCGTTAAGAATATTCCTGAAATTCTCAAGACCTACAAATGTCTTTGTCGCGGATATGCCATTCCATTCAAAAAAACTATAACGTACCCCATTGAAGACCGGAATCAGGAAAAAAAGAAAGAATAAAGAAAATGCCGGAAGAATAAACAAAAAATAATCTGCGCTATAATCGTGCTTTTTCATCGAATATGCATCTCATATGCTTGTCATCGGATTTTCGTTAATACTCTTAGTTGCTCCCGATATCCGACTTTAGAGGAGCAACTAAGACGTACAGATTGCTTTATTTTACTGCATCATCAAATGCCGCTTGGACATTTTCCATGACTTGGTCCTGGGATATTTGGTTACTGAGATAAGCCTGCATCGACTGTCCGGCTTCCAGCTTCACCCCACCGGGAGCGACCTTTAACCATTCCCAGGGAATAACATTGCCCTGGTCCAACGCTTCGGAGATATCAGTATAAACGGCATGGAGTCCCTTGGTATCAAATCCCTTCTGCGGAACATACGAAAAATTATATTTCGAAAGAATCTGGGCCGATTCAAGGGTCGAATAGTAATCGAAAAAGTCTATTGCCTCCTGCAGGTGCTTGCTATTTTTGATGATCCCAAGTCCGTTTGCCACACCAACGACAATCTTGTTATTTTCTTTCACGTTCGAATATGGTAGTGCTGCCAAATGGACATCAAGATTAGGATCGACGGCAAGTGCCGTTCTCAGAATCCAGTCTCCGTGGATTGCCAGTGCAGCTTTCCCCTGTCCAAAATAACTGGCTCCTTCCCCAAACGAATAGGAGAAGGGATTTTCCGGAACATTGTCCTTGAGGATATCGATATAGTTAAATACCTCGGAGAATTTTGCATCACTGAATTTCACCGTACCATTATACAGGCCCGCAACCAGGCTGGGGTCCTGGTTTAAGATCGGGCTGATTCCGAACAAAAGATACTGGTCGGCCGCCCACGTTTCATTAAACATCGACGTAAAAGGAGTAATCCCTGCGGCATTAAGTTTGTCGACCGCGGCTTTCAATTCGGACAAAGTAGAGGGGACCTTGTTGATATGTGCTTGCGCCAACAATTTCGGATTGTACAACATCCCATAGCCTTGGAGATGAAACGGAACCGAATAAAGCCTTCCGTCTATCATGTTTGGTTCCTTCGCAACATCAAACAAGCGAGATGCAACGGGCCTGTCGCTTAGATCCAACAACATATCTGCAGCAACAAATTCTTTCAGCCGTTCCTGATCAACCATAACGATATCAGGCAATGTATCGGTTGCCATCATCGATTGAAATTGCGTAGCATAGTCTTTTGAATTAAAAATCGTTGTAATTTTTATATTGGGATGCGTCTCTTCGTACGCCGCAATTATCTCCTTCGTTCCCTCTTCGAGATCACCATGACCACAGAAAAAAAACAATTCGGTCTTTCCCGCTTCCTGATCTCCTGATGCATAGGTAAACGTACTCAAAAAAATAAGCAATACGATCATTACCCCTATCTTCTTCATGTTCCCCTCCTTGCTGGGAAATTACCATTCAAATGGCAAAGGCTTTTTCAGCTGAATCGTAAAAAAATAGCTTAGCTAAGCTTGATATACGTATACCATGGGTAAATCAATGTGTCAAGAAAAAGAAAGCTGCATGTAGTGCATTATACGATCACTGCATATCAGTCAAATGACAGGTGATTCTTATCAAGATCGCTATTTTCAGCCAACATGACTTCCTGCACCAAATGGATATCGTCCCGAGGTATGAAGCCGGTTTCCACCATCTCCTCGAGAACCTTGACGGCGTAAAAGCCCTGCTGAATAGGGTTTTGAAAAATAATTGCCGTTATCATATCTCTTGCAAAAAACTCTTTGTAGCCGGGGAAGGTATCGTGTAAAAGGACTTTCGGTAGCGGCCTTTTTGATTCGGCAAGGACTTCCATAAGAAGCTGATTAATTGGCGGGACCAAATATATCGCATCAAAGCATACCTCGGACTCGTTTATGATAGTCTTGAGTTCGAGTCCAACATCTGTCGCACCTTGTTCAAGGTCAACGCCCTGTATGGTATTGATGATGGATGGATACCTCTCTTTCATCACGGACATAAAGCCGTCAATACGCAGATGATTAACTTCTGCAGAAATATTCTGCTTTGTATGATCATCGGTTATTACAAGGATTTTCGACGTTCCTGCCACACATTTCCCCAAGAATTCAGCCGCAAGTCGGCCTCCTCCTATATAATCAGGGCCGATATAACAAAGGCGATGCGACTCCTTAGCATCAATATTGAACAAAATATAAGGAACCTGTGCATCATCCAATACACGGAAAATTGCAGTCATATCATATTCTTCATTGTTGACAAGACCGACGGCATCAACCCCTTCGGCAATAACGGCCGTCAAGGCAGAAAGGTACTCAACACTATTTTTGTTTGCAATCCGATAGTACTCCACGGAATAATTGAAGTGTTTAACCTGTTCTTTCGCAAGTCCTATTCCAGACTCGACAGAGTCCCAAAAAAACCGGGGCGTGTCAGTAGAGAACAGTACAATACGAGTTACCTTTTTCTGGACCAAGGTTTGGGCCGCCCGATTGGCTTGGTAACCGACCTCGTCAGCGTAGGCGAGTATTCGCTCTCGTAACTCAGGAGAAATGTTCCCTTTATTATGAAGGGCCCTGTATACTGTCATCTGGCCAATGTGCAGGGCCTGCGCAATGTCCTTTTGCGTCACTATTTTTTTCATGACAATCAACACTATATCAAATTTGTAGGCAAGCTCAATATAAAGGCTTGAAATTTTGGTTTCAATACATCAGGTGCTTTTTTTCTCTGCTTGCCCAAAGCTTAAAAGCATCGTAGAGTCAGAACACAATATAAGAGGTATGTATGCACGTTACTGATCAGCTATTCGGAGACCGTTCCTTCCGAAAAGAGCTGCTTCGCATTGCCGTCCCCGTTGCGCTTCAGAATCTTCTCATATCAAGCCTTTCAGTTGTAGATACCCTTATGATCGGTCAGCTTGGCGAGGTGGAGATTGCAGCAGTCGGACTGGCAAATCAACTTTTTTTCCTCTCACTTCTCTTCTTTTTCGGGGTCTCAAGCGGCGCATCGGTCTTTATCGCCCAGTTCTGGGGAAAGAAAGATATCCCGTCGATTCACCGAACCGTAGGCTTTGCCTTCAGTTTCGCAGGTTCTGCCGCCATACTCTTTAGTCTTCTTTCTCTCACTATCCCCGACCAGATCCTCAGGATTTTTACTACCGACGAAGCAGTCGTAACGGTCGGTGTCGAATACTTAAGGGTGGTGGGGATAAGTTATCTTTTTGTTGCGGCAAGTGTTCTATCATCGGTAAGCCTGCGCAGTATCGAAGAAGCAGCTACCCCTCTGCGGGCAACGACAGCATCGATCATAGCAAATATCATCCTCAATTATCTCCTTATCTTCGGGAAGTTCGGCTTTCCTCAAATGGGGGTTGCCGGGGCAGCCCTGGCAACCACAATTTCACGATGCCTGGAACTGATCATCCTCTACCATGCAATCTTTGTCAAAAAGAATATCTTGGCCGCTCCCGTCCGGACCTTTTTTGACTTCAACAGCTCTTTTGTCCGTCGCTTTCTCAAGACTGCGACCCCGGTAATTCTCAATGAAATGGCCTGGGCAACCGGCATGGTTGTCTACAAGATCGTATTTGCAAGAATGGGAACCGGAGTAATTGCAGCAATGAATATCGTTGATACCGCAAGCAATCTTCTTTTTATTATCTTTATGGGAACGAGTAATGCCTGTGCGGTCATGATTGGTAAGCGGGTCGGGATGGGAAAGAAAGAGGAAGCATTCACAGCCGGAAGGCATTTCATTGCAATAGGATTCTTTTTCGGAGCAGTGGTAGGACTCGGAGCACTCCTTCTTGCTCGTTTCATTCCCGGTCTTTTCAATGTAAGCGACCAGGTAAAATTAATGACGGCACGAGTTCTTCGTCTTTTCCCTATTATCTTTCCACTTAAGGCCCTTAATATTCACACCGTCATCGGTATCTTTAGAGCCGGAGGCGACACGGCCTTCAGCTTTTTTGTGGATCTTTCCGGAGTCTGGCTCGTGGGGGTGCCCCTTGCATTTTTGGGAGCCTTTGTATGGGAACTGCCTATTCATCTGCTCTTTTTGTTGTTGGGTATGGAAGAAGTGTGCAAAACTATCATGGGTCTTCTTCGTTTTCGAAGCAGACTTTGGGTCAGGGATATTACCGAAGG
>JGI2924J29684_1077921_pt1 | contig 25413 bp, 24 predicted proteins | sample BenlonsequencITS_FD_29684 | JGI IMG/M metagenome (IMG submission 29684)
CGTACATCTTGCGCCTCCTTTGTTCATTATATCTTTCCACTGAAAAATTACTTTATAACCTATCCTCTTAAACTAGTTTAACACTTTCTCTAAAAACAAACACTCTTTGTCCATAAAATTGTAGTACCTTTGATAATCAGTAAAGCCAGATGCGATATCTTTTGTTTTTTAAAAGGTTAACTCTGAAATTTTTTCAGGGATACACAATTACCCGTTCAACAAATAGAAAAAGCCCTGATTTCTCAGGGCTCAATTCTTTCAAACAAGACCATACTTTTTAGAACAATCCACTTACCTTACCAGTCTTTGTATCCACATCAATTCTTCGGTAAGCTGGGTCTGAGCTTGTTCCTGGCATTAAACTAATTGCACCTGCCATTGGGCAAAGGAATTTTGCTCCTCCGTAAACTAATACATCACGGATAGGCAGTCTCCAACCTTTAGGAACACCTTTCAGTGCGGGATCATGAGATAAACTCAAATGAGTTTTTACCATCATGGTTGAAAAATCAGCATAATAGGGATCTGATTCAAATCTCTTAGCCTTAGCTTCAGCCTCAGGTGACCAATCGACACCGTCTGCACCGTAAACTTCCTTAGCAATAAGCTCAACACGTTGACGAAGGGGCATTTCTAGTGGATAGAGGCATTTAAAATTGGACTCTTCTTCGCAGGCATCCATAACAGCATCCGCTAACTCTAAAGCGCCATCGCCGCCATTGAGCCAGTGATCTGAGTGGGCACAACGAGCACCCGCAGCTCCAACTATCTTCTTGATCAAATCGATTTCAGCTTGAGTATCTGTATAGAACCCATTAATGCAAACAACAGGTACAATACCGGATTTCTTAATGATTTCTAGGTGATGTAATAGATTCGCACATCCCTTTTCAACCAGTTCAAGATTTTCCTTGGTGTACTCATCAGGTAATGGACGACCTGGTACCACTGCTGGTCCGCCGCCATGCATTTTAAGTGCACGAATCGTTGCCACAAGAACAGAAACATTTGGCTTTAAGCCACCCAAACGGGCTTTAACGTTCCAGAACTTCTCAAATCCAATGTCGGCAGCGAAGCCACTTTCAGTAACATGATAATCAAACATTTTCAGACCAACCCGGTCCGCAATAATGGATGATTGCCCGATTGCAATATTAGCGAAAGGACCCGCATGAACCATAACCGGTTGACCTTCAGCAGTGTAACAAATAGTTGGATTAATCGTGTTCCGCATCCAAGCAGTCATAGCGCCGTCAACTTCTAAATCTGCAGCAGTTACAGGTTGACCAGTTTTGTTATAAGCAACTACGATCTTCCCAATCCGCTCTCTGAGATCCGGCAGATCTTTAGCGACAGCCAAAATAGCCATTAATTCTGATCCAACAGCAATCCCGAATTTTGACTGCATTTGGAAACCATCTTTTTTACCGCCAATACCAATAATAATATTTCTTAGTCCCTGAGCAGCATAATCGATAACCCAGCCCATTTCCACATTTTTAGGGTCTATGTCCAAACGCTTCAAGCCTCTTTTAGCTAACTCTTCATCCGTATAGTTAGCCTCATGCTGCATCCGGGCATTTAGGGCAACCATGCAAAGATTATGAGCGTTCATGATGTCATTAATATCTCCTGTGAGTCCTAAAGAAAACTCAGTCATTGGAATCAAGAGGGCGTTACCACCACCTGCAGCAGTACCCTTAATATTCATAGTTGGGCCGCCGGAGGGTTGACGTACTGCGCCGCCAACATTCTTGCCTCTCTTAGCCAGTCCTTCAATAAGCCCCAGAGTCGTTGTAGTTTTTCCTTCACCGAGTGGTGTTGGAGTGATTGCTGTTACTTCAATATATTTGCCATCAGGTTTATCTCCAAGGCGCTCCATCATTTTCAGAAAGTCTACTTTAGGGGTTTTTCCATATGGGATTATTTCCTCTTTTCTGAGGGATAACTTTTCGATTAATTCGTCCACGGTAGGCATGTTTTTCTCGGCCTCTTCGGCGATCTGCCAGTCTTTAAGTTTTGTTGCATCCCAAGCCATTTTTAAATCCGCTCCCTTATAATAAATTTCTACTTTCCCTAAATAATATGGAAAGCTTTCCCGCACCTCAGTTAACAGTAGTATCTAAAAATAGTCAATCCCTTCGCAGCCTCCTAATCAATAAGAATTAGTATATTCCACAAAATGTATTTTTATTTTAAGTAAAAAATACATTGCAGAGTTAAAATTTTCCCAACAATTATTTCTGACTCTGGGTGCCGGGCGGTCTCGAAATAGACACAATAGTTTGATTCGACACGCATTTCTGATATCCTGCTTTTAATCTAATCTTTTAGGCATGTTTTCCGCATCAAAAATATCAGGTACTCCAAAAGTTTTTTCGAATGACCATGACTATCCCATCATCATCTAAATCCCCCCCGCTTACTCTGCGAGCTTCCTGACCAATAAGATCCGCCATTTCCTGAGATTTATCTAAGGGAGTCTTCTCTAAAAACTCCATAATCCAGTCCCCCCCTTCCTTTATAACATCTTGCACTCCATCGGTTAACAAAATCAGCGCTTCCCCACTCTGCATATCCATTTCAATGATGGGAGTATCAATCTGGTTTAAAATACCTGCAGGAAGGCTTGATGATTCGATTTTTTTAACTCCATCTTGTCCAATCAAATAGGAGGGTGATGCCCCTACTTTTATTAACTTCAACCCGGTAGATTCTAAATCAAGAATGGCCATGTCAATGGTTACAAAGCTTTCTTCGGGCGATCGCAATACTAAAATGGAATTAAGTGCTTGAATAGCACCCTCAGGCTTAAAACCCGTTGTTAACAGTTGCTCTAGAAGGGTTAAGGCCGTCGCACTCATCTTCGCAGCATTTTTCCCCACACCCATTCCATCACTCAGAACAAAGGCATGTTCTTTTGATGAGAAGGCAATTGAAGCATAATTATCTCCACTCATTCCGTTTCCGGTTTTAGCAAATGTGGTTATCCCTACATCTAGAAAGAAGCGACGCCGACGTGCTAGATTTGATGGTTTTACTACTTCCCAGTTATGTTGTGTGTGCAGCTCTTTCGCCAAATTTCCGATAACTTGTGAAACGTTGAGAAATTGCCGGGACAATGCCTCTTGATTACCTATCAAGCGGCGTCGCCATGTTTCTTGGCTCCTTTCTTGCTCAATAATAAACTGAACTCCCAACAACATCTCTTTTAATCTCCCACAGTGTCGTTTCCACTCAATTGGTAAGGATTGCAATTTTATATCTGTTTCTTTTTCTACCAGGCCAAAAAGCTCGAAAAAAATATGGTATGTTTTGTAAAACTCTCGATTCCAACATACATCCATTGTCGGACAGGAATGGCATACTCGCTCAACTAGGACATTCATTAATTCCGGAACCTCAGGACGCATCTCAAAAGACTCCGCTTCCGCAGCCTGATAACTCATTGCAATCTGATCAAAGATCTCCGACAAAGCCTTAACTTTAGAAACTGTTGTCTCAACTTCCGGTATAACTTTAGGCTTTAAAAAATTCTTTTCCGGTGTTGCTCCTGGCCAAATCAAAAAGAGAAACAGGCCAACCGTTGAGGAAATAAGCTGAGAATAGATTGCCTCCTGTCGCAGGAAAATAGTAAGAATCAGCATAACCGCTATAAAGGCTGTCCCTATTCCCAGTTTGCCAAATCGCCGGAAAGCTCCGGTACAAAATCCTGCCAAACCATATATTCCCGCATCAATCAGATTCTGAGTACTTATCGACAATTGGGGCATAAAACCGAGCAGTGCTCCCACACCTGCAGCAGTTCCGGACCCATAACGTTCTGAAACAAATAAAGTGAAAAAGCTCAACAAGACAATAGCAAAATTAATTCCCATGACCTGAACCCCTTGGAGACCGCTGATTACACCAATTAGGATAAAAAGCCAAGCAATACCTTGTTCGTTTTGAAATTCGCCCTTCCAAATTACTTCCTTATGACATAAAGCAAACCAAAAAATAATTGAGCATCCTCCTACAATCATTCCCTGCAGAGCAACTATCAAAAAGGCATAAGGATCAGGATCTGTAAAGGTAATTGTAAGAAATGAGACTAAGGCTGTCATAACGCTTGTTGCTCCAACCAAATAAGCCCCTTCGTGATTTTTCTTCCGCACTAAAGGTAAAACAACCATCAAGGAGGCTAAAACAGCTACACTTTTTAGGACGAAGGATATGTCATTTAATGATACCATACCGATTAAAATACCAAGTATACCAAACGGAAAACCTTTCTCCCCTCTAAGTATCAATGCTGCCCCAAAAGCGACCCCGAAGGGGTATAACTCAAAAATGCTTCCTCGAGCCAACACCCCCCCTAATAACATGGGAAGAACCGCACTTTCAATGGAAATTCTGCTTCGCAGACCTTGATCTAGTTTCAGTGTCGCCCACTCTGCCATAATGTCACCTCTTAACCATTTATTGGTAATATTATAACTTAAATTATTGGCAAAGCTTGTCTAGTAACGTCAATAACGCACAGAAACTTTCGACTTCATTCATAGTTAATCTCTTAAAAATACCGAGATGTTCTTTATGGCAAAGATATATTCCAGCATTTTAGTAATTGTCTCAAATTAAAATATTAGAAAACTTGGCTAGCGCCCGAAGACACTGGCTTCGCACGTATTAAACCTTCTTGCGGTATATAACGCAAGTTTATAACTTTCTGACTGTAAAATAAAAAACCGCCTTTCGGCGGTTATATTAGTAACGACTTGATCCTCTACCTCCACGTTTAGAGTCTGTGGCACGACGGAATTCAGTTTGACGTTCATCACTGTCTTTTATAAACTTAGCCAATTTATCCTCAAAGGACACAGTCGGCGGAAGACGGCGTTCACGACCCACATTACGAACAGTGGGGTTTGCTTGTTTAATAGAGAGTCCTATTTTCCCTTTTTCGTCAACGTGAATGACCTTTACTTTAACATGGTCTTGTTCCTTTAAGTAATCTCGAACGTCCTTGACATAAGCATCTGCGACCTCCGAGATATGTACTAGTCCGGTAATTCGATCCGGCAATTCAATGAATGCCCCAAAGTTCGTGATCCCTGTAACGACACCTTCAACAATACTGCCAACGTCAATGGCCATACGAAGCAAACTCCTCCTTGTGATGATCTATCTATACTTATCTATATTATATGCAGTAGATTTCATGCCTGTCAAGGTTAAGAAGACTAATGTGCAGTACTAATTCTTGGGAGAAATGAGAATTTCGCCTTGTTTTACAAGGCCTAGCTGTTCACGGGCTAACTGTTCAATGTAACTCGGCGTGTTTAAACGAGTAATCTCTTCATTGAGAAGTTTCTCTTGTTTAAGCAATTTGGCCTTTTCCTCATTCAGCTGAGCTAGTTGACCGTCTACCCTAGTTCTAAGATTCCATATCTGCCACATCGAACTTCCGACGATTATCATGACTGTTAAAAATATAAGAATAGAGCTTTGACGAATTCGGACTCTTTGGTAATTTCTTGAGTTAATCTTCCGACGAGCCCTCTTCATCTAATTCCTCTCCTCCTAACCCAAGTTCCGTACCTGGAATAATACATACAATTTCGTACCCCTTACTTCTTGCCCGAGTTAATAACGTAGCAACTGAGCTCTGACTAAGATGAAGGCGCTTAGCAATGTCCTCTAAAGATTTTCCACTTTCTTTGAGAATTACTGCTTGGCGTTCCCGAAAACTAAGTTTCTCTAAACCCCTAATTTCTAGTTGCACCCCGGCACGCCCTTGCTTAAAGTTATTCACAATTTGTGGATATACTGTGGACATATTGCCTACAAACCATGTACAAACTACTTACAATTGGGATAATATCTTCATTATAGTCACTAAGCCTTAAGGAATCAATACCTCTGGAAAATTTTAGCCATTTGTTCGTGGGGGTAACAGACTCTTCAACCATTCCCGCAGTTTGATTTTCGTGTTTACAACTCTCTTAAAAAAGATAACTTCTCCAATTCTAAAAAGAAGCAAACTTAACCATTGTAAAATAGCGAAGGGTGGTCGCATAATCAGTACTAAGCCACGAATAGGAATCCTAATGCCTCTATGGATAAGCTCCACGAGAAATGCTATAAATCTATAGAATCCAAAGAAAGCTCTCAAGGCAAACCGGCTTAAAACTTTCAAGTACAACCCTAAGCCCAGCAAACTCCCCCAAATAATATACATGCGGAAGTCAAGGGCATTAGCTCTTTCAAAATAGTAAAATAGTATCACCATCGCTATTAGTGAAAAAGTTACGTCCCCGAAAAATGTTAAGATTTGCCCCCAGTTTTGCCAGCGACGAAAAGAACGGTAAAAGTCAAAAACTAATCCCACAGCCGCGCCAGCGAAGATTACCCAAAAAAATGTTTCGAATTCTGAGATTGCCCTTCCTCCTCTCCCTCTAATTCTAATAAGCTTTGGGAGGAATCCATTTAATCCAGGTCAACGAAATACTCTGTTCAAAAATCCACGACGTGAAGCATTCCCCGGACTTCGATGATAGATTAAAGCACCCACCGACCCCTGAAGATCTACTAAACCTTCTTCAAGATTAAGCAACTTAATGCCTAACTGATCCCCTTTGACACTTAAGATCCCAAGTTCGGTTTCCAGAATAATTTCCTTGGGGTCAAAGGACTGAACCTTTCGGATCCCCGACAATTCGAGAAGTTCTCGGTTCTCCATGACAAGGCGATGCCCTTTGGCAGCTTTTTCGACCATGCCCCATCCCCCTATCTCTTTTTCTTCTATAACCCTATTCAGCTTGCCCGAACTTTAGACATTAGGAATTAGTTTTAGTTGTAACGCAATTCATTCCTCCTTAAAGACATTACTGGAATATGATACGTTCAGGCTCTGAAAAAGTTCAGACTACCGGCAAATTACTCCAAACTATCTATTCACTTGTCATCCAGATTCTCTTCAAGGCACTCAAGTGAATCAACACGTACTTTTAAGCGACAATCCAATGTTCTTTCTCCTTTCCAATCCCAGAAGATTATACTCTGATAGTAATTTAGTTCTTGAATTATTGCTGACGAAAGTAAAAAGGGGCCACCCCTTATTGAATGTCCTTAAACATTCAATAGGAGGTAGCCCCTTATACTTTCTGATGTATTAAAAAAACAGAGTCTCTTTAATTAAGACTCTGTCCTTCGTTCATCTCGAATCAATTCGTAGAGCGTCTGTGCTTCGTTAGCTTTAACACTGTTCGGAGTTGACAATACTTGAACTTCAATCACTCGATTAGCAAACTCTAAAACTATTCGATCCCCTATTTTGACCTCTGCCGAGGGCTTAGCAAGCCTTCCGTTAATTGAAATTTTTTCACCAACACAGACGTCCTTAGCTACCGTCCGGCGTTTTATTAGTCTAGATACTTTCAGATATTTGTCAATACGCATATAACCCCCCCTTTATAGGTCTTTGGGTCAGTAGGCTTCGTTTACATCCTGCAAGACCAGCTAATTCGTGCAACCCCATCAATAAACTTTGGGGCAAGACAAATCTTGGCAGATATACAAAGTCAGGTTCCAGCAAGACCTAGAACCTGACTTTATCACCAGTCCGAAGACTTATTTCTGTACTGCGTCCTTGAGAGCTTTTCCTGCCTTGAAACCAGGCACCTTTGCAGCAGGGATTTGAATTTCTTCCTTGGTTTGTGGGTTTCTCCCTGTCCGTGCTGCACGTTCTTTAACTTCGAAAGTACCGAATCCAACTAGTTGGACTTTTTCACTTTGTGCCAACGATTCCTCAATCACTTCAAAAACAGCTTTTACTGCTTTCTCTGCATCCTTCTTGGACATGTCAGCTTTCTCTGCAACTGCGCTAACTAATTCAGCCTTATTCAAAATGAGTCCCTCCTAAATAACTGATCTACTACGTAAATTATATTTCGCGATAAAAAACCATTCTCCTGCTTTTTTTGGATTAGATTACTCCATATTACCACTTTTTTCTTGGGATTTTGCCTTTTCCCAGAAAACATCCATCTGTTCAAGAGAAAGAAGCTCAAATTCAATCCCATTGTCTTTGCTTAACTCAACCATTTTTAAAAAACGTCTCTGGAACTTATGTATTGTATCCCGCAAAACTTCTTCAGCATCAAGCTTTAAAAACCTCGAAAGATTAACGATTGCAAACAACAAATCACCGAACTCTTCACGAATTCCAACCTCATCAGCTAAGGCATTCTCTAGCTCTTTTAATTCCTCCAGCACTTTAGCCCAAGGGCCTTCTATATCTGACCAATCAAATCCTATTTTTCCTACTCTGCGTTGTGTAGAAGTCGCCCACATAAGAGCCGGTAAACCTTTAGGATCACTAAAGAAGTCAGACTCCTTACGGTTCTCGCTCTGTTTCTCCTTTAATTTGATTTTATCCCAAGTGACAATGACGTCATCCGCGGTCTCTGCCCTTTCCTCTCCAAAAACATGAGGATGCCTACGAATCATTTTTTGAATAACTTCTCTCAAAACATCTTTAAGTCCAAAGGTACCTGCTTCAGTGGCAATCTGAGCATGAAAAACTACTTGCAATAGTAAGTCTCCCAACTCTTCACACAAATTATACATATCTTGTTTCTCAATAGCATCGATAACTTCATAACTTTCTTCAATTAAGTATTTCTTTAATGACTCATGGGTTTGTTCTCTATCCCATGCACAACCTCCTTCCGAACACAAAGTCCTCATTACTTTAGCCAACCTATTAAAAGAAGTGACCTCTGTATTTGGGGGTAAAACAATTGTTGTCAAATGGTCATATTCTCCATGATCCATTTCATAAAGCGGAAGCCTGTCAATATGCTCGTAGGCTGTTCCTAAGGCTTGGACAACATAAACCCAAGCTTCATCAGGATAGACTTCCATAAGATCCAATTTGACCTCAGAAGCAATTAATTTATTATACACTTGGGGAACAATCAGCCACTCCCGCCCTGTATGTTCGAAGTCCTTAAGGGCACTATAGTTTATTATTGAGACTCCATCGATTGGGTCGAATTTCAAAACCCTAAAAATCTCATCCACAAAACTCATAGCTGGGTGGATTACTACATCATACTCTTGCGCAAGCCTTTCTTCAATTAGTTGTACAGTCTTTTCCGCAACCATGGGATGTCCGGGTACCGTATAGATAACCTCAGGGCTTTTACTTAATTCCTGGCGAAGATGCTCAATTATCGTTTCATAGACTTCCTCAAAAGTATTTTCTTTTGCATAGACTTCATCAAATGATTCTATACATACCCCTTCTGCCATTAACTCTTGCACACAAGGATGCTGAGCTGTGCGCGCAAAGACTTTATTCGCACTACAGATACGTCGATAGTTTCCAAGGGTTAACTGCTCTAGCCCAGCCGGGCCTAACCCAATAACATGAAGACACGAAGACATTTTCGGTATCACCTCTTATATATTTTACCACAAACTTTCTTGGTCAGTATAGCCAAATCGCCGCTCTTACGCCTTACCGGCGTAAGAGTTTGGTCAAAAGTATGAAAATCGTGTTATTTATATTCTAACCAAAATTAACCCCGAGTTTGTATGATATAAAAAAAAAGCGGTGAGACCGCTTTATCAAAGTTTATCACTCCATATTAGGATGTGTTCATTTTTTCTGGAGAACGCCCTTCTAATGCGATTCTCCTTAGCGCCTGACTTTGCGCCTTTAGTATGTTGCAAATCTCTATGCCTAATAAAGTCCATCGATAACTATGTAAGTCTATGGAATTAAGTTTTATTGTTCCATTTGTTTGGCTAAAAATCCGGCTGCGGTTTCTACCAATTTAACTTCCAAGTCACCCATCTTCATGTTAGCATCTTTGGACATTAGAATCACTGCACCAATTGGATCTCCTTGGGTAATAATTGGTGCGACTACTTCACTGGTAACTTTGCATTCCTCATCCTCATTATCCGGGCAAGTTTTACAAGAGGCATGTTCTCCTGCTATACCTATTTGTACAGTCTTTCTTTCTTCCATTGCCTGTTCTACTGCCGGGCCAATGGCTTTATTCAGATACTCTTTCTTTGATGCCCCAGCGACAGCGATAATTGTATCTCGGTCGGTAATACAGGTTATATGCCCCGTCGCCTCAAATAATGAGTCTGCATATTCTTTGGCAAACTCTCCCAATTCGCGGATAGGGGAATATTTTTTTAATATTACTTCACCTTCCCGATCAACAAAAATCTCTAACGGATCTCCTTCTCGAATACGAAGAGTCCGACGAATTTCTTTTGGTATAACGACACGACCGAGGTCATCGATTCTTCTTACTATACCTGTTGCTTTCATAGACGCACATTCCTCCTTTTGTCGTTTTCGAATCCTATTTCGTCTTGTCCTTTTTGCTTCTGTAGTTTTTATTTGTAAATTCAATGATAGTATATATCTAGGGATTGCCAATTATTCATTATTTTCCAATGCAAAACAAAAGAAGGCATCTTTACAATGCCTTCTTTCACCCGTTTTCCTAGCTTATTGGCTTATATCCTTGAGAATACTCTATTTTTGCATTTTTTCGAAGATCGTCAAAATAGGTCTGAAACTTTGCGTCTTTAGCTTGGTTCAAAGCGTCCTGTCCTACTTGACCCTTCACCTTTTCGTATTCTGGAGCCGCTGCAGGTGTATGAGCTTCAACTTTAATTATATGATACCCAAATTCGGTTTTCACAGGTGTTGTTGAATAGGTTCCTACTTTTTGAGCAAAAGCCGCAGTTTCAAATTCAGGAACCATTTTTCCCTTTGTAAAAGATCCCAAATCCCCGCCAGACTCTTTAGCCCCTGGTTCAATGGACTTTTCTTTAGCAAGCTCTTCGAAATTAACGCCCGTATCTAATTGAGCGATGATTGCTTTGGCTTCATCTTCAGTCTTAACTAGAATATGCCGAGCCTTTACACTTTCAGGTTGACTGTAATAGGCAATATTTTGATCATAAAAAGATTTGATATCCGCATCACTCACTGTAACATCATTGGTAATTTTTCCGTAAACTGCCAAGAAGTTTCGTAATTCGGTTTCTGCCATTCCTTGTTGTTTAAGAGTATCTTGAAATGTTGCTTCATCACCCATGTTCTTTTTAATAGTTTCCTCTTGCTCTTTTACTTTTTCATCCTCTGGATTAAGGGCAAGCTTTTTAACCTCTTGGGCCATTAGCTCCCCTTCAACCATACGATCTAACAATTGACTCTTGATCTGGGGTAATGCTTGTTTTCCTTGGTCAGTGTCGAATTTCATACCCTGTTTTTCATAAATTTTTTGGGCCTCTTCAACACGAGCATCATAATCTTTCACTAAGATTGGACTTTCGTTAACTTTAACTGCCCATTTTCCTCCAACCAGCGAAGAGCACCCCGTGGTCACAAGCATCAATGCCAGCACTCCATAAATCAACCCAACACGGGACCTTCTCATATAGACACACCCTTTCAATTAGACGTGAGAATAGTATATCAAGGAGTTGTCCTTGAAGCAATGTCGCAAAATGTCGAGAGCACCCGGCGAACTGCCTCTATGGTTGCTTCTTGACCAAGGGTTCGAATACGTATCTTGCACTCTAAATTTCCATTAGGCATAGTTTTAAACGACAATGGATAAGGGGATGCTGACGCCACGGACATCAGATGTTCACCGGTCAAGAAGTCAATATTAGCTAAGAAACGCAGACTAACGTTTTGTTTGGCCTGCTGGATTTGCTCGATTTTCAACGAACCAGCCAATAATTTTATTCGAATAATTTCAATAAGGTGTTCCACTTCTCGGGGAGGGGTTCCAAAACGATCGACCAGTTCATCCACCATCTCACTAAGTTGCCCCTCATCACGCACCATAGCTAAGCGTTGATACAGTGATGCTTTGGTTTGATTATCCGCAACATAGGTATCAGGTAAATAAGCATCCACTTGCAGTTCAATGCTAGGTTCTATGGCCTCTTCAACTTTCTCCCCACGAAGTTCCTGAACTGCTTCTTTTAACATCTGACTGTACATTTCAAATCCTACAGCAGCCAAATGCCCGTGCTGCTGAGCACCAATTAAATTCCCAGCACCCCGAATTTCTAAATCTCGCATCGCTATCTTAAAACCTGCTCCATATTCTGTGAACTCACGTATAGCAGCCAAGCGTTTTTCGGCAATTTCTGTAAGAACCTTTTGAGGCTTATACAAAAGATAAGTATAAGCTTTACGATTAGACCGTCCGACCCTCCCTCGCAGTTGATAAAGTTGAGATAATCCAAAATGATCTGCCTCATCAATAATCAAAGTATTGGCGTTAGGCATATCCAGCCCTGTTTCAATAATTGTTGTGGATACCAAGACATCCATTTCATGTTCTAGAAAATCCAGCATAACTTTTTCTAATTCTCTTTCGCGCATTTGCCCATGGGCTACTCCAAACCTCGCTTCAGGCACTAATTCACTCAAGAAACGTGTAACTTGATCCATATCCTCAACTCGGTTATGCACATAGAAGACCTGTCCTCCGCGTTGGATTTCACGACGAATTGCCTCCCGTACCACATCAGCTCTAAATTCAGTAACATAGGTTTGAACGGGATAACGCCCTTCCGGCGGGGTCTCGATAACACTCATATCCCGAACTCCCACGAGGGACATATGCAGTGTTCTGGGGATTGGAGTTGCCGATAAAGTCAACACGTCTACATTTCCTTTAAGGGTTTTAAGTTTTTCTTTGTGTGCAACGCCAAAACGTTGCTCCTCGTCGATAACCAATAACCCTAAATCATTGAATTTGACAGCTTCTGAAAGGATACGATGCGTCCCCACTATTATGTCAATCTTCCCATCTTTAAGTCCCTTAATTATTTCCTTTTGTTCCTTCTGGGAACGAAAACGGCTTAGCATCTCTATACTTATCGGATACCCAATAAAGCGTTCTTTAAAGGTATTGAAATGTTGTTGAGCAAGAATTGTGGTAGGAACAAGTACTGCTACTTGTTTGCTATCCATCACAGCCTTAAAGGCTGCCCGAAGAGCAACTTCTGTTTTTCCGTAGCCAACATCTCCACAAAGCAACCGATCCATAGGTCGTGAACGCATCATATCCGACTTGACGTCGGCAATACTCTGAAGTTGATCTGGAGTTTCAACGTAGGGAAACTTATCCTCAAATTCATTTTGCCAGACATTATCCTGGGAAAAGGCATAACCTTTAATAGCTTCTCTCTGCGCATATAGCTTTACCAGATCAATAGCCATTTCCTTGACAGCACTTCTGGTCTTCTTCTTGACTTTATACCATTCTGAACCGCCAAGTTTGTAAAGCTTCGGCAAAGTTTCCCCAGCACTCCCCAAATACTTCTGAAGGAGATGGAGTTGATCTAAAGGAACATAAAGCCGGTCTTCCCCAGCATAACGAATCCCAAAATAGTCTTTGGCAATGCCACCCACTTCTAACCGTTCAATACCTGTAAATTGACCTATTCCATGATGAACATGAACTACAAAGTCTCCGGGCTTAAGATCCGATACAAAAACATTCTTCGGAACCGGTGGGTTTGGTTTTTTGCCGGCAGCCTTACTCTCTCGTTTGTAGATTTCTGCTTCGGTCAGAATAACAAGTTTCCCCAAAGGCAACTCGAAGCCCTGATCAAGAGAATATGGATAGATATAGACATTTCCTTCCTCAACCGGATCCTGTAGCTCTTTACGAGCTGCAGTTACTCCTCTATCCTTCAGGCCTTGAATCAACCGGTCAACATGATCCTCATCTCCAACAAATAGCGCAACCACGTTCCCTGCATCCTTGCGATGTACAATCTCATCAACCAATTTACTTGTTTTCCCCATAAAACCTGTTAGAGGTCGAGCATTAAGGTTAAAAATTCGCTTGGGCGAAAGCCCAGGCGCCTGCCTCAGGAGAGTAGAAAGTCCGATCAAGGGGTGATGTTCGCCAAATTTCAATAGTTCCTCGTAAGCAATATATTGTGACTCTGGGTGAACAATTCCTTCGCCGTTTTCCAATTGCTGGGTAAAATCCAATAAACGCTCATTGGCTTGAAACTCCAACTGTTCTTTTAGACGCAGAGGCTCATCAAGTACAATAAAATGGTCATTGGAAAGATATGAGAAAAAGGGAACGAGTGGTGTATTGACTAAACTTAAAAATGGATAAACATTTTCATCCAGAATCCCTTGTTCAAGGCGTTCCACTAAGAAATCAACTTTGTTTTGTAGGTGCTCAGCGACTTCTCTTCGCCCTGAGCGCTGGAGTCGTCCAGTGGCTTTGCGAGCCTCAGCCCGAATGGCATAACGGAGTTCTCCTAACTCTTCCTTAGTAATGATGTATTCCATAGCAGGAGAAATTGAGACCTTGTTCATAGAGCCGGTAGATTTTTGAGTTCCTAAATCAAAGGTTCGGATCGAATCCACTTCATCATCAAAAAACTCAACTCGTACAGCCCAGCCATCTAAGGGGGCAATATCCAAGATCCCGCCCCTTAAGGCAAATTGCCCCTGTCCTTCTACAGTCTCTACTCGTTCATATCCTCCGGTAATAAGTAAGGAAAGAATATCTGACAATTTGTACCTCTGGTTAATTTCAAACGTTAAAGTAAACTCTCTCCACCGTGAAGAAGGGAACAAGCGACGTTCAACAGCAAGGACAGAAGCGACTACTGTACATTTTGGATCATGTGACAATTGGTTTAAAACGCGGATTCTTTCGGAAGTAGTTTCTTTGCTTCTCCCCAATATTTCGAAAGGAAGCCATTCCGTAGTTGGAAGATGTAAAATAGTCTGATCAGAACACCACGTCCGCAGATCATTGACCCACTTTTGAGCTTGCTCCTCTGAATAGGTCAAAATCAACCCCGGCCTCGATCTTTGAAAAACCTGAGCGACAAACGCTGCCTTTTGACTTCCTGTTAAATCATAAATCATTTGGGGCCATTCTCTATGACTTAAGGATTGATTAATCTCCTTAATATCGAGCCCCTGTCGCAGATAGTTATGAATAGTATTCAAGATGTCCATCCTTTCGGGTATTAAAGAAACTTAGCTAGAAGTTTATTATTAATAACTCATTCATTTTACGACATTCAAAAAAGATGAACGCCCGCTCAAGGGCCCCCATTCACCAGCCCTAACGCCAATCATAGCTGCGGCTGCGTTCATCAACATTTTATTCTACCTAGTCGTTAAACATGATCTAGGATTTAAGATTAATGATATACATTGCGCGGCTTAGTTTCCATATCACGTAAACAATCCGTACAAAGAGTATAGGCTACGTTACCAATAATATCCATTATAGGATCCGAGTTATTGCTGGTCAAGTCGTTTAATTCAATTTCACCAATAATTCGATCACAAGCATGACAAACCTTAAAGATTTTCATCCCCTAATTCACCCCCTAGCTAGTAGAATTACCCCTAGGTTAGGAGGTTATACTTGATCCTACCGATGATACAAATTCATAGCCCGGCTATATTCCTCTTTTATCCATAAATAGCTGGCTTTTTCAGCCCTTTCTAATACATCATCCAACATCTGCGATTCATCATCTGAAAAAGGAGCAAGGACGTATCGGGCAGGATCCCACTCTTTCGGCGGACGCCCTACTCCCAATTTAAGTCTCCATAACTTTTCAGATCCTAGTTCGCCCTGAATCGATTTAATCCCATTATGTCCTCCCGCACTACCCTGATCACGCAGACGGAGTTTACCAAGAGGCAAATCCATATCATCTTGTACTATTAGTAAATCATCCAGCGGAATTTTATAGAATTTAATAAGCTCAGCTACAGAACGTCCGCTTAGATTCATAAATGTTTGAGGTTTTAAGAGAAATAATCGTTCCCCCTCAATTTGCCCCTCTGCCACTAATCCTTGGAACTTAGAGCGAAATTGCAGATTATGAACCTCTGCAATAAGATCAATCAACAAAAAACCGATGTTATGACGAGTCTCTTCGTATTGAACGCCAGGATTTCCCAGGCCCATGATGACCTTCATCTTATCTCCTCCAAAGCATATTCATGCCACACTTTGAATACATTCTTTAAGAATAGGAAACGAATTCACACTAAATAGAGGGGGTGAACTATGAAACCCAGCAGAAAATTTCTATCCTTACCCATTATTTCCCTCCAAGAAGGACAGCAGCTAGGCTATGTAAAAAGCTTAATTCTTAATGCAAGCACAAAATCCCTTGCAGCAATTGTCGTAGACCCTAAGGGCTTTTTTAAGGATCAACGCATTATACCCTATGCAAAAGTCGTCAGCGTTGGCGACGATGCGATTACCATTAGTAAGGAGTCTCACGTTGAAAAAACCTCAAGTATGCCTGAGTTATTAGATTTAGTCAAGGAAAAGCTGACCATCATCGGAACAAAAATGGTCACAGAAACCGGGAAAACCCTTGGAACAGCAGAAGAGTATTATGTAGATCCAAGTACCGGTAAAATAACAGAGATTGAGATTTCTGGTGGCAAGTTAGAGGGCTTTCTTAATGGCAAGGCGTCTATTTCGGCAGATTACATTACCACTATCGGCCATGATGTTATTATAAGTCAAAAAGGAAGTGAAAATGCACTTACTGTATCAGACAAAGGCCTGAGTAATTCCTTTAAAAATCTTATTCATACAACATCCAGCCTAGCCTCCGACACCACTCATACTATCAGTCATTATTTTAAAAAAGATAAGGTTAAATCTGTCTCTCAGCTCCCCGATACTAAAGAACTGGTCATTGTTCCGCAAGCCGGCTCAGATCTGCCAATTGAGGAGGAAACTGTCTCAGAGATACCTACACCCAAAGACCCCCAGGGATAAAGCCCCGGGGGCCTCTTTTTATGCTTTTGCTCTATTTCCTCAGACAATAGGTCCAACTTATTAACTAAAAAGTTTGCTCACTGAGAGATCTTCATGAATCCGAACTATAGCTTCCCCTAATAATGGAGCTACTGACAAGACTTTAATTTGGGGAATTACTTTCTCCCTTAAAGGTATTGTATTCGTCACGACAAGTTCACGAATAACCGAGTTAGCCAAGCGTTCCACAGCAGGTCCTGACAATACAGGATGAGTACAACAGGCATAGACTTCCTTCGCTCCCCGCTCAACCAGAGCCTGAGCTCCTTGAGTGATTGTTCCGGCTGTATCAATAATATCATCAATCATAATAACCGTTTTACCTTTCAACTCTCCGATGACATGCATGATTTCCGAAACATTTGCTTCCGGTCGTCTCTTATCGATAATAGCAAGTGATGCACCAATCCGTTCAGCTAAATCTCTGGCCCGAGTTACGCCACCTAAGTCCGGAGAAACCACACAGAGGTTTTCCAGACCCTTCTCCCTAAAGTATTCTGCCAAAATAGGCACACCGGGCAAGTGATCGAGTGGAATATCAAAGAATCCTTGAATTGCAGGAGCATGTAAGTCCATAGTGACAACACGATCTGCTCCAGCGGTTGTTATAAGGTTCGCCATCAACTTTGCTGTAATAGGGTCACGAGCCCTAGTCTTTCGCTCTTGACGTGCATAACCATAATAAGGCATAACTGCCGTAATTCGACGTGCTGACGCCCTGCGTATAGCATCGATCATAATCAGCAATTCCATAATATTGTCGTTTGTCGGGTAACATGTTGGCTGAACAACATAAATATCTGCCCCTCGGACACTTTCATCGATAGCTAAACATGTCTCTCCGTCTTGGAAACGTTTAATTTTCGCTTGACCGAGTGGTACTCCCAGATAGTCTACAATTTCTTGTGCCAATGGACGATTAGCATTCCCACAAAAAATTTTAAATTCCTTTGCTGCCATGCCTCTTTTTGCCCCCTATTTAATCTTTTCGCGATGCCAATGTTCCTTGATAACTTGTTGGCTCCGTTCAACAACCAAGGCCTTTGCCGGTACATCCTTAGTAACAGTTGACCCTGCACCCGTGACTGCATATTCCCCCACTTCGACAGGCGCAACTAAATTAGTATTGCTGCCAATAAATGCATGATCTCCAATCTTGGTGAGATGTTTGTTAACCCCATCATAGTTACAAGTAATTGTTCCCGCTCCGATATTAGCAGATTTCCCAACATGCGCATCCCCAATATAACTTAAATGGGGCACCTTGGCTCCAGCTTCAATCCAGCTATTTTTGATTTCGACAAAGTCCCCTATCTTGACCGCAGGTCCTAACTTAGTGCCTGGACGCAAGTAACTGAACGGACCAATATTACAACCTTCACCTATTTCCGAATCCCTAGCTACCGTGTAAGTTACTGCGGCACCACATCCAACGATACAATTATCGATGGTTGTCTGTGGCCCAATAACAGCATCTTCTTCAATCACAGTTTTACCTAATAATCGTGTAAACGGCAATATTGTCACGTCCTGAGCCAGTTCTACATCTATCCCAATAAATGTAGACACCGGATCAACAATTGTAACTCCCTCGGCCATCCAATAGTCTAAGATGCTCTTACGTACAATTGCCTCAGCCTCAGCTAATTGACCACGACTATTAATGCCTAGGGCTTCATAGGAATTGGTTGTACTATAGGTTAATATTTTTTCTTGATTTTTAAGGAAAATATCAAATACTTCCGTTAGATAATATTCCCCTTGGGCATTCTGGGTTGTAATCTTTGACAGTGCAGTTTTTAATGCCGATCCCTTAAAACAGTAGGTCCCGGTGTTTATTTCCTTAATCTCCCTTTCCTCTGGACTTGCATCTTTTTCTTCAACAATCCTAACAAGATCCACACCCTTTTTAATAATCCTGCCATATCCAAAAGGCTGCTCGATAACGGCTGTCAAAACCGTAGCACTGGCCCCCTGAGCCTGATGCAATTCAACCAGAGCATTTAAAGTCTCGGATCTAAGCAACGGTTGATCACCGCTTAAAACAAGAACCGTCTGATCATCTTCTACATAAGGCATCGCTTGCAGAACTGCATGTCCGGTACCAAGTTGTTCAGTTTGAATGACAATCTCCGCTCTATTATTTATACAGGCTTCGACACTCTCCCGGCCATGTCCTACAATAACCAGCGGGCGGTTAACCCCGACTTTGCCCACCATATCCAAGACATGTTCTACAAGAGTTTTTCCAGCCAATGTATGCATAACTTTCGGCAACTTTGATTTCATTCTTGTACCTTTTCCTGCTGCCATAATCACCGCTACCAAATTAGACATAATCTAATTCGCCTCCAGCTCTAGTTTAACCTCTACTTATTTTATATACCCGTAAAAGTATAACTTTCAGATGGCTTAAGTGCAACTAAGACTTTTGTAGCAGACCTCAAATCTAACTTATTCGCCAAATTTAGCAAGAATCCTTTTTTATTTTCTCAACCCTTTTTATCTTATGGTCATTTAATTCCTATTAAAGCCCCATTATTCCCAATCATAAAAAATTTAGACACGCTAAAGGAGACCCAACTGCAAGGTCCCCTTTAGCATGCCTAAAATATCTGAAATAAGCTATTCAAATGGCTTCTTGATAAGCTTTTAAAACCGCAGTCTGAATGACTTCTCTGGCAACAGCTGAAATGGGATGGGCGATATCACGAAATTCCCCTTCAGGAGTTTTACGACTTGGCATAGCTACAAAAATCCCATTCATACCTTCTACAACTTTGACATCGTGAACAACGAAAGCATTATCAAAGGTTACTGAGACTACTGCTTTCATTTTTCCTTCAGTATTAATCTTCCGAACCCGCACATCGGTAATATTCATTATGAATCACCACCCTTCCACTTCCGGGCCTATTCATAATAATATTCTCTGTATGGTAAAAAAATCCTGCCTCAAATTCAGGAAAATTTCTTTTAATTTATAAAAATATCCTATATCTTTTTTACAAAAAGACAGGAACAACTGTGGTTTTTCCTGAGTCAGGATTCAACTCCTTAAGCTGTAACAACGACAGATACCCTTCAACAAGCTTTGGCTCTGAAGTTATTTGTGCTTCCACCAAAATACCAATACCGACAACATCTGCTTGAAATTCTTCCATCAGACTTTTGATTCCCAACGCTGTTCCGCCGGCTTTCATGAAATCATCAATAATCAGCACTCGTTGTCGTGCTTCTAAAGCTCTTCTAGAAAGGGACATTGTTTGAATACGTCGGGATGACCCGGAAACATAATTGATGCTGACCGAGGAACCTTCCGTAACCTTGTTGCCGCTTCGTATGACCACCATAGGCACTCCCAGCGCCTCTGCTGTGACAAGGGCCAAGGGAATACCTTTAGTTTCGATAGTTACTACTACATCAGGCTTCTTTTGTCGAAAGGCACCTGCAAATATTAACCCTAGTGGTCGTAGAATAGATGGATTAAACAACAAATCCGTCATGTAAATAAAGCCACCCGCTAAAATTCGCTCTTTATCATTCAACCGTTCTGCTAAGGAATTGAGCACGGCAGTTGCTTCTCCCTTGGAAATCTCCGGAATATAACGCACCCCTCCGGCAGCCCCTGGAATGGTTTCAAGATGACCATGCCCGGAGAGCTGCAAACTCCCCTTGACAGCCATTAAATCCTCACTAATTGTGGACTTAGCTGTTCGAAATTGTTCTGCAAATAAGGCTAAAGGAGTCAGGACATTGGGCTTTAACATCAGCACTTGAGTGATGGCCACCATCCGTTCCGCTCTTTTCATTTTCTCCACGATTATTTATCCACCTTGTCCGGCTCATTCTTAATACTGAGTACATCAAACATGACATTCTCTGCTGTAACTATATGCGCCATTGCTAATGACTGGGCTTCTTCGCTATCATGTTTTCTTAATGCTTCAACAATCATTCTATGCTCCTCAAGAGCCAGCTTATTTCGTCCTGGTACCGCTAAAGAAGTGGCCCGAAAACGTTGGATTTGTTCCCTCAAGTTAGCTAAAATCTGAATTAATCGTTCATTGCGGCTCGCACTATACACCAAGGCATGAAAATCCGTGTCAGACTTTACAATCTGCTCTAAATCCATCTCGCCTTCGGCATTGGCTCGATAAAATAATACTCGCTCCATTTGTTCTAATTCATCTTCCGTAATACGTTCTGCTGCCAGCCCTGCTGCCAGCCCTTCAAGAGCTGAACGTATTTCGAAAACATCAGCGACATCTTTTGACGAAACCCCGGCAACATAGGCCCCCTTACGTGGAATCATGACAACAAAGTTCTCCAATTCTAATTTCCGAATTGCTTCACGTACCGGGGTTCGGCTAACCCCCATTTCTTCGGCTAACTGAATCTCCATCAGCCTCTCTCCCGGTTCAAGAACGCCACTTAAAATCGCATCCCTCATAGACTCAAAAACAATCTCCCGTAATGGTTTATAACCGTCTAGTATCACCGGCAATAATCGTTTTCCCATCCTAATATCCCCTTTCAGAAGAATTATTTTTAGATAGTATTTGTCACCCAAACGTGTTTAAAACCCCTTTTTCTCAACTCGGATGCAACTTGCCTCGCATGGTTCTCTCCTTGGGCAATTCCAAATACACTCGAGCCGCTTCCAGACATTAAGGCTCCCGAACATCCCAAATCCACTAAAATTTTCTTATATTCTTGAATAATGGGAACTAGTTGAATTGAGGCAGGTTCCAGATCATTATAGAGAAGTTCCCTAATTCTGTGTACTGATTTTTCCTCTAAGGCCTTTTCCCAATCCATTTTGCTTAATTGACCTGATTGTCCTAATAAGTCAAACTGTCGATAAGCCTCCCCCGTATTCACTCCTGAATCTGGCTTTATTAAGACAAGATCTATTCTGGGAGCTTTAGGCAATGGCTCGAGCCGCTCACCACGTCCCGTTGCCCACATGGTTCCACCTTGAAGACAAAAGGCCACATCCGCTCCACATATACCTGCCAGCTTAAGCAGCTCATCAGTGCTTAAGGGTTCATCATAAAGCCGATTTAATAAACAAAGAGTGGCTGCGGCATCAGCACTCCCTCCAGCTAATCCAGCCTGTATCGGAATGTGTTTTTCAATTTCAATCTCTATTCCACCGGATAGTTTAGCTTGTTCTAAAAACTCCATCGCTGCCTTATAGGCCAAATTTCCCGAACCACTTAATCTTCCACAACGACATACGATTTTTTCACCATAACGACGAACCTTAACAATATCGTGTAATTCAATGGATTGCATAACACTCTGAAGATCATGGAACCCATCTTCCCGGACACCAGTTATGGCCAATGCTAAATTAATCTTCGCATTTGCGAACATTGTAAGAAAAGATTCTCCCATATACATTACCTCTTCCGAACATTGCCAGAGCATTTCCTACTATTATACATATTTTCAGGTTGGAGTTCCAGCACTTCATTAGGCAAAATCTTAATAGAACAATAGGGGCGAAGATAATCCTCGCCCCTACAAAACTCTTTACTAAAACTACCCTTTGAATACTTTAAGTTTTTAAAACTCACCACCAACAACCCAATCGTTCTGTGCCGGAACATAAGATAAAGCCTTCTGCAATTCAAGCCTCTTTCGAATTTCTTCCTCAATCGGCTCTAGATGCTCAAAGAACATTACAAATGTGTCCCCAGGCGAGCAACTATCCAGCCCTCGACAAAAGGCATCTAACTCTGGGAGTACAACCATTATGTTCTTAGTATCCATACCACTGGCTATAGCTTCATGATATAGAATTTGAGCAATTTCACCGGGTTTTCGTCCCCGTAGATCTTGATCCTCACGAATAATCAGTCGTTGAAACCCTTTTGCTGCAATCCGCCCTACTTCTCTCACCATCTCATCAGGTCTATCTCCAGGAACAGTAATACAGCCCACGAGGGATTTCTTCTTAAAATGTTTAAGGGTTTTAGCAATTTCTGCAATACCTGCTGCATTATGTCCGTAATCAACAAATACATCCACACCATCGACCTTATATAGATTAAGTCGTCCACGATTGTGTTCTGAGTCTGAAGAAAACCCTTGGAGAGAATCTCGAATAGCTGCAGTACTTATCCCCAGAGCCCATCCTGAAGCAATTGCTGCAAGGGTATTTTGAATATTGTGTTTAGCCTTCCCATCCCATGTGACGGGAATTTGTTTTACGGAACAAATGCGAAAAATCTGGGAGCCTTGACAAAGAAGTATCATACCTCTGCGTACAAAGACCGCTGTTCCACCTTTCGCCAGGTGTTTTCGAATATGAATATTATCTTTTTCCGTGCTGAAGAAGATGACCCTTCCCTTGGTTCGCTGTGCCATTTGGACGACGTATGGATCATCAGCATTTAAAACCACGTAGCTATGGGGTTTAACTACTTCAGCAATTAGACTCTTAACATGAGCAATATCTTCAAGAGTTTCTATTCCGTATTGACCAAGATGATCACTTGAAACATTAGTAATTACCGCAACATCTGCATAATCATAACCCAATCCTGACCGGAGGATTCCTCCTCTTGCGGTTTCTAATACAGCTACTTGAACCTGTGGATGTCTCAAAACGACTTTAGCACTATCCGGCCCGGTCATGTCTCCTCTTGCCCACATTTTTTTATTAATAACTATCCCATCAGTTGATGTCATTCCCACAAATAGCTTTTGATCTGTAAGTAACTTACTAATCATGCGGGTAGTTGTCGTTTTGCCATTAGTGCCACTGATTGCAACAATGGGGATGCGTCCGTTTCCGGTGGGGATAACTTGTTCAACAATAGCTTTACCGACATCTCGCGCTTTCCCTTTACTTGGAAAATGATGCATTCGAATACCCGGAGCTGCGTTCACCTCGATAATACAGCCTCTTCTCTCGCGATAGGAAGCTTCAATATCCTCAATAACTAAGTCTATTCCAGCCACATCTAACCCTACCAGCTTCGAGGCATAGACCGCCATCTCTACATTATCCGGATGTACAAGATCCGTCACATCTTCTGCAATCCCTCCGGTGCTTAGATTTGCACTGTCCCTCAAGTAGACAACTTCTCCCTTTAGCGGAACAGATTCCATGGTTAAGTCTTTAAGAGTTAAGTTCAGAAGGACGACGGAATCAATTTTGATCTTCGTTAAGACCTTCTCATGATCATCTCCACGCAGCGGATCCAAATTAGTTTGGGCAACTAACTCTTCAATAGTGGATTGCCCATCTCCAATCACGTGGGCCGGCACTCTCTTGGCTGCCGCAATCAGCCGCTCGCCTACAACAACTAAGCGGAAATGCTCTCCTTCTATATATTCCTCTATAATAACCCACTCGCCATAAGTTTGAGCTACCTTAAACGCTGCTCTGACCTCCGCTATGCTTGTGAGTTGAAGAGTTACTCCCTTCCCTTGATTACCATTCAAGGGTTTAATGACAACCGAAGTATTCATATCAATAAATGCTTTTACAGCTTCTTCTTCGGTTCGCACAATCAGACCATATGGAACAGGCACTCCACCCTCACTAAGCACTTTCTTGGTCATTTCTTTGTCACAAGCGATATCCACCCCTATGCTTGACGTTGCATCTGTGATTGTCGCTTGAATACGTCTTTGGTTGCGGCCATAACCTAACTGCAATAAACTTCCCTCATTGAGACGAGAAACTGGAATTCCTCGTTCCTCACAGGCCTTAACAATTACTTGTGTTGAGACCCCTAACTCGCACTTAGCCATTTCGGATTTAATTTGATTTACTGCCTTTAATACATCAAAGGAGTTTCCTTTTAAGAGGGTATCAACAAGTAAAAAACCTAATTTAAAACCCTCAATGGCACCGGTTTTATCTTCGTAATTAAAAATAATTTCATACCAACCAGGCTTATCTAATACAGCCATAGTTTTACCATATTTAATTGTTTGGCCGGCTTGAGTTAATAGTTCTATAGTCACATGTTCAATGACATGGCCGATAAGAGTTCCCTCATGTAGACGCTCTAGGAACCCTCCGCGTTTGCCTCTAGAGCAGTAGTGCTCTTCTAAGCCGGGTAGCTGTTCAACAAGTCGCTGCCGAAAGTCACCCAGTTCATCAGTAAACCGTTCCGTCCATTCTTGGAGATCCACAATAGCTCGAATAATTGGGCGATGGCTGTACACATTGGCCCCTTCGACTGCATGGATTTCTCTAATCTCCATTTTATTATTGTTCCTCCTTAAGAAGCAATGGTTAAATATCCTCCACTAGTTTTAACCTTTTTCTCTCTTGGTATTCCTCATAATTCTTTCAATTGGTCAAAGCTTAGAGACTCGCTGCTTAAGATCAAACCCATAGCCCTCAGATAAAACATGCATTACAATCGGGCTTAATACCAGAGATTGGCCAGGGGTGGTTTCAGAAACATTTGTAGTGGTTGAAGTTGATGCATCAACGACTGTTACTGTATTGCTTCCTATCACTGAAAAACTGGCATCTGATTGAACTAAAATGGCAGTATCC
>JGI2924J29684_1077920_pt1 | contig 25403 bp, 20 predicted proteins | sample BenlonsequencITS_FD_29684 | JGI IMG/M metagenome (IMG submission 29684)
ATCGCGGCCAGTCCCGACGCGCTTCGAGTTACCGATTACGAGACCGACGAAGGGTGGGAGCAGATCGGCGGGACGAGCGGGTGGCGCGATCCCGCGATCGTCGGGGAAACGGTTCTGATGCCCTACTACCCGGGCTACAACGAGCGAGCGCTACTCGGGCTCGAACTCGAGGACGGCGCCGAACGGTGGGAGCTTACCCACCCGATCGTCGACGGCGACGCGCTGGCCGACTGGTTCGCCGTCACCGCGGAGACGCTCTACACGAACGGCGAGAACGGGCTCGTTGCGCTCCGGGCGGAGAGCGATGGCGGTGAGGCTGACGACGACGAAAGCGACGAGGACAGGGACGACGAGAGGGAGACCGGCGACGACAACGAAAGCGGCGAGAACACGGACGACGGCAACGAAAGCGACGACGACGTCGGCAACGAGACCGACGACGAGTTCGACGGCGAGGAGGTCAACGAGACCGCGGGCGACGACGAAACGACGGAAAACGAGACGGGCGGCGAAAGCGACGGGGAGGATCCTCCCGCAGACGGAGACGCCGAACCAGCGAACGGAACCGACGAGTCAGACACCGCCACCGACGGAACGGGCGACGGTGACGAGACCGACGACGAGATGCCCGGCTTCACGGCCGGTGCCGGGATCGCGGGCGGCGTCCTCGGGCTCGAGTGGCTGCGCCGTCGAGCCGGCGTCGACGCCGAATCGCAGGACTGATCGAGCGACGAACGACGCGATCGTCGCAGTTGCGAAAGCGAGTCGTTCGCGACACCGTCGCAAGCGCCCGTCCAGAGCAACCGGAAGCACTCGCGAAATCGTGCCGAGCGAGCGCCGATTCGCTTTTTTGAGCTAGTTACCGTTATATTTTTTATTCATTAGAATATGTTGTTTTCATGGACAGGAGAAAGTTCCTAATTGGTGCGACGGGTGCAGCAGCCGTGGTGGCCGGCTGCAGCGACGAGAACGGAGACGACGACGGTACCGCGTCCGACGACGGAACGGCTGACGAGAACGGAAACGAAACCGACGACGAGACGGGGGCCGACGACGGGGACGACGATACGGACACCGGCAACGAGACCGACGACGAGGCCGGCAACGAAAGCGATGACGACGCCGGCAACGAGACCGACGACGAGGACGACGAGTTCGACGGCGAGGAGGCCGACGAGGACGAGTTCGACGGTGAGGAGGCTGACGACGAAAGCGACGACGAGGACGACGATAGCGATGCGGACGACGAGGACGAAGCGGAGGACGAGGACGACGACGCGGACGACGGCGAGGACGAACTCGATCCGGACGACTACGAGAACGAGATCGTCAACGACAGCCCGCTCGAGGTCGCCGACTTCGAGGTCGGCGACGGCTGTGAGCTGACCGCGAGGGTCACGCGGCCCGACGGCGAGACGGCCCAGCTCCAGTACGACTTCGTGGTCTACTACGGCGACGACGTCCTCGCGGAGTCGCGGAACAACGACTACGAGCTCGACGGCGACGACGCGAGCCACGAGCTCACCGCCGTGCTCTCGGACTGTTCCGAGGCAACCCACTTCGGGTTCGAACTCCACGGCTACGAACCCATCGAGCGCGTCGACGGCGACGAGATCGACGGCTACGTCAGCATGGAGGGTGGCACCGACAACGTGTTCTCGGTCCAGTCACACGCCTTCGACGGCCAGAACTGTCAGGTCGAACTCGAGGTGTACAACGAGACGCCCGACGAGATCACGGGCTTCGTCTGGGTCGGCATTCGGGGCGACCGCGACGAGCAGGAGGAAAGCACCGAGATCGACCTCGAGGGTGGCGCTACCGAGACGCTCACGTTCGGTGCACAGGACTGTGGCAACGTCCGGACGTACTCGATCCGGGGCGACGTCCTCGAGCAGTAGCGTCCTCGAAGGGTCGTTTCCAGCGCATTTTTTGGCAACGCCGGACCGTCGGCGAGAAGCGAGTGGTTTCGGAGCGCGCCCGGTCGAGCGGTGCGTTCGCCGATCGAACGGCGATCCGACGGCCGTCGTACTGGGCGACGTATCGAATCGGAAAACCCGAAAGCGGGTTGGGGGAGTGGGGGGGAGTAGCCGGAGTTTGCATGCGAACGAGCAAGCGTCAGCGACGGGACCCTCCGGCTGATTCAGACTAAAGCGTACTGCAACAAATACTTTCTGGCTAACTGTGTGTTCCGGCCCTAACCGTCCGGACTGGACGAGACCGCACGGAGCGGATACCGAATCGCTAGCGTCTCCGCTGTGGCGGACTGGCGTCGCTGAAAAGGGTGTGGCCGAGCCGGAGATTGCGCACTATGGCTGTCGTGTGTGTCCGTCGGCCGGTCGTGACTGCGGACCGTTCCCATAAATGTTTTCTGATGGATACCATCAAGAACGAACACAGGTTCGGTAACCCACCGGCGTCGAATCGGAACGGTCCCTGTGCTGATACACCGCTAGTTCGAACTGGTTTCGGAAACTGGAACCGCGTTCCGACTGCAGCGGCCGCGGGAGATTCCCGTCGGCCACCGTCGGAACCCGTACTCGATCGAGCCCACCACGACCCTCGAGCCTGCAGCCACAGCGTTCGGGCACCCTACCAGTGACACCCGTCTGCCGATTCACTGTGAATCAGCAGACAATAAATACTTTCTGTGGGTGAGGAGTGACGGCGTCCTCCTCGAACTCTGCGTGCCACAGTGGTCACACCGGGTAGTGGGTTTCAGTCGGGATCGGCGAACGTCTCCCCGTCGCCGTTCGCACGGCGACGCAACCACTCGAGCCCGAGGACGCCGCCGGCGACTCCGGCTCCCGTCGTAAACCCGGGCACCGCCTCGTCGTCACCGTCGGCTCCGTTCGCGCCCTCGGCCGTGTCGTCGGCTCCGGTTTCGCCGTCGTCTTGCTCCTCGTCACCGCCGTCTTCCGCGTCGTCGTCCGTCGACGTCGGCTCGTCTCCGTCCGTTTCCTCGCTTTCGGTCTCGGTGTTCTCCTCTTCGTCATCAGCCTCGCCGTCTCCGCTCGTCTCGTCGTCCTCGTCGTCAGCCTCACCCGTCTCGTCGTCCTCGTCGTCCTCGCGCTCCCCGAGATCCGCCTCCGAACGAACCGCGAGCAGACGGTCGGTATCCCACCCGTACACGGTCCCCTCGACAAGCGTCGCGTTCAGCTCGAGGACGTCGTCCGGCGTCACCGACCACGCCACGTCGCCGGCGGAATCGAACGCGTAGAGGCCGTGCTCCCCGTCGCCGCCCGACATCTCTTCGAGGGCGTTGATCCCCGCGTACACCCTGTCGGCACCGACGACCGGCTGCTGGGCGTGTTTGATGTCCTGGTCGGGCTCCCACACCGTCTCGCCCGTCTCCCGGTCGTACCCCGCGGCGTCGTACGTCGGGTTCGTGTAGACGCGGTCCTCGCCGATCGTGGCCGGCGTGGCGCCGCCGTAGCGCTCACCTTCCTCACCGGTCGTGGTATCGTACAGGACGACGTCGTCGGCGTACGGCCCCTCGCCGTCATCGAAGGCGACAGCGACGAACCCATCGACGGCGACGATCGGATCGTGGAGGACGAACCGCTCTGCGTCCTCGGGTCGCTCGTTCGTCCAGCGCTCGCTGCCGTCCTCGAGCTCGCGGGCGAACACGTGCGAGGCGCTGCAGGCGAACACGGCGCCGTCGGCGACGGCCGTCTCGCTGGCTCGGAGCAGCTCCTCCTCGGCTTCGAACGCCCACTGCTCCTCGCCGTCGGTGTCGAACGCGGACACCGTCGCACCGACGCAGGTCACGATCGTCCCCGACGCGACGTTCGGCGGCGCGACGTCGTCGCCGTCGAGTTCGCGCTCCCAGCGGACCGTCCCGTCCTCGGCGTCGAGCGCGACCAGCGCGTCACCACCGACGTAGACGCTGCCGTCGGCGACCGCGGGGGTTCCGCTTGCACCGACGTCCTCGCTCCGCCAGCCCACCGAGCCGTCGGTCGCGTCGAGCGCGTGGATCGCCCCGTCGGTCGTCAGGTAGACGGCTCCCTCCTGGACCGCGATCGGACCGCCGGCGTCGTACTCCCAGGCGACGGCAACGGGTGTTTCGGGACCGGATCGGTTCGGGAAGTAGGCGTTGTTTCCGGGCGATCCTCGCCTCGAGGACCAGTCGTCTCCGGGCTCGGCGCTCGATTCGCTTCTATCGGCCGCGACCGACCCGGACGAGCCGAGGACGCCGCCGATCGCGAGCGTTCCACCGGTTGCGGCGAGCAGTCGTCGACGCGTCAGTGGGGGCATACGAGGAGCGTTCGGCTCTGTCGGCCGTTATTATCCGCCGGATAGAGTTTTTCGTGTCGACAACGGTGTGCGGAGAACAGTGCTCGCGATCCCAACCGATCGCTCACCGAACGATCGTGACCGGGACCGGTGACCGACGGGCGACGGTCTCTGCCACGCTGCCCAGTAGAATCCGGCTCGCCCCGGTCCGTCCGTGGCTGCCGATCACGACGTGATCGACGGCGTTGTTCTCGGCGTAGTCGACGATCGTCTCGGAGACGTCGCCGGTGACGGAATCGGTCTCAAGGTCGACGCCCGCTTCGGACGCCCGTCTCCGTACGGTTTCGAGCAGGTTCTCCGCCCGGTTCTCGTGTTCCTCGCGGATCCGCTCGTAGTTCGAGAGCCGTCCGGTCTCGATCCCCGTCGCGGTGTAGATATCGCCGGGATCGAGCACGTGCAACGCGGTCAGTCGTGCCGACGGGTACTCCTCGAGCGCGAACTCGAGCGCTGCCGTCGATCGATCGGAGTCGTCGACGGGAATCAGGACGTGGGTCGCCATATCTCCCGATCGGTCGGCGTTCGATAAAGTCTTGCCCCCGTTGTTTTGTCGAGCTGCGTCGAAATCGCCGTCTCGCCAGCGGAAGTTCCGTCACATTCCGAGCAAAATAGGCTAAGTGCTCTCGAATGGTACGCCCAAACATACCATGGACACCATTATCATCGCAGTGGCGGCCCTCCTGCTCGGGGCGTGGTGGGCCATGCTGCTGTTCCGTCAACACGACACCGAGAGCGACGACGGCGATCGGGACGCCGACGACGGCAGCGAGTCGCTCGACGGATTCACCGCCGGGGCCTACCACCCCACCGGCGCGGAGTACTGGAGCCGGACCCACGACGGACCGCCCGACTACGAACCGCCGGCGCCGGGCGTCTGTCCGACCTGTGAGACCGAAAACGATCCCTTCTACACGTACTGTCGGAACTGCACCGGTCGGCTCACGCCGGCCTGATCGCCCGCATGGTCGCGGCCGCGGGCGATCCGCCCGCCTCTCCTTCGATCGACACCGGACGTTCGCGATACTCCACGATCCCACCCCACCGATTCGTCTTTCGCCCTCGCTTCCCTGACCTATATTCCGCCACACAGTAATAATAATGTAGATAATTCATGCTTTATTTTCAGTATTGCGTCGCGAATAGCCGTCGCCATGGCAGACAGGCGCACGTTCATGAAGCGAGTGGGACTGACGGCCGCAGCGACGGGTGCGATCGCTACCGGACGGGTCGGCGCGAGGACGGACGGGCACGAGACGGCGACTGATCCCGAGGCGGTCGGCGGCGATGCCGGCGCCGGTGCCGAAACCGAGTTCGACTACCCCTGGCAGTTCATCGGCCGTCGGTCGGCCACGATGGCGACCAACGGGATGGTCGCGACGAGCCACCCGATCGCGGCCCAGGTCGGGACGCAAACGCTCCAGAGGGGCGGCAACGCCGCCGACGCCGCGGTCGCGACGGCGGTGACGCTGAACCTCGTCGAACCGCACATGACCAGCGTCCTGGGCGATATGTTCGCGCTCACCCACTTCGACGGCGAGTACCGGGCGCTCAACGGCAGCGGTCGCGCGCCCGCGGCGGCCGACATCGACACCTACTGCGACCGCACCGACGCGACCGAGGACGGCGAGCCCGTCGTCCCGACGGAGGGCGGACTCCCAGTGACCGTTCCCGGCGCGCTCGACGGCTTCTACGAGCTCTCCGAGCGCTACGGGAAGCTCCCGTTCGAGGACCTGCTCGAGCCCGCCATTGGCTACGCCCGTGACGGCGTTCCGGTCACGGAGTACGTCGCCGCCCAGTGGGAGGTCGCGGCACCCCGCGTCGAGGGGTTCGAGAGCTTCCGCGAGACGTTCCTGATCGACGGCGAGCCGCCGAGCCCGGAGCAGCTGTTCACCAACCCCGACTTCGCGGACTCGCTCGAGCGCATCGCCGACGAGGGGATCGAGACAGTCTACGGCGGCGAGTTCGGCGCCGAGATCGTCGACGCCGTTCAGGAACACGGCGGCGTCCTCGAGCTGTCGGACCTCGAGAACCACGAGAGCACGTGGGACGAGCCCATCAGCGCCGAGTACCGCGGGATGGAGGTCCTCGAGCATCCGCCGAACACCCAGGGCGTCGCTGCCCTGCAGGCGCTGAACGTCCTCGAGGAGTTCGACCTCGCGGCCGATCCGACCGATCCCGAGCGGCTCCACCGTCAGATCGAGGCGCTGAAGATCGCCTTCGCCGACACCGAGGAGTTCGTCACCGATCCCGAGGCGTACGATATTCCCCTCGAGACGATGCTCTCGCCGGAGTACGGCCGCCAGCGCGCGGCCGAGATCGGCCCGAACGTCGGCACGTACGAACCCCGCGCGGATCGACACAGCGACACCGTCTATCTGACTGTCGTCGACGGCGACGGCAACGCCGTCTCGCTGATCAACAGCGGCTTCTGGCCGTTCGCGAGCGGGATCGTCGTCGGCGGCTTCCCGCTGCAGAACCGCGGCTCCTCGTTCAGTCTGGATCCGGATGATCCGAACGCGCTCGAACCGGAGAAGCGTCCGTTCCACACCCTGGTCCCAGCCATGCTCGCCGAGGACGGCGAGTTCCGCGCGTCCTTCGGTGTGATGGGCGGAGACACCCAGCCCCAGGGCCACGTCCAGGTGGTGACGAACCTCGTCGACTCCGGGCTCAACCCCCAGGCGGCGATCGACGCGCCGCGGTTCCGGTTCCTCGAGGACCACGAGGTCACCCTCGAGACCTCGCGGCTCCCCCAGGCGACCGTCGATGACCTGCGCGAGCGGGGCCACGACGTGATCACCGAGGACGAGTACTTCGAACCCGACGCGAACCACTACGGCGGCGCCCAGCTGATCTATCGTACTGACGACGGCGTTCTGATCGGCGGCTCCGAACCCCGTCGAGACGGGCAGGCAATCGGGTTCTGACAGCGGGCGCCCGGCGAACCGGTGTCGTGGCACCCCTCTTTCGAGGGACTCGTGAGTGCCCCCTTTACTCCCGTTGGGCTCTCGAGCAGACCAGTTAATGATCGAATAGTGACTACTCCCACGACTGAAGTCGTGGGCTTTCTCCTGTATCTCTGTAATAACAGTTTCTCGGTTAGGGACGGTTCGCGCACGACCGCGCAGATTCTTCCCTACTCTTCTTCGTTACACGGACGTCCTCGCGACGCGCGCACGGGTCGCGGAGCGAGTCCACGAGGACGACGCCGACGTCCAGCTCGTCGACAACAGAACTCCCGAGGAGTACCGCGGGAAGGACGACGACGACGATCGTGTCACTCGCCACGGTCACATCACCGGTGCGATCAACGTCGACTTCACGCAGAACCTCGTCGACGACGGCGCGCGGCTGCGCTCGCCCGCGGAGCTCGAGCGCCTGTGGCTCGAGGACGCCGGTCTCGACCCCAGCGAGGAGACGATCAGCTACTGTACGACCGCCGTCCGGGGGTCGGTCGGCTGGTTCGTCATTGAACAGCTCGGCTGGGGGGAGTGTCGGAACTACGAGGGCAGCTGGCTCGACTGGGGAACGCTCTCGGAGGACGACGGCTACTACGACAGCGCCTGTGCGGACTCGGGAACGGTGATCGACACGTTCGCCGACTGATCGGCGTCCACGCCACGAACCGAAATACCGATAGGTACCCGCTCGGGTTGGTACGAAAACGAATGTCCGCGATCAGTCGCCCGTTGATGGCGCTTGTCGTTCTCGTCCTCGTTCTCGCGACGCTGGGGCTCGGTTCGGTCGCCTTCGACTCCGCGAGCGACGACCCCGAGCCGACCGAAGCCTTCGTTTCCCTCGACGGCGAGTCCGCAACGCTGTGGCCCTACACCAGCCGCGCGACGGCCTTCGAGGAGCGGACGCTCGCGCTCAACCTGATCGTCTACGGCGACACCGAGGCGACGCGGCTCCACCTGACCGAACAAAGCGAGGGTGACTGGAACGAAACCGACGACGAGGAGGAAGACGTCGGCGTCGCCGAGGACGACGAAGCCGTCTTCGGAACCGTAACCGCCTGGGGTGACGCTGACGGCTCGACTCGGTACACCTACGTCTCGCCGACACCCAGCCCCGACGACGGCGTCTGGCTCGACGAGAGCTACGAGCTCCACGACGGTACCTACCTCGGCACGCGCCACCACATCCGCGCCTACGAGTCGCCGGCCGGCGAGGACTGGACAGCGATCCAGGCCCACCAGGAACACTGGGACTGGTTCCACCTCAGACACACCGTCGACAGCATCGAGCAGTCCCAGCAGTACGTCGAGGCGGAGTTCATGGACCGCTGGTTCGTCGACGACGTCACCCGCGTTCACATGGGCAACGACCGCAGCTCCGACGCAGACGGCTGGGTTACCGCCGTCGAACTCGCCGACCATCCGGCGGTGATCACCGCCTCGATCGTCGGCCTGCTGGGAGCGTCGGTGTTGCGACGGGTCGACCATGCGAGCGTCGTCCGGTACTGGCAGGCCCCGCGCGTCCGCAACGGGATCGCCCTGCCCGTCTCGCTGATCGCGGTCTATCTCTTCGTCAGGTTCGGCGCGATCGCTCTCGAGGGCGTGTTCTCGTCGTTCGACCCGCGGATCGTCGCGGCCGGCTTCTACCCGCTGCTGCTCGTCGGGCTCCCGGTCTGTACGTACCTCTTCGCGCGGCGGCTCGACCGCCCGACGGCGTTCTCGGCCGCCTCGATCGGGTTTGCGGTCGCGATCCTGCTCGATTACACGCTGCTCGGCGTGACGCGACTGCCGGTCGACGTCCTCGTCCACCGGTTCTCGGCGGCGGTTGCGCTCGGGTTCCTTGCCGTCGGTGCCTCTCACGCCGAGCGGTTCGATTCGGCAAGACACGGCTACGTCAGAACCGGCGTCGTTCTCTGGGTCGTCGTCCTGTTGCTCCCCCTGCTCCAGTTCGTCTGACTACTCAGTCCGGGCTTCGGTACGGCCGCGACCACGGCGACGTCGTCTGAGTGTAGACGACGATTCCGACGAAGACGACGGTGTAGAAGAACCACCGCGGCAGCCCGAACCACTGGGCGACGCCCGATGCAAGCAGGATCCAGGCGCTTATCAGCAGGACGTCGACGAGAATCGAATCGCGGTTGAATCGGAGGTACGCAGCCAGCCGCTCGCGTCTCGACTCGAGCAGCGGCTGGTTCTCGAACGACTCCCGGCGATCGGAGCGATCCATACCCACCGACTCGGTCGGACGCACTTCTCGTTTGTTATCGTCCTCGAGGACGTCGCCCTCCGGCGAGCGCACGGTTCAGGCGCCAGGATCCGTTAGGAACCCGGTATCGCGTTCGCCGATCGAACCGGTGGCCGCAGTTGCACGACGCAATGGAGCGATTTACACCAGTTGGATGATGTTCCCGTTGCGGGTCACGTGCAGGTCCCGCCCCATCTGGTAGCCCTCGCTCTCACAGAGGTCGACGTAGCCCGAGAACCCGCTCAGATCCTGGTGGGCCGGGATGATGTGCTGGGGCTGGAGAGCATCGAGCATCTCGTAGTGACCCTCCTGGCGGAGGTGTCCCGAGACGTGAACGTCGTCGTAGACGCGGGCGCCCTGCATGCCCAGTAGCTTCTCGGCCTGGTAACGCTGGCCCTCGTTGGTCGGCTCCGGGATGATCCGGGCCGAGAAGACGACCTTGTCACCGTCCTCGAGGTCGTAGGGGGTCTCGCCGCGAGCCATCCGGGTAAGCAGCGCGCGGGGCTCGCCCTGGTGGCCGGTGACGACCGGCAGGAAGTTCCCCTTCCCGTCGTTCATGATCCGCTCCAGCGTCTGGTCGATCGACTGCCGATAGCCGACCATCTCGACGTCCGACGGGAAGTCGATGCCAACCTGCTTTGCGGTCCCGGAGTACTGTTCCATCGAGCGCCCGAGCAGGATCGGCTGTCGGCCGATCTCCCGCGCGAACTCGATGATGGATTTGACCCGCGCGATGTGACTCGAGAACGTCGAGGCGATGATCCCGCCGTCGTACTCCTCCATGCTGTAGAGGACGTCCCGGAGGTGTTCGCGGGCGACGCTTTCGCTAGGAGTGCGGCCCTTCTTGTTCGCGTTGGTGCAGTCTTCGATGTAACAGAGTACGCCGTTGCCCTCGCGACCGATCTCGCGGAACCGCTCCATGTCGATCGGATCGCCGATGACCGGCGTGTGGTCCATGCGCTTGTCCAGCCCGTAGACGATCGCCCCCTCGGGCGTGTGAAGCACGGGGTTGATCGCCTGGACGATCGAGTGGGTGACGTTGACGAACTCGAGCTCGCAGCCGTGATCGCCGATCGACATCGTCCCGCCGGCCTCCATCTCGACGATATCGTTGTCGAAGCCGAACTTCTGTTCGTCCTCGATCTCCTCCCGGACCAGCTCACACGTAAACGGCGTGGCGACGACCGGCGCGTCGTACCGGTGGGCCAGCTTCGAGATGGCGCCGATGTGGTCCAGGTGGCCGTGGCTCGGGACGATCGCCTGAACGTCGCCCTCGAGGTCGCTCATGACCCGATCGTCCGGGATCGCACCCATGTCGATCAGATCCAGACTGTGCATCCCCTCGGTCCGGAGGTTGTCGTGAATAAGGACCTTCGACAGGTTCAGTCCCATGTCGAAGATCACGATATCGTCGCCGGCGCGAACGGCGGTCATCTGTCGGCCGACTTCCTCGTATCCGCCAATCGTTGCAATTTCGATTTCCATTGGTAGACCCGATCATAGCAGTCCCGTCGAACAGTCCCGAAGCCCGGACGGCTGCGGTTGGGGAGCGAAACGGCCGGTGACGTGAAAATTCACGTCCTTGGCGTTACACTGGTCCCGACTGTGCCAAGGACAGCGCCTCTTTCGGTTACCCGGACAGTAACGCCCCAGACGTAAGTACTCCGGGTTCCCGTCGCGAAACCGCGGACGATCGCTCACTCGAGCCAGTCGGCAAACGGTTCGTCGGCCGTCACCCGCCCGATGTACGCCCGCTGCATCCCCGCTACTGCGCTCTCGAAGGCCGCCCCGTCTTCGAGCCGTCGTCGAACCTCGCGGCGTTTCCACGTGCTCGGGGACGTTCGAGCCTCCCAGCGCGCTTCGATCGGCTCGAGCAACGCGGCACTGCGAGCGGGATCGAAGCCGCGATCGGCGAGTCCGCGTCGAGCCAGTTCGAACAGATCCGCGTAGATCTCGGCCGAGTGGTCGGTCCGGGCGCCGTCGCGGGTAACCCACTCGAGGTCGGCCTCAAGGCCGTCCTCGACGGCGGCGTAGAACGACTCGCGGGCGGCCCGCCAGGGCAGCGTCGCCAGGGGGTGGTCGGTCGCGACGGCGCCGTGGACGAGCCCGACGACCAGCGCCTGGAAGCCGACCACGTCCGCGACAGTAGGCTGGGCCGCGAGCGGGCGGTACTCGAGCCGGAGGCCGTCGGGACCGAGGATCGGACGAATCCAGCGCCAGCAGGTGCCCTGCTTGTGCAACAGCTCCCAGTAGTCGTCGGCGAACCCCTCGCGGGGCTCCTCGTGGCCCCACTCCCGCAGGACGGGGATACACTGGCGGTCCGCGACGATCCGATCGATCGCGTCGGCGGGCGTTTCGAGGTCACGGGGGAAACGGACCTTGCCCGGATCGTTGACGTTCATCGTCTCGAACACCGGGACGCGGAGCTCGACCGGTCCCTCGAGGGCGACTTCGGAGTCGTCGTACAGCCCCGGCGGCAGGAACGGTGCGTTCGCCGCCAGGGCGAGGACGGGGCCGGCCGTGCGCAACGCGACGTTAAAGCAGTCCGGAAAGCGCGGCGTCGGAACCTGGAGGTGGACCTGCATCGACGTGGCGAGCGACTCGACGAGGATCGTCGGGAACGACCGTCGACAGCCCGCGACGTCGAGTTCGATCGGGCCGTGGGCGGTAATGTCGGCGTCGAGCGCGTAGTAGCGCGGCTTGGGTGCGAGGTTGGTCGGAACGCGGCCTCCGTCCTCGTCGCGATCGACCGCGGCCAGGTAGGCTCGAGTGCCCTCCGACGGCGGGATCGTCCACATCCCGTCGGCGACGAACCGCACGTCCTCGCGTTTGCACGCTCGCTCCACCGCGTCGACGCGGTCGGCGAGTTCCTGCGCCTGTGCGTCGAGTCCCGTCGAATCGAACCGCGAAGCGGGCGTGTTCACCTCCGCGTTGTGTCGGCCGAGCTCGCGCTCGCAAACGTCGTCGAACACCGGCTCGGGAACGGCTGCGAGCCGCCCTTCGGAATCGACGGCGTACCCCTCGAGCTCGAGGCCGAGACGGAACTCGCCTTCGAACGCGCCCGCAGCGAACGCCTCGCGAAGCGCGTTGGCCTGCTCGTTCACCCGGCGGGCGAACTCGGCGTGGGTGCGGTCCTGCTGCGTTGCGCGGACGAACTCTCCGGGATTCATCCCCTCTCTATATGGGTTGTGTTAACATATGAATCCACTCCGTCCGTGTCATACGCCGCTGACGAGCGACCGGATCCGTTCGACGAGAGCTGCCGTTTCAATAGTTCCCGGTTCGCTATGAGTTAACTACAACTACCCAATCACTGTTCTGGCTTCCTTCACAAGATGAAATCAGACGCCGCGATTTACTAGCTTCCCGTCCGGTTCAACGAACCGGACCAATGGTTGACACACCACGACGAACGTTCGTACGCCGTCTCGGTGCCGCCGGCATCGCAACGACGGCGTTCGCCCAGGGCGCGTCGGCAGACGATCGGACGGAGAACCGGGACGGCGATCGAACGCGCGGCCGACTCGAGAAGCTCGGACAGGCGCTCCCGCCGGGAGGGAATCCGGACCATGTCACCTACACGTTCGGCCACGTCAGTCCGGACGGGAAGTGGGGCGCGATCAGTAGCTTCCCCGAGGACGGGGAGGTGATGAGTTCGCTGTACGATCTCTCCAACCTCGAGAACCCGGAGCTCGTCCACGAACTCGGCCCGCCGAACGACCTGACCCGCTCGAACGACGTGAAGTTCGATCCCCACCGTGAGGGGATTTATGTCCGGTCGCTCGAGGCCGACGACGAGGGGCCACTCGAGGATCCCGTCGCCGACACGGACGGGCTCGAGGGGATCGAGGTCGTCGACTTCGGCTGCGAGGAGGGGACGCCGACCGAACCCGAGGTCGTCGCCACCCTCGAGACGCCGTACACGGGCGTCCACAAGCTCACCGACCATCCCGAGGAGACGGTGCTGTACCTGGTCGACAAACGACCGGACGGCCCGGGGATCATCGGGGTCGATTTCAGCGATCACCGGAATCCGACCGTCGAGGCCCAGTTCGGCCCGGACGGCTACTGTCACGACATGGAGGTCGACACCGCTCGCGACGCCCTCCACGCCGCGTACATCTTCGGAGACAACGTCGGCTACGCCACGTTCGACATCTCGGATCCGCTGAACCCGACCCAGCTGGGCTTTTTCGACTACGACGACCAGCCCGACTACGAGGCCGTCGGCGAGCCCGGATTCGAGCTGGCACACCAGATCCATCCCGAACCGAAACGCGACCTCGCGATCATGGGCGACGAGGTGTTCGACACGATCCCGGGCGGGAAACACGTCTTCGACATCGGCTGGGGCGAGGGAAGCCTCGAGGACCCGAAGCCGATCGCGTTCATGGGCTCACCGGACGCCCGCGAACAGGGTGAGGGTCAGGGCGTCTGGACGACCCACTTCCACGACGTGATCTACGACCGCGGCGAGGTCCTGCTGGTCGACGGCGGCTACACCCAGGGGACATGGGTCGCCAACATCACCGATCCCTGTAACCCAACCCCGACCGAGCGCTACGCCACGAACGACGGGGTCGAGGACGTCGATCCATACTGCTGGTCGGCCTACTACAACGAGGCCCGCGGGTTCGCCTTCGCGGCCGACTCCGGGACGGGCGCGTACACGTTTGACGTCTCCGCGAAGCCGGCCCGCGGCGAGGACTGTGGCGGCCCCGACGGCCACTTCGATCTCGGGGCGATCCTCGACGACGAGGAGTGACGACGGCGTCGCTACGGGAGCGACAGTCGGTCCGGAGAGCGAGGCCGAATTCGGCAAAAGAGAAGGGCGGGAGAGAGTTGTCCGCCGCCGTCAGGGCGACGGCGTCGTCGATCGCAAACGTTAGTAGCCGAAGTAGACATCGAGCGCGAGACCCGTCGAGACGAGAAGGGTAAACGCGATGACGAAAGCGAGCAGCGCGGTCTGGCGCCGCAACAGCGGTTCGTACGACTCTACGTCGGGAGTGCCAGGAAGATATGGACCTGTCCTCATAGATAGATAAAGGTGGTGCAGGCATAAAGTGTTGTTTTGAGTTGCGTCACCAATAGTCATTTGCGAAGCCGTGTTTTGAGAACTATCAACACACCCCCGGCAGCTATAGTAACAACTGAAACGGTTTGCACACCGACCACGAGGGAGCCAGACGGCAAAGCGGGCAGCGGGAATCGAGCCGGCCACTCACCGAGAGCCGGCCACTCAGTGTCCCTCTCGGCGCATCGTCCAGAGATCGTCGAAATCGATTACTTCCACGTCGGAGTCGTCGATGTGCTCGAGGAGTTTCTCGTACTCCGCTTCGGACACCGTGTTGTCCTGGTCGAAGGCGTGGAAGTTCAGGATCGTACACTGGCGGTGGGCCGCGGCGAGGTCGACACACCGCTTTGCAATGTCGAGATCGTGGCCGATCGTCCGGGGCATCGCCAGCGGATCGAAGCCGGTGACGCCGGTGAGGTTGGCGTCGCCGGCCTGGTTGAATCCACCCGCGTAGTAGTAGTCCGAAACGATATCGAGCACTCGATCGTCGAAATCGTTGTGCGGGAAGACGAGGTAGTGCCCGCCCTCGAGTCCCTCCTGGACGGCCCAGTTTTTGTCCGTAGTCAGGGCGTCCTCGAGGTCCTCGTCGCTGAGATCCGTGAACTCGGTGTGGGTTCCGTGGGCGACGATCTGGTCGCCCGCCTCCTGACGCTCCTTGAGCTGGTCGATCGTCATGATCCCCTCTCGCTGGTCTCTGGTCCACTGTCGAACGGCGGCCTGAACCGCGTTGACGCCGTACTCGTCGTGCAGTGGGCTCGCAACGTCGTAGAAATCGTCGAACCCGTCGTCCCAACAGAGCAACACGTATCCCGAATCGGGTTTCTCGTGGGTGCGAAGGTCGTCGACCCAGACCTCCGCGTCCCCGGTGTTGTGGACGATGATCTGGACGGTGTCGATAGCGTCGCGCTCGAGCGGCGTCGAGCTCTGCTCGAAGAAGCCGGGGCAGGTCCGGAACCACCCGACGTCGGACGTCCGGTACGTGACCGACCGGAGCTGGTGGCTGGCGTACCCGCCGTAGATGTCCTGGAGCTGGATCTCGATCGCGACGTTGCCGGGCGTCGACGTCCGGACGGCCATCGAGAGATCGAGCTCGCTCATATCCGTCGTCTCGAGCTCCGTTTCGACGACGGCGTTTCCTCCGTCCTCGGCCGTTAGCCGGAGGCTCTGGGAGCCGTCGAAGTACACGTCCTCGTCGGGTTCGGCCGACCCGTCGACGACATCCCAGTCGTCGATATCCTCGAAGTCCTCGAGCCCCTCGCCGGGCTGTCCGTACTCCTCGCGGCTGTCGTACTCCGTCTCGACCGCGAGCTCGGGCGGTTCGACGCCGTCCTCGGTGTCCGTTCCGGTACCGGTCGGGTCGTCGCCGTTGCCGTCGTCACCGTTGCCGTCTCCGCGGTTCGGAAGCGCGGCGTTCATCTGGTCCATACACCCAGCGATGGCCGCAAGCGCCGTTGCACTGGAGGCAGCGAGAAACCGTCGTCGGCCGTTGGATCTCTCGGTCATCGATACCAGTCAGTATGGAAGACAGTACTGTTATTATATAGTAATTAGCCGACGATCGACATGCACTATCACCCCGTCCGAAAACAGCCCTCTGATGTCTCTAGAGCTAATGTTCGGAAAGTAAGCCTGAGTTAACTGTCTTTAGATAAGCTATTTCAACTCTTTCTATATCAGCGTCCCAGGGGGTCATCCGGGTGGTGGGAGTCGATACGTCTTCGCTCCGAACGCAACCCGGCCCGTGACCACGAGCGTGTGCCGTATCGTTGCGAACCCGCCGAAACGTCTCTCCGAGGGGAAGTGGCCACACCGGTCGTCGTCTCGGACATCGACGAGCAAGAACGCTCGAGACACGTCCCCAGTTTCCGGCTCGAGTTCAGTGTAGACGCCGCGCTGGTCGAGTACGCTGACGGCGTCGCCGTCCGTTTTCATTGCGGCGATACGCTCGAGACCCTCGTACAGCCAGCGTTCGGATCCGTCGGCGTCGTACGCGGTCACGCGGCCGTCCAGGTTGCCGACGTACAACGCGTCGTCGGAGCCCTGCATCGCCCGGACGAACCCGTCGGTCTCGTTCTCGCGTTCGTCGTCACCCCGGTCGCTGGCGAGGCGATCGCGGATCGTTCCCGACTCCGGATCGAACCCGACTACCGTTCCGTCCTCCCGGGGGATCCACCCGCTCCCGGCGAACGAGACCGGGCTGCCGGTCCAGTCGACGCCACCCTCGAGGTCTCCCTCCCACCGTCGATCACCCGTCTCAGGGTCGACACCCACCAGCGTTCCCGCCCGCGTGGCAACGACGACCGTTCCTTCGAACAACGCGAGTCCGTTCGAGACCGACGCGTCGAGTTCGGTCGTCCACTGGAGTTCGCCCTCGTTCGTCGAGACGCCGACGACGGCGTTCGATCCCTCGAGCTCGTCGTGATTCGGATCGTTGACCGAAGCGACGACGGTGTCGTCGTGGACGAGCGTCACGACACCCATGTGTCCCTCGACGTTGCCGCCCGCGTCGAACTCCCACTCGAGTCCTCCGGTCTCGCGATCGAACGCGAGCAGCGTGTTCGCGCCGGTCGATACGAACACGCGGTCGTCGGTCGGTCGAGGACGTCCGATCCCGCCCGCGAGTTCGCGCCTGGCGACCCACTTCGGCTCCCCGCTGGGCTCGAGCGCGAGCAGCCGGAACATTCGAGATCCGGAGCTCATCCGTACGATCCCCGCTCCGCCGCCGACGAAGACCGTCCCGTCGTCGACGATCGGCTCCGACCAGGCCTCGGACGTCGATTCCCGGAACTCCCGGTCCGGCTCGAGGAACTCCGGACAGTCCACTGCGTCGGAGCCACGGACGTACCAGTAGCCACCCCCGGCGAGTCCCGCGGCGCTGGCGCCCAGCACGCCGAGCAGTTGTCGTCTGCTGAGCGACTCCATACTCTCAGAGCCCTCCACCACCATGAAAGTCTTCTGAGGACGTATATAAGGAAGACCGTTCCAGCATGGAACGCCGGCGAATCCTTAAGCCCCTCATTCGTGATTACTCACCTATGCTTCGTGCGAAAGGGCCACTGCTGACCATCGACGTCGGCGAGCGAACCGCGACCGAGACGAGTATCGACGACCATCTCGAGGACCTCGTCGGCGGTCGGGCCGTCGCGACGGCGCTGGCTCACGACCGCATTCCGTTCGAAGCGGATCCGTTCGGACCGGAGAACCGGCTCTACCTCTCGACCGGGCCCTTACAGCAGTCACGGATGTCGTTCACCGGTCGGATGAACATGACGGGGCTGTCGCCGCTTACCGACGGCCTCGTCTCGACGAACGCTGGCGGCTACCTCTCCCGGAACTTCGTCGACACGGGGATCAGCGTCCTCGAACTCGTCGGCGAGAGCGACGAGCTGCTGGCCGTCCACGTGACCGACGGGGGCGACGAGTGTGACCCGTCGGGTAGCGAGACGGCGTCTCGCCTGCGCGTCGAGTTCGAGGCGGTTCCGGAACTCGAGGACGCGACGGTCCCGGAGACCTCCGACTACGTCGAAGAGCGCCACGGCCTCGGTCCCGAACACTGCGTCGCCATCGGACCCGCCGGTGAGAATCAGGTTCGGTTCGCCTCGGTGATGACGTACGATCACCGGGCGTTCGGCCGCGGCGGGCTAGGCGCGGTGCTGGGCGCGAAGAACGTCAAGTGCATTACGTTCGACGGTGACGCGGCCCCGTCGATCGAAATTCCGAACCCGCCGGAGATGGATATCCACCGCGAGGCGGCCGAGTCCGAGGACCTGATGCGCCGACAGGGGACGACCGGCAACACCGAGATGATCAACGAGGTCTTCTCGCTGCCGACGCGGTACTTCGAGGAGTACGAGTTCGAACACGCCGACGCGATCGGCGGCGACGCCGTCGAGGAGAAAAAGTACGAGAAAGGAGCCTGTTCGGCCTGCGCGTACGCCTGCAAGCTGCCGACCCGAGACGAGGAAACCGGCCTCGAGACGGAGGGGCCGGAGTTCGAGACGGTCTACTCGTTTGGCTCCCTGCAGGGCGTCGGCGACATCGTCGACGTCATGAAGAGCAACGATCTCTGTGACACCCTCGGGATGGACACCATCTCCGCGGGCGTCACCGTCGCGGCCTACCTCGCGAGCGAGGACGAGTTCGGCAACGCCGAGCTCGCTCACGACGTGACCGAGCGGATCGCCTACCGGGAGGGGATCGGCGACCTGCTCGCCGAGGGCGTCGAGCGCTGTCACGACGAGCTGGGCGTCGACAGCTACGCCGTCAAAGGGATGGAACTAGCCGCACACGACGGACGCGTTCTCAACGGGCAGGGGCTCTCGTATGCCGTCGCGAACCGCGGCGGCGACCACATGTACGAGTCCCGTGTAATGTCCGCAGAGTACGGCGGCCGCATCGATCCCGAGGGGACGCTCGGCAAGGCCGAGGCGCTCGTCGAGGGCGAGAACGAAGCCGCGTTCCGGGATACGGGGATCGTCTGTGCGTTCGGTAGCGACTACGTCACCGACGACCGCCTCGAGGCGCTGTTCGACGCCGACCACGAGGAGCTGCTCGAGATCGGCGCGCGAACGGTCGAACTCGAGCGCCACTTCAACAACAGCCGGGGCTTCGACCGGGGCGACGACCGGCTGCCCTACGATCTCCCCGACATCGAGGCGGCCGTTTCGGAGTACTACGAGGCTCGCGGGTGGAACGACGACGGAACGGTCCCGTCCTCGGCGATCGAGCCGCTGGCGACGGCGGACGACTGAGAGCGTCTGTCGTGACGCCTCGTGGTCTCACCGGCGTGACGGTCCAGGTTCGGCCCGCGGTGATATAATATAAGTTGAACTTTTCTATCGGTTTCTATTGTGGATTAGTAAGAACACTATCTCGTCTGTCCCAGTAAAGGGGGTGACCGAGTCACTCGCCGCCCGATCGGCTCTAGGCAGTTGCGGCGGTATCTGTCGTTTCGAGAGTTCGGGATGGGTGAGTTGTGGGTCATCGAGACCGACTATATTTCCTTGCCCGTCCTGTTCTCTACTGACGATCTGCAGCGTCCTGCTCCGGTCAGAGGACGGAAATGCCGTCATCGGGCGAGAACAGATTTGTTTTGATAATATTGTTCTATAACTCCATTATTAGGAATAGCCACCTGGAAATAGTATAGAAACCTTCATATCACTTCCGGTCCGCCGAACTCCCGTGGCACACGAGGTGAACCGTTTTGTACACGCAGTCGAGAGACGTCGCCATGAGCAGCGTACTCGTCCTCGCCGACGACTTTACGGGTGCGATGGATACCGGCCACGGGTTCGCCGCCCGCGGAAACGCGGTCCGGGTCGTCGTCGAAGATCCCGACGCCGAGCCCGCCGACCGATCCGCAGCGACCGACACTGACGTCCTCGCGGTCGATCTCGACAGTCGCGATCTCGACCCCGCTGCCGCGTCCGCGGCCGTCTCCTCGGTTCTCGAGCGCGATCCCGTTCCCGAGATCGTCTACAACAAGATCGATTCGACGCTGCGAGGGAACGTCGCTGCGGAGGTCGACGCCGCGCTCGCGGCAACCGGACGGGAGCTGGCGGTCGTCGCACCCGCCTTCCCCGGAACCGGTCGCGTGACGGTCGGTGGCCGCCACCTCGTCGACGGGCAGCCACTCGAGGACGCCGACTACGGAACCGACTCCGATCTCCGCGGGCTGTTCGACGCGTCCGAGCACGCCGTTGCCACTCTGTCTTTGGAGACCGTCCTCGAGGGGGCCGACGCGGTCGCGTCGGCGCTCGCGGACCACGACCCGGGGATCGTCGTCTGCGACGCGATCCACGACCGCCACCTGGACGCGATCGCGGCCGGGGCTCGGCGTTGCGAGCGCGACGTCCTCTACGTCGGCAGCGGCGGGCTGGCGAGCGCGGTGTCGGTGCCGAACTCGTCGCGGTCTCCCCCGAAAGCGACCCACGAGGGGTCGGACGCGCTCGGGATCGTCGGCAGCGTCAACGAGCGCACGCTCGAGCAGCTCGCGGCCGTTCCCGACGATCGCCTCGTCGAACTCGATCCCGCCGCGGCCGTCGCCGACCCCGACGCCGCGGGACGGGAGGCGGCGACGGCGCTCGCGGAGGCGCGTCGAACCCGCGATCGGGTCGTCCTCACGGGTGCGACGTCGCGAGCGGACGTCGAGCGCGCGAGGACGGCCGCGGCCGATCGGGGCGTCGATCCCGGCCCGCGGGTCGCGCGGGCGCTGGGCGTCGCGGCCGCGGCGGCGACCGAGGACGCCCCGCCCGCGGGCCTGCTCCTGACGGGCGGTGCGATCGCGCGGGCCGTCCTCGAGGAACTCTCCGCGAGCACGATCGAGCTCACGGGCGAGTCGGTCGTCGACGGGATCCCCGAGGGCGTCCTCGCGGACGGTCAGGCGGCGGGAACGCCGATCGTGACGAAGGCGGGCGGGTTCGGCGACCGGAGGAGTATCGTTAACTGTCTGAGCTTCCTTGCTCCGAACAATGAGCCAGAGTGAGCGACCAGTCGTCGCTGTAACGATGGGCGACCCCGCCGGTATCGGGAGCGAGATCGTCGCTGCCGCCTACCCGGCGCTGTGCGAGCGCGCGGACCCGATCGTCGTCGGCGACGCCAGCGTGATGCGCGCCGGCGTCGACGTCTCGGGCGCCGACCTGGAGATCGAACCCGTCGACACCGTCGCGGACGCGACGTTCGCCGCGGACGCGATCCCCGTCCTCGATCTCGACGCCGTCGACGAGCTCGAGTACGGCGTCGTCCGCGAGGAGTACGGCGCGGCGAGCCTGGCGTACGTCGAGCGCGCGATCGAGCTCGCCGTCGAGGGCACGATCGACGCGATCGCGACCGCGCCGATCAACAAGCAGGCCACGCGCCTGGCCGGCAGCGAGTACGCCGGCCACACCGGGATGCTCGCCGACTACACCGATACCGAGAACTACTCGATGATGCTCGTCGAGGACGACCTCGTCGTCACCCACGTCAGCACGCACGTTCCGCTGCGGGAGGCCTGCGAGCTGGTGACGACCGAGAACGTCCTCGAGACGATCCGGGTTACCGACGAGGGACTGCGCGACCTGGGGATCGCAGAGCCGACGATCGCCGTCGCCGGGCTCAACCCCCACGCCAGCGACGGCGGCCTGCTGGGCGAAGAGGACGACGCCGAGATCCGCCCCGCCGTCGAGCACGCCGCCGAGGAGGGGATCGACGTTCACGGTCCCGAATCGCCCGACACCGTCTACGTCCAGGCGGCCCGCGGGGAGTACGACTGCGTCGTCTCGATGTACCACGACCAGGGCCACATCCCCATCAAGACGCTGGGGTTCTCGAGCAGCGACGCCGTCTCCGGGGTCAACGTCACGATCGGGCTGCCGATCGTCCGCACGAGCGTCGACCACGGCACCGCCTTCGACATCGCGGGCGAGGGGATCGCCAGCGAGGCGAGCCTGATCGACGCGGTCGAGGTCGCCGCCGAGATGGCCGAGCGACGGCGCGAGCGAGCCGGAGCTCCGTCGGGGGATGCGGGATGAACCTCGAGTTCCCCGACGCCGACGTCCTGCGGGCGACCAACGAGTACGGAATCGAGGACTTACCCCGGTTCGCCGTCGCACGCCGCGAACGGGAGCTCGAGGCGGTCGACGACATCGAGGCCGCAGCCGGGGCCGCGGTGGACGACATCGACGCCTTCGACTCGCTCCCGGAAGGGGCCGAGGTTGCCGTCACGGCCGGCAGCCGCGGGATCCACGATATGCCCGCGACGCTTTCCGCCGCCGTCGCCGAGCTACAGGATCGGGGCCTCGAGCCGTTTATCATCCCCGCGATGGGGAGCCACGGCGGCGCGACCGCCGAAGGACAGCGCGAGACCCTCGAGGCGCTGGGCGTCACGCCCGAACGGATGGGCTGTGAGATCCGATCCTCGATGGCCGTCGAGGCCGTCGGCGAGGACGAACTCGGCCGTCCGGTCTACGCAGCGAAGGACGCCCTCGCGGCCGACGCTGTCCTGCTCGCGAACCGTGTGAAGGTCCACACCGACTTCAACGGCGCCGTCGAGAGCGGACTCTCGAAGATCGCGGTCATCGGGCTCGGCAAACACCGCGGGGCCGAATCGCTGCACAACGCGGCGATCGCAACCGAGTTCGCGGACGTGATCCGGGATCGAGCGGCGATCCTGTTCGAGGAGACGCCGATCGTCGGCGGGATCGCCCTGCTGGAGAACGCGGCCGACCGCGCGGCCCACATCGAGGGCGTGCCCGCCGCCGAGATCCCCGAGCGCGAGCCCGAACTGCTCGAGCAGGCCCGGGGCTACTTCCCGCAGCTGCCCGTCGACGACCTCGACCTGCTCGTCGTCGACGAGGCCGGGAAAGACAAGTCTGGTACCGGGATGGACACGAACGTCCTCGGGCGGTACTCGTTCCACGGCGAGGACGAACCCGAGTCGCCGTCGATCACGCGGGTGTACGTCCGCTCGCTAACCGAGCCGTCCCACGGGAACGCCCTGGGCGTCGGGCTCGCGGACTTCGTCCATCGAGAGTACGTCGCCGACATCGACTTCGAGGACACGTACGTCAACATCGTCACGAGCGGCGAGACGGACCGCGCGAAGCTCCCCTTCGTCGTCCCCGACGACGCGACGGCGTTCATCGTTGCCTGCTCGACGACCGGGATCGCCGCTCCCGAGAAACTCCGGGCTGCCCGGATCCCGAGCACGATGGAGCCCGACGCGCTGGTCGTCTCCGAACCCATCGCCCGGGAGCTCGCCGACCGCGAGGACGTCACCGTCGGCCCGCTCGAGCCCCTGTCCTTCGAGGACGGCGAGCTTCCACCCGATCCGTACGATCGCGAGTAGCGCCGACCGATCAGCTCTCCTCGGGCGGTTCGGGAACGACGACCACCGGTCGATCGGCTTCCAGCAGCACCGACTGGGTGACGCTCCCGAACAGCGCCTTGCCGACCGGGGACCGCTGTCGGCCCCCGATGACGATGTATTCCGCGTCGACGTCGCTCGCGTGCTCGAGGATCTCCACCGTGGGCTTGCCGTGACGCCCGAGGGCGTCGTACTCCCGATCGAGGTCGGCCGCGGCGTTTTCCGCGGCCGTGGTGGCGATCCGCAGTCGATCCTCGTCGGAGAGCGACCCGCCCGTATCGAGCGCCTGGTTGACGAGATGTTCGTGCTCCGACTCCTCGTAGACCGAGAGCACGTCCAGGGGGACGTCCGACCGATCTGCGAGCGTTGCGGCCGCTTCCGCGACCGTCCTCGCTCCCGTTCCGCTGTCGACCGCGGCGACGACTGTCATAAGACAACAGACAGCATAACACTGCAAGTAAATTACGGTTCGGGCGTCTGACGTTGCGTTCTTCGCCCACGTGTACCGTCTATTATGTTAATCAATAAGTACCCGTGATCTGATGTTGCTCGTGCATGGTACTCTCAAACCCGCTTATACCGTTCGTCGTCGGGTTGGTTCTCGCGGTGGTACTGTTAGTGTGGGTGAAACTGCCGGCGTTCGTCGGGCTGATCATCGCGGCGATGGCAATCGGGATCGTGACGCCACAGATCGCGTTCGACGCGGTCCCTGCGCAGGTCGCCGAGTCCTTCGGCGACGTGATGGTCTCGATCGGGATCCCGATCCTGATGGCCGCGATCATCGGCAAGACCCTGATGGACAGCGGGGCGGCCGAGCGGATCGTCCGCGCCTTCCGCTCGCTCACCGGCGAGGACCAGTCCGAGTGGGCGCTGATGGGCAGTAGCTACGTGCTGTCGATCCCCGTGTTCTTCGACAACGTCTTCTTCCTTCTCGCGCCGCTCGGTCGGTCGATGAAAGCCAGGACGGGCGTGAAGTTCTCGCTGTACATCTCGGTGCTGTGTGCCGGGGCGCTGGCGACGCACATGCTCGTGCCGCCGACGCCGGGCCCGCTTGCGATGTCCGCCGAACTCGACGTCGACGTCGGGCTCGCGCTCCTGGTCGGGGTCGGACTCGCGCTGCCGACGTCGCTGCTCGGCGGGATCGTCTACGGGCGCTTTCTCCACAGTCGCGAGGACTTCCCGCTCCGGGAAGCCATGGGCTCGTCCCCGGAGAGCCTCAAGGAGAAAGCCGAGACGCCGGTCGACCAGCTCCCGGGGCTGTTCGAGTCCTCGCTCCCGATCGCCGTCCCGGTCGTCTTCATCGCGTCCGCGACGATCACCGACGCGCTCCTGGGGGAGGACGCGTTCGTCGCTGACCTCGCGGCGTTTCTCGGCGATCCGAACTTCGCGCTGACCGCGGCCGCGATGCTTTCGGCGTTCACGTTCTTCCGGATGGAGATGGACGGGGATCGCTCGCTGTTTAGCGACGAGCTGACCGAGTCGATCAAATCGGGCGGGAACATCATCGCGATTACCGCGGCCGGTGGGACGTTCGGCGCGATGCTCGAGATCGCCGGCGTCGGCCAGTACATTGCCGACGGCCTCGTCGAGTTCGGCCTGCCGCTGCTGTTCGCCGGCTGGCTCGTGGCCGCCGTGATCCGCGTCGCCCAGGGGTCGGGTACCGTCGCGATCCTCACCGGCGCGGCCATGATGGCGCCGCTGACCGGCGATCTCAACGCACACCCCGTCTACATGATGATGGCTGTCGGCTTCGGCGGGATGATCGCGCCGTGGTACAACGACAGCGGGTTCTGGACCGTCAGCAAGATCGCGGGCATCACGCAGGCCGAGACGTTCAAGACGTATTCTGCCGTCGCGACGATCATGTCCGTCTCCGGGCTACTCCTCGTGCTCGTGGCCTCGATCGTTATGCCGCTCACTTAGCGGAACGTCGTCCCGCTCACCTAGCGGAACGTCGTCCCGCTCACTTAGCGGAACGTCGTCCCGCTCACC
>JGI2924J29684_1077919_pt1 | contig 25385 bp, 35 predicted proteins | sample BenlonsequencITS_FD_29684 | JGI IMG/M metagenome (IMG submission 29684)
CGATTCCTCTGTAGTTCAGTCGGTAGAACGGCGGACTGTTAATCCGTATGTCACTGGTTCGAGTCCAGTCAGAGGAGCCAATTTAAGGGAAGCAGACGTTCACTGACGCCTGCTTTCTGCATTTCTATCAATTGGTTATCCCTTCTTTCACGTTCACCCTCGTTCACTAAAAACCACTCGAATCCATACCCTTTTGCTGGTAAATATGTTGGTAATGGTAGTTCGATTGCGGTTTTACCAACAAACGGGGGATGCCGTTATGCCACTTACTGATACTAAAGTAAAAAACGCCAAGCCCCTCGATAAGGAATACAAGCTGACTGATGGCTTCGGTATGTTCCTTCGCGTTACCCCTAAAGGTTCGAAATACTGGCAAATGGCTTACCGCTTCGACGGGAAGCAAAAAATCTTCTCCATAGGTGTTTACCCTACTGTTTCACTTGCTGATGCAAGACAACGCCGTGATGAGGCTAAAAGACTTCTTGCTCAGGGCATTGACCCTAATGCAAAGAAACAGGCCGAAGTGAAAGAGCTTAAAGCCAAACGCGACAACACTCGTTCTTTCAAATCTGTTACCAAAGCGTGGTTTTCTACCAAAAAGAAATGGTCAGAAGATTATCGTCATACCGTATTGAATCGCCTTGAAACCTATATCTTCCCGGATATTGGCAACAGAGACATCACCGAGCTTGCCACTGGCGATCTGTTAGTCCCCATAAAAAAGTAGAAGCCCTTGGCTATCTCGAAGTTGCTACACGAGTTAAGCAATACGTGACGTCCATTTTACGCTATGCCGTCCAACAGCAGCTTATCCGCTATAATCCGGCTTACGATCTGGAAGGCTCCATACAGAAGCCAGAAACGGAACATCGCCCGGCGCTGGAGCTTGAAGAGATTCCATTGCTACTTGAACGTATTGATGCCTACAAAGGCCGCAGACTGACCACGCTGGCTATTCAGCTTAACCTGCTGGTATTTGTTCGTTCCAGTGAGCTACGCTTCGCCAGATGGTCAGAGATCGGTAACGTTCCGGTGAACTCACCTTGACGGCGCAGACCCGTTCTGCATTTCACCGCCTGGGTCAGTTATTCAGAGGATTTTTCGCGAAGGGTAACAGCTCGTGCAGCCGCTCTTCCGGTAATGAAGGTAGCCGCTCCAGAACCAATTTCAGCCAGCCATACGGCTCCACGCCGTTCAGCCGCGCCGTCTCCAGCAGGCCCATCACCGCTGCCGCTCGATGCCCTGCCTGCAACGATCCGGCGAACAGCCACGTATTCCGGCCCATTACCACCTGGCGGATCGCGCGCTCACACCGGTTATTATCCAGCGGTAATGCGCCATCATCCACGAACCGGCTCAGTTCCATTTTGTGAGACAGCACATATTTTATCGCCTTATGCAGCGCTGAATCCGGCGCGCATTTCTGCGCCTGCGACGTCAGCCACGCCCATAGCGCATCCAGTTGCGGTTTCGCATACCGCTGTCGCCATTGTCGGATCTTCTCCGGCGACCTGTGGCGGATCTTTTTCTCAAGACTGTACAGCCCGTGGATCATCTTCAGCGCCGTTCCGGCATGCGGATCGCGGTTCGCCTTATATAACGCCGCGAAGCCACGCCGCGCATGTGCCCAACAGCCTGCATTAATGATACTGCCGCCGTTTTTCAGCGAGTGATACACAGCATAACCGTCCGTGACCAGGGTTCCGCTCCAGCCCGCCAGCCACGCTTCGGGATAACGCGCCGCCCGTCCGGGCTGACAGTCGAAGCAGACCACGCTGTCGCCCGTGGTTTCTCCGCTGACATACGCCCACAGGTAACCGTTCTGCGCCTTCCCGTCCTTTTTCGTGTTCAGGATTTGCAGCGGCGTTTCATCCGCATGAAGCACCGGGCGGCTTAACAGTTCCGTGCGCAGCAGCTCCGCCAGCGGCATCAGCCAGACGCAGGCCGTGCCCACCCATCCGGCCAGCGTGCTGACCGGCAGTTCCACTCCGGCGCGGGCGAACACCTGCTGCTGATGATACAACGGCTGGCGGTCGCAGAACTTGCTGACCAGCACCTGCGCCACCAGTCCCGGCTCAGGGATGCCCTTCGGGATAATCTGCGCGGGCAGACGGCCTGAGACCACGCGCTGGCAACCCTCGCAGCCGTACTGCGGGCGAACGTAACGCTTCACCACGAACTGCGCCGGGATGTAGTCCAGCCGCTCGCTGATTTCATCGCGGATATGGCGCAGCGGCTGACCGCAGTCCGGGCAGGCGCAGGAGTCAGGTCCGATAACGGTTTCTTCGCGCACAAGGTGTTCCGGCAGGATTTTGCGGACCGGACGCGCTTTCTTTTCTTCCGGCTCCGGCAGCAGGCGCGCAAGCTGCGTTTCGGCAGAAGCGATATCGGCGTCGGCATCCTCTTCGAACAGGGAGCATTGCAGGCCGCTGAAGGATTCAGCCTGGCGGTCAAAGCGCTGCTGTCGTGCGAGCATCAGGGCTTCTCTCATCAGGTGTATCTGATGGTCTTTTTCACTCAGGGAAGCGTCTTTTTTACGGTTCTCTTCCAGGAGGGATAACGCCAGCTGACGTAGCGTGTCGGGATCGTTAGTGGAGAGAAGTTCGGTAATATCCATGCCAGATATTATACGTTTTCCGGCACAGATATTCATTTAAAATCATCGGATTAGTGACAGGTGTCATGTCCATTTTGTCAGGTTGTGACCGGACATTTTCTGCCAGTCGATGCCGGAGACGAGCCAGTCAAACTGTTCCGGCGTGAGCGACCATGTGCTGTCGCCGTCACGCGGCCAGATAAAGCGCCCCCGGTGCAGACGGCGGGCGCAGAGCCAGACGCCGTGCCTGTCCCACCTCAGCAATTTAATGCGGGTGCGGTTTTTATTGGTGAAGAGGAAGGCTGCGCCGTCATGCCAGGGCATGCTGAGTGAATTCTGCACATACATAGTGAGGACATCAATACCACAGCGCATATCGACGGGATGGCGGACGAGGAAGAGCTGCTCAGGCTTCAGCATGTTTCACCGCCCGGAGAACGTCAGGAAGCTGTGCGGGAAGGCAGTCGATACGGTAGCCGCCGGGGAGGTGCAGGGTGATGAGGCTGTCGGGTGGCGCAGGTTCAGGTGACGGCAGGATACAGACGGGCAGCAGCACCGGGTTATCAGTGACAGAGACGCCGTCATCGGGCAGGCGAAGCCACTTGTGAAAAGCATGAGAGGAAAGGCCGTGGAGGCGACAATACTGAAGGCGGGTAAGGCCGCTGGCGCGCCAGTCCCGGACATGCTGAGCTTTTTGCGTGGTGGTGTGGTGAGTGGTCATGTTATTGCCTCAGGGGATAGACATGACCACGATGCTACAGGGCTGAAAAAATTTGAAAATGTGAGTTCACCGGAACGTTACAAACAATCGATCAATCAACCACTTTCAATCGTTAAAATCGATCAATACAAATATATTGATCTTTTATACCAATTGATTGATGGTGATGGTGTGCGACGATTCACTGGATGATTTCTTGCTTCTTTACATGGCATTATCAATTGCTGACGGTATGTAATTGATCTCTATCAAAGAAAAGTTGAATAACATTTCTTTGATAAGAGCAATGAGGAACATAATTTTCCCCTTTAATGTTTAATGCTAAAAGGGAGTTTGTTGAATGGCTATTCCGGTTTACTTATGGCTTGAAGATGATGGCGGTGCGCCTATAAAGGGCAGTGTTGATGTGAACGGCAGGGAGGGAAGTATTGAGGTAAGTGAGCTGATGCACTCCGTAGAACAGCCTACCGATCCCCTAACGGGCAAGGCTACAGCAAAACGCTTACATAGTTCATATGCATTTATGAAAAGCGTTGATAACTCATCCGCCTATCTATACAAAGCGCTCTCTTCTGGTCAGACCCTTAAAAAGGCCGTGTTCAAATTCTATCGGATCAACTACAACGGCCAAGAAGAGGAATATTTCAGGACTACGTTGGAAAACGTGAAGGTAACGGAAATTGAGCCTTTTATGATGGACATTAAAAATCCTCAATGGGAAAGGCACGACCATCTTGAATATGTAGATTTGGCCTACGAGAAAATCACATGGCACTATCTGGACGGTAATATTATCCACTCTGATTCATGGAAAGGACGGGCTGCATAATGGCGTGGAAATACGATGTAGCAACACACACCTTCACTCGTAATGGTGAAAAATACACAGCCGATTATGCAGGTGCAACAGGTTATAAGAATGATAGCTCTCAGGAATGTGTCAGTGGTAAAGGTCCGCTTCCCAGAGGCACTTATACAATCGGATCCCCTCATAACTCAGCCCATACAGGTAAATACACGCTCAACCTTACCCCCAGTCTGAGTAACTCTATGTGCGGACGTTCTGCCTTCCGTATTCATGGTGCAAGCAAAAAGCATCCACTGGATTCATCAGAAGGTTGTATCATCGCCCCACTCAGCGTCAGAAAAAGCATTTGGGCTAGCGGTGACAGGGAGCTAAAGGTGAAATGAAATATCTCCTCCTTGCTCTTTCCGTAACATCTTCCGTTGCGATGGCTACACAAATGGAAGGTTTTGGTGCCAACTACTACCAAGACGATTCATCCATCCCTAACTACGACACTAGCAAAAGCTTAGTGCCGAATGTGATTATTGGAGATAATGTCTATACGATGGAATTTAGCAGCCTTATAGATATAGCAAAAACTACTGGCGTGACTGTTAATCAAGGCAACCAAGCATCATGGCTGTGCCTTGCTTCTAAAGGTGTCAACTACTGGTTTATCTCTGATAATGAGATGGGGCAAGGGGATCTAACATCAATTGCAATTGCCAAGGCAGATCAACAAGGAAACTGCTCTCCTTACAAGGGTGATTTGAGCATTACGATTAAGGGAACTCCTTTGCTGGATGCTTCATTTGAAAACATCTCGTCAATCTTCCTGAACAAACCAAATGGCAATACAGTCCAGTATTGCACTAACACCAAAAACTATGGCGACTTTACTCAAATGAACTGCCTCCAGTATTTTTTTAAAAACAAAAGCATTAAAGGTGTGATTATTAATCAGATTACATCCAACTAAATACCAGCACAGATGGCCGTCCTAAGGATGGCTTCTTTCTTTATTAATTTCAGTTCAGGACATTAATGAATTTACTGTCACTTTACCTATCCTACTGAGTTCAGAAAACAACCTTCTGTAGCTGTTTATCATTTGTTCTCTGTCCAAATCACAGTCAACTTCTGACAGGACGTAATAACCGTAATCTTTAATGCAGATGCTTTCATCACTTTCCAGCATGAGCTTTATTCCGTCTTCACTTTCTTCCATATCGGTTGCGATACATGTCATAAAGGGTACTTTTTCGTTTATTTTAAAAATACTTATTATTTTTATTCTTTCCATTGCTTACCTCTCTTTATTGTGTTTGTTATATATTTAAATACCACTTTCCATTGAAAAATCAAATTTAACTTATAATTCAGTACAGGTTTACTTTTTGTTTGTCATTCTTTTTGAAAAGATATTTATCTTATGAGCTAACGCCCATGTGCTGCCGCACGGCTACGCCCTGGCGCTGATATCCAATGGGATTTAATGGCTAACACAGTTTCCATTATTTAATTGCAATATGGAAAGGATCCTTTTACCGAAGATCAGATCCTTTTTCGATATATAGCATTTATTCTTAAGTTTACAGAAAAACAATATCCACAGCAGTACTTCGTGATTGTCCAAAACAATCACATTGCTTAAACAGGGTTCATCCCTGTTAATGATGGATTTATCCATAAAGAATTGCGGCGTAGCCGCTATAACGTAGAGGAAAAACAATTGTATATTTACTAAAAAATCAGCAGCGCTTCGTGATTGTATAAAACAATCACTTGCTGTCCATAACATCAAGTAAAAACAAAGCAGAAAAATAGACGGTGCCATTTAACCGGCACACTCCCCGTTAAGGTTATTAAACATATTATAGTATTAAGGAGGCGTAACCTATTACATTTAAAAGAGATTTCACGGAAAAAGTTTCCTGTACGGAAATTTAAGTTTCTTCTGTGGAAACTTTTTTATAGTTAAAATTCCCAGAAAGAAGTGAACGCTATTTCGCAAAAGTGTATTATTTTTCCTTTTTTCACATTTATTTTTGACAAAAGTATATCCTGCATTATATAGAATAAACATAATAACAATAAAAGGATAACCGATGAGCATTGATTACAATACAATAATGACCTCCAGCAGTGAAGAAGTGGAAGAATATATAAACAGAAATCATTTTACAGACAAACAGAAACTGGAGATTTACAGTTTTTATAACAGAAACAGAAAGGATAAAATAACCGTAAATGTAAAAAAAGAGAGAAGTTCTGATATTCAACCGGGAATAGCCTATGTTCATGCTTTTCTTGATAATCTGGAAAAGCTCGGAAAAAATATGTCTGGTGCAGAATACACAATAATGATCCGCTTATGTAAACTCATGCAGCATGGAAACCTCATTGCCAGTATATCTCAGTCGGCACTCGCAGAAGAGCTTAATATGAGCAAATCTAACGTGTGTAAATGCTGGAATAAGCTAATAAATAAAGGCATTCTGGTCAAAGAAGGGAAGCATACCATGATAAACGCAAATCTCTTTCTGAAAGGCCAGTACAGAACATTAAATGCCACAAGGAAAGAATATGTTAAGAAGTCGCTGAGAACGACCAGTGAAGGTATAGAAGACGTATTCGTCACCGTTTATAAAGATACGGTACTTACAAACAGCGCAGAAAAAACAATCGATAAAGAAGATGATAAACCTTTACTTTCTACTCCCGAAGAAGATATTGACTGGGACTCTGTTTCAGAAGATAACATTTTTTATGATTATCCTGAAGATGTTGATCAAGAAGAAAGAATATAGTTTTCATCTGAATATTATCATTCTTATTTCCCAGTTATATTTGACACTTACACTATATCTCGTAATATAAATATATTTACTATTTTATTTACGAGGTATATATGAGGAAAGTAAAATTAGACAATGATGATTTAATTCACTATCTGAACACCATCAAAGCTTTAAAAAAATATCCAACGATGACTGAATATAAAGCAGAATATCGCAGACTAAGAACTAATGGTTCACCTTTAATTGAAGCCAAGAAATTTAAATCAGCACATATTGAATTACTCAGGCTGGACAGGAAGAAAACATCCCTGCTCGAAAAATTTATTGAAGAACTCAATCCTGTCAGTCATTCATCGGCCCTTGCATCCAAGAGCCTTGAGAAGGTTCATGAATCTATACTCTACAGAAAAACGTTGTTAGAAAAAACACCTGATGAACTCTTCGCTCTTGTCATCAAACAACGTACAGAAGCTGCTCTTGAGCTTCAGCGTTCTATTGAACAGAGCCTTGAACAGCTTTCTTCTATCTCATCAGATTTTAACGCATCAACTACAAAACGCCGAAAATTTTCTATCTAAAAAAATAAAAACATTACCAACCATATTGGTAAATCTGCCAATATGGTCGTTTTATTTTATAACTCAAAGGGTGAAACACGATCACGTTCCATTCTCTCAAGAAACTGTTGTAATCTTTTAGTCTTTAATTTCTGCGTTTTTTTCTCTCCAATATCCTGATAATACTCTTCCCGTCGCTCCGCAACGACTTGACGGAACTTCTTCAATAGTTGTTCCAGTGTTTTGATGTCGGTAGTTGCGGCTTCAGCTTGGATTTTCTTGTACATATACATAACATGAAATTCATCAATCATTTTTAGCTCCTTAGCTGGAATATTTTTCGCTGTATAACATCAGTAAAATATTTTTATTAGAACTTATTCACTATTATTTTTAGCTTCAAAATCAGCCTTGTTATCAGCCCCATGAAGGGGCCAATAGCCGTAAGCACACATCAGCATATTGATTCTGCCAGAACAGTGTAATGCATTTTAGCTAATGCCTGCCTGACCTCTTTAAAGTCCACTTCAGACAGTTTTTCAGCAGCGTTCTTTTTCCATGCTTTTTTCAGAAGATGCTTCTCAGCATTTCTCATCGCCAGATCGATTAGTTTACAGATAAACTCATGATCCATTACATGTGTCATAATCATATTACTGGTCGTTTTATCCTTTGAGTTAAAAAGCTCCGCATAGATATGCAAGGACACAACATAAAAAATTTCAGTAGATTTATTCTTAAATGTATTCATTTCTATTTCCTTTTGATTAATGTTAAAAGATGATATGGTGCAATATCAGCGTTATATAAATTCATTAGCGGAAATGATATATTTATTTCCTATGTGTAGAGCTTGCCCCTTCCGGGGCAACTTCAGAACTTATTTTCTGAACCTCTCAGTATGCCAAACCAACACAACAGCAACTTGCTCAAAGTTAACTTCATTAATATTTCCACAATCCCCTTCCTGAGTCGTGAACTTCACAAAGTTGTTCTTAATATGGTCAATGACATACATAAGAAATAGACTTATGAAATCAGGATCATCAAGCCGCTCACTACTCTCCCCATTCGCTTCCTGAAAGGCTTTCCAGTTTGCATCAAATGACCTGCATGCAAGATCAATAAACAGTTTTGTAGATTTATTTTCAATAACACTTTTTTTAGACATAATTAACCCTCACTTTTATATGATTATTTGGCGTTCATTTTATTTAGTCCCGGTATGGGGACAAGGAAAATACTATTTGTTATAAACCAGATTGATGAGTACAGATCCATATTCCAAACCCATTTCATCAACTAAATCATTATTCACATATCTATTCAACGCATCTAATAAGTTTTTATCCATCATGATTTCCTCAACAGGAAAGCCACTCAGTGCAACAAAAACATTGAAACTTTCCTGAATAACGCTAAGTGTTTTAGGTGTTCTTTCACATAACATACTTACTACTACCGATATATCATTTTTCATTGGTATATTCCTATATTAAGTTGATTATTAGCCCCTTCCGAGGCCAAACAGACAAAAGATACAGATTAGACATGCAGGATGAGATAACTCATTACCTGATGAATCTGCCTTAGATGAACAAGCACCTCATCAAAATAAACGTCCTTAATCGAACCTTTATATTTATTCCTTTTCAAAAAATCTTTAAAGTCTTTCTTGCCGTTTTCTATTATTGACTTTAATACACCTTCCATATAACTATCGTCTTCAAGGTTATGATGGAATCTTTCCCCCATGTATTTTCGCATACGTTGTAAATAGGCATCATAATCCTCTACGCTTTTCAATATAAAAAACCTCGTGGCGTCATTACTGACATTTATTTGCATTGTGGGCAACATTGTATTTATCATTTTATTTCCTCTTATTTATATTATTTAGATACATTCCGTGAGCGAGCGATAGCGTTATCAATCCATGCATCGATCTCACTTTCAATAAAGGCGACTGCTCTTACACCGGTTTTTACCTGTGAAGGAAAACGTCCGGTTTTGATAAGCGTATAAATCCACGTTTTACCAAATCCCGTTCTTCTTATTACTTCGGATAACCGAATCAGTTTTGGATGTTTATCTGTTTTGATTTGAACCATATTTATCTCCTGTGTTGTTCGATGAGATAATTGTATGGATTTTCCTTGTGATTTAAGAGGGACATTCAGGGATAAGTTTTTTACGCATATTCTTGGAAGGGGTAAAATAGGGTATGCTCAGCCTTTGTGAATATAGGCGATATTTGCATTGCGCAACACACCGCCTTTTGGAAGGTCAGTCCTGACCGGATTGCTCATCCTTACCAAGCTCCTCTCTGATCAGATCCTGAACATTCCAGTGTCTTCTGTCGTCGTATTTATAGGTAAAATCGACAAAAGACTGATAGTGAGCAAGCTTTGTCAGATACTTGACAGCCAGCGGATGATCTGTTGATTTCACCTTATCTACATCACGGATACCGTCTTTAAACTCATCAGGGTATAAAAAGCTGGTCAGTTGTGGCATACCAATCCTGACCTCTTCATCCTGCGCCCAGAACAGCAGATCCATGATAGGGATAATGTTGTAATCAAGTATTTTTTTGAGGTTGCTGACCCCAAAACGGAAATCTCTGACTGGAGGCTCAGGAGCCTGTAGCTGTTCTTTCCACTCTGGAACCATGACTTTCAGGTGATTAATGATTTCTTCGGATGACGTTTCCGCCAGATTAATTTGAACCAGCATCAGCCCCTCGTTGTTTACCCCGGCTTCCTTCAGATAGTGCGAGACTTCCATATGAGGCAGGGGTTTTCCTTCAGGGTTAACGTATTTATCGAAAGCAGCAACATAACCCGCCACCTCCCATAGCCCTTGGTGTGTGACAGGCTTGATGGCATAGCTGGAAGACAGTCTTTTTTCTGGTCCTCCGAAAACATCACCAAACACGACTTTACCTTCAATCAACTCTTCGTAATATTTCTGATGCCTGCTAAGGTTTTCAGGAGACAGCTCCGCACGGTTTTGCTCCATGCGGTAAACGACAATCCTGTTCTCTATCTCTTGGAAAAGTTGTTCTACTGTCAAATTTTGCAGGACGCTGTAGTTTTCAATGTTGAACCATTCATTTACAGCGCTCGCGATCTCCGCTTTGGTCATGAGGTATCTATCCTTCTGGCTTTACTTATCTCTTTGATATGTTATGACTAAAGATATCGGATTTGGTTACGGTAATCTATTGTATAGAGCAGGTAAAAACAGCGGAACAATCAGTCCAGACATGAAGATCGTTCAGTGAAGTTCAGCAAGGTAAGTTGTCATAACTAATTGAATATAATTGACATTTTAACGACACAAGATTAAAAATGTTGGTAAATATGATGGTAAAAAACCACGCCTTCATTTCAATGCCACTAATAACAGGAGATACAGATGAAGTTCGAGTCCAGTCAGAGGAGCCAGATTTTAGTCCCGGGACATTCCAGCGAGTCCGGAGACGTTTAAAAAATAAGAAATTATCTTAGCCCGGTTATCCTGAGAAGGACTATCGGGTTTCTTGATATGCATAGCTTTTGGGAGGTTAATCGGGGGGCCTCGCGGTTCATTGAAAAAATGGAGCCCCCACCTATGGCATCAACCGATACCGCTATCCGCAAGATTAAACCCACCGATAAATCCTTCAAGCTCACAAACAGTTCAGGACTATACCTGCTGATCAAATCCAATGGCTTAATACTCTGGTACATTAAGTACCGCATCCTTGGTAAAGAGAAAAAGCAGGCTTTCTGGTCCCTGACCGGATGTTTCCCTGTTTAAGGCGCACCAGTTACGTGACGCCGCACGCGCCAGAGTGCGTGAAGGAGCTGCTCCTTCTGCTGACAAAAAATTGCGCAACAGAAAAAGAAGAACGGGCATACGTTCCGCCAGATCGCCATAAACTGGCACGGTGAGCACAAACGCTGGTCTGCGCATTATGCGAACACCATCCAGCGCAGGCTGGAAATGTGTGTATTCCCGGATATGCGTAGGCGTAGGATGCCATCCGTCACTATCTGGCGCAGGGGGTTAGCCGGAAAGAGGCGCTGGCAATGGTGGCGATGGATCTGGGGCATGGTAACGGGCGTGGGCGGTATGTGGCACAAATGTATGGGCAAATTTAATAGTCTGCTAAGAGCGAGGCGCAGACCAATCTATCGAACTAAACAGCAACACAGTACAAGCTGCTATCAAGTTATAAGCAACAATGATCTTACCCACCAATAGTGGACACGTGACTAAGTGAGTAAACTCTCAGTCAGAGGTGACTCACATGACAAAACCAGCATCAACCACCAAAAAGATCCGCAAGCAGCACGCGCCTGAATTCCGTCAGGAAGCCCTGAAACTGGCTGAACGCATTGGTGTGGCCGCAGTCGCCCGCGAACTTAGCCTGTATGAATCACAGCTCTACAACTGGTGAAGTAAACAGCAAAATCAGTTCTCTTCTTCTGAACGTGAACAGGAGATGTCCGCTGAGATCGCCCGTCTGAAGCGTCAACTGGCAAAGCGGGATGAGGAACTGGCCATTCTCCAGAAGGCCGCGACATACTTCGCGAAGCGCCTGAAATGAAGTATGTCTTCATCGAAAAACATCAGGCTGAGTTCAGTATCAAAGCCATGTGCCGTGTACTTCAGGTTGCCCGTAGCGGCTGGTATATCTGGCATCAGCGTCGTTATCAGATAAACCGGCGTCAGCAGTTCCGCCCTGTCTGTGATAACGTCGTCCGGGAGGCATTCAGTGACGCAAAACAGCGCTACGGTGCGCCACGCCTGACGGATGAGCTTCGTGCTCAGGGACGGGTGTATAACATAAAAACCGTAGCGGCCAGCCTGCGCCGGCAGGGACTGCGGGCAAAAGCCTCGCGCCGGTTCAGCCCGGTCAGTTACCGTGAGCATGGTCTGCCAGTCTCAGAGAATCTGCTGAAGCAGGACTTTTACGCCAGCGGCCCGAATCAGAAGTGGGTGGGTGACATCACGTATCTTCGCACTGGTGAAGGCTGGCTTTATCTGGCCGTGGTTATCGACCTGTGGTCGCGGTCAGTCACTGGCTGGTCGATGTCCTCGCGGATGACAGCACAGCTTGCCTGCGATGCGTTACAGATGGCGTTGTGGCGGCGTAAACGTCCGGAAAATGTCATTGTGCATACAGACAGAGGCGGTCAGTACTGTTCAGCGGATTACCAGAGCTTACTGAAACGCCATAATCTGCGGGGCAGTATGAGCGCGAGAGGCTGTTGTTACGATAATGCCTGTGCGGAAAGCTTCTTCCACACGCTGAAGGTGGAATGTATCCACGGAGAGGACTTTGCCAGCCGGGAAATAATGCGGGCAGTAGTGTTTAATTATATCGAGTGCGATTACAGTCGCTGGCGTCGTCACAGTGCCTGTGGCGGTCTCAGTCCGGAACAATTTGAAAACCAGAACCTCGCTTAGCGCCGTGTCCACATTACGCGGGTAGGATCATCCAGCCAGTCGAGTCGGTACCCCTCCGGGATATTTTCAGTCAAAGCTCTTACTCTGCTGCTCGCTTATATCAATAAGGTAAAAATACGCTGAAAATGTTATTTATAATGAACCTTAAGTGTTGGATATTTATTTAATAAAAGAAAAAGTATTTTTCTGTTTCAATACCCTTCGCTTATAAAATCCTTTGCAAGGAAATAATGAATAATATGTTTATATTATCATGGAGTGCTCCTGAAATCATCGGCTATCACACCCAACCCGACTGGTAGGTTGGAGGAGAATACTGGATATCAGGAGAATCTTGAACGCCTCTCGAGTTAGTAGCTTCCAGTTGTTTTCTGAAAATTGTAAAAGGATTCTCATCATCATCAACAAAAGCAGCAGAGGCAGAAGGAGCAGTATCTCTTGCATCTTTTATATTGATGCCAGTTAAAGTTGTATTGGTTAAGGTTGCACGGGACATGTTAGCTCCATGCAGGGGGGTATACTCCAGCACTGCGTTAGTCAGGTTTGCGCCAATCATGGTTGCGCCCGTCAGGGTTGCCTGTTTCACCCGTGCGTGAGTCAGGTCTGTGTCATTCAGGTTTGCGTCGGTCATGTTTGCGAAACTTATAGTTGCACTGGATAGGTTTGCGCCACAGAAAGTTGCATTACATAAAAATACACTATCCAATGTTGCTCCACAAAGCTTTGCCCCTGTGAAATTTGCACCAGAAGCATCCATTCCTGACAAATCCTCACCCTGTAGATCTTTATACGACAGGTCTACTCCACACAGGTTCATAAATCCATCCGGGGTTAAAAGTGCATTCTCCACCTTCAGTGGTATATTATGTGCCTGCATCAGTACAAGCATTCGGCATATATTCCAAAATTCCTTGCTATAAACCTGACCTGTTACAGTCTTCCCATTTTTGGTTACTTCAATAGTGACTTTGGCGTCTATACCAGAGTCGGATGGGGTTCCACGTGAGAAACATGTAGTGCATCCATTGATATCCTCAAGAAATATTTTTGCTCCACTATTAAAATCATTTTTGTTTATATGTAATAACGCCGATGTCAGTTTTTTCATTACCTCCTGATAGTGCATTTCATGGCTTCTCCTTACTCCGCCAAAGGTAAAAAAATTCATAATCCATTGGCACAGGCCTTGCGGTGTTGTAGCCTCTTTTATTGCCGCTTTCGTACCGGCTCCGGCCGCACACAAATATCTTGCAATGTCTTCTGGTTTTGGTTGAATTATTGGCATTTTTATTACCTGTCGGAGTTGTGAGCTAACGTTACGTTCTTTAATTTAGGAGGTAATAACAAAAAGGATATAAGGTGTTTTTTGTATTATGAATTTCATTGAAAGGGAAGGGGTAAGATCATTTGGTATGTCACGCTTGGTATAGTGTGGTATATGCACTGGAGCTCTTTCTTACCATCATCATCTTCTGAGTTCCTAAAAACAGGAGGTGTCGCCGTTGAAAAATTTTTCACTTCGCAATGGTGCGCATGTATCCGGTTTACGGCATCAGGAGAGTGGCATATTTATTGTCCGGGTATGTAGGCGTTGTAAGACGTAACTGACTATCAATAGATATTATATGAAGATTATTTACGCCAGGTTGCATCAGCAACAGCGGGTATAGATAAAAAACGTAAGACAATCAGCGCGATAATACTAAAAAGCAATTAATATTTTTTAAACAAAACTAAAGCTTGCTATATTTAGCTAACCGTGCGTTAATGGTTGTGCGGTTTGATACAAACTTATCTGAAGCAGTGATTGTAATATTTCTCATCATTTGTCACTCTTGAGAACTCCTTTAGGTTTTTTCTCTCTGATAATTTTTTCAGGCCATTCTGCCCAAGAGCTAATTAAAAAGGTAACAATATTATGACGACGAAAATTACTGGTTTAGTAAAATGGTTTAATCCTGAAAAGGGCTTTGGTTTCATTACACCTAAAGATGGCAGTAAAGATGTGTTTGTACATTTTTCTGCAATCCAAAGTAATGATTTCCGCACGCTTAATGAAAATCAGGAAGTTGAATTTTCAGTAGAGCAGGGGCCAAAAGGTCCATCAGCAGTTGACGTTGTGGCGCTTTAAGGCAACTAATATCACTAATAAAATTCACTTCAGATGTCCATGTTGCCATGGTTCGCAATACAGAACATCGACATTCGATGTTACTGAGCAAAACCCGTTTGGCGCGAAATGTATTTTTTGTAAGACAACCATGATCACCTTTGATAATGTTGCTCTGTATATGTGCTCAGGACAGATTCCGCCAGATTTTAGAAAATAATTCATATTAGCTCCTTACAGGAGCTTTTTTATGCCCGGATGATTATGTTAAGAAAAAAACATGGAAGCCTACATCTATCATCCATGGTGGCATTCTTCTTCTCCTTTCTCTGATAAAAGTTATTTCTCTTTCAGACAGCCTATAAAAGGAGTGAGGTCGTCCTCTCTATCAGATGAAGAGGTGTCAGCCTATCTTTACGTCGTTATCCGTTATTTAATTCTCACCATTATAATAACAAGCCCGCACTTATGGACTGTAGCCTAAAAGTTGGACATCAAACTAACTAAGGCGCAGGTTTTTATGAGTAGTCCTAAATTTTCACTTGAGCTACGGCTTGCTGCCGTACAACATTATCTTTCCGGTAAAATTGGTTTTGATGAGGTCGCCGTACACTTTGGTGTCGGGCGGACGGCCCTGCGCAGATGGGGTGCCGCTTATGAGCTTCATGGACCTGATGGACTTCCTGACCGCCTAAATCTTTACCCTTAGAACGCAGACAGGTGACGGACGCAGGCCGAAATCGAACTGATACTGTGCGACAACTTCAACGTTCTGGGTTTTGTTAGCGAGGCCGCCGCTATCTTCGCCATCGCCGTTGCCATAGTAGGTCATGTTGCGGGTTTCAGAATACATGGCCGCCAGGTAAACGTTATAGGCGCCGTATTTCGCGCCTACGGTCCAGGCTTCAGCGGTTTCGCCACCCGCATAGTTATTGCGCTCATTCAAGCCGTCGCCATAACCACGAGCAACCTGGTTGTCTGTACGGTCAGATGAGGAGTAGTCTGCGTCCAGACTTAACCCGAAGTCAAAGTCATACGCGGTAGATATCCCGAAACCGTCGCCATTTTCACGCGCCAGTTTGCGACTACCGCCGTTACCCGTACCTTACCAGCACCGCCATTTTCATTATTACCTTGGTACTGCAACGCGAAGTTCAAACAGTCCACCAGACTGAAGAAGTCGGTGTTGCGGTAGGTAGCGACGCCGTTGGTTCTGCCCAGCATCTAGACATCGGTCTGGGTATAAGTGTCGCCGCCGAACTCCGGCAGCATATCGGTCGAGCCTTCAACGTCGTAGATGACGCCATAGTTACGACCGTAATCGAAAGAGCCGTAATCGACGAATTTCAGACCGGCAAAGCCCAGACGAGCACAGGAGTTTGCGCCTTCACCTTCAGTGGTGTTCGCCTGAACGTTGAATTCTCACTGACCATAGCCGGCCAGCATATCGTTGATCTGCGTTTTGCCTTTTAAGGCCAAAACGAACGCAGGAGTGGTCGCCATCGCTGCCTGTATCGTCAGAAAAGTAACGCAGGCCATCCACTTATTACAATTTTATACTTCCCTACTTATTTTAATGCATTTAAAAAGCAAAATGCATTAAGTATATATAAAATATTTTAATTTATTGCTATTTGGTTTTTTATAATGCAGGTGCATGGGGTGTAAAGAATGCATATTCCATAATTGTCATTTTTATCAAAAAGTTATGTGTTTTGCTTTGAGTATTCTTATTGTGAATATAATTTGTTTTTATATGTATTGTATGTTCCGATTATGAAAAATAATAAAAAAACCGGCATAAATGCCGGCAATGTGAGTAATAGTAAAATAAATGATAGAAGGCTAATAACTGGATCATTGTGACATTTAATGTCAATAAAATAAAACGGTATCTATGTGTGTAAAAATAAGTTGTTATGGTTATATATTAATTATTTATCAGGTTACTGCTCACTCAATATTACGTTATTTAACAATTGGTTCAGCGCCCGGGGCAACATTATCTGAGAGAAAATTATTTGTGTAATGAATAACAAGAGCAGGTGCAGAAGGTTTTTTATTGTCGAAATGTGATAAATATCACATTATAATGTAATTAATGTCATTCGACTTACATCACAAAAACGGAGTAAAGTTTGAGTACCAGGGAGGAGAAAGCCACCCGTAGCATGGGCGGTAAACTAGCGTTATGGGTTTTTTATACCTTTTGCGTCTACTTCATCTGGGTGATGGCGCGTTACGTCTGGCTGATATCCGTCATACAAGTCGAGCCTGTTCTCGGCCCAAATGGCGCGCCAGTCAGCGTAACGGAAAAGTGGCTTAACGCGCTATCTCTGGGCGTCGTCTGGCTTATTCTGGGGAGTATTGCCTGGTACACCCGGCCTCGCAAAGGCCTGACTTTCCCCTCCGACACGAAGCCAGAAATGCGCAATCAAGCAGGGATGTAAAAGTGGCGACGGATATGCCAGCATAGCGGATCCTATGCTCAGGCATGTAAAAAAATGGTCTGCTATAAAGAGAGGGCGTATGGATTCAGGATACTGGCAATTACAGTTTGAAGACTGGCTACGTCACCACCACCAGCAGGATGCCGCCCATGACATCTACCATTTCCGTCGTGTCTGGACAACTGCGCAAACGCTTGGTGAAAGCAGCCCGTTGACTGGCTGGTGGTTCTATCGGCATGTTATTTCCATGACATTGTCAGCCGGGCGAAAAATCATCCGCAGCGGCATCGCTTTTCCATGTTAGCTGCGGCAGAAACCCGACGTATTTTTCTGCGGGATTTTCCTGACTTTCCCGCAGAAAAACTGGTGGGCATTTGTCACGCTATTGAAGTGCATAGCTTCAGCACAAAAATTGTGCCCACCACGCCAGAGGCAAAAATCGTGCAGGATGCAGACAGGCTGGAAGCTTTGGGCGCCATTGGGTTAGCGCGGGTCTTCGCGGTTTCCGGCGCGCTGGGCGTCGCGTTGTTTGATGTCGACGATCCCTTTGCCGACAGACGACCTCTTAACGATAAGCAATTCACGCTTGACTATTTTCAAACCAAACTGATGAAACTGCCGCTGACAATGCAGACTGAACGGGGTAGATACCTGGCGCAGGGTAATGCGAATTTTCTGGTGTCGTACATGGCGAAACTGAGCGCTTAACTGAAAAGGCGATTACGAAACACGGGATCAGGCAGTCATTCACACTTTTGCAGCGCATCAGTAACCGCTGTCGTTGAAACGTAAACCGCGTCATTTTATGTTAGTCTGTCACCAATTATTTTTGGCCGGTTAAATGTATGCAGGAAAATCTTTCAGTAACACACGCCCGGAACTTCATCGCCGACGGCGCAGGAAGTGAGGTCCAGGCGATGTTGAGTCAATTGCTGGAAATCTACGATGTTAAAACGCTGGTGGCGCACCTTAACGGCTTGGGCGAACATCACTGGAGCCCGGCCATCTTAAAGCGTGTAATGATGAACACAGCGTGGCATCGTTTGAGCGACAATGAATTCGCTAGTCTAAAAACGCTGTTGCCGACGCCGCCAGCGCACCACCCTCATTATGCCTTTCGTTTTATCGATTTATTTGCTGGCATCGGTGGTATTCGCCGCGGATTTGAAGCGATAGGTGGGCAGTGCGTGTTTACCAGCGAATGGAATAAGCACGCGGTACGTACATATAAAGCGAACTATTTTTGCGATCCGCTAGAACATCGCTTCAATGAAGATATCCGCGATATCACGTTGAGCCACCGGGAAGGGGTCGGCGATGATGAGGCGGCGGAACATATTCGTCAGTATATTCCGCAACATGACGTCCTGCTGGCGGGCTTTCCCTGTCAGCCATTTTCTCTGGCGGGCGTCTCCAAGAAAAATGCGCTGGGTCGCGCCCACGGCTTTGCCTGCGAAACGCAGGGGACGTTATTTTTTGATGTAGTGAGAATTATCGACGCCCGTCGCCCCGCACTGTTTGTGCTGGAAAACGTGAAAAATCTTAAAAGTCACGACCAGGGCAACACCTTCCGCATTATTATGCAAACGCTCGATGAGCTGGGATATGACGTGGCGGATGCCGCTGACAATGGTCCGGACGATCCGAAGATTATCGACGGGCAGCATTTTCTTCCCCAGCATCGGGAACGCATTGTGTTGGTGGGGGTCCGCCGTGATTTGAACCTGAAAACCGATTTTACGTTGCGCAATATCGCCCGCTGTTATCCTCCGCGCCGTCCGACGCTGGCGGAACTGTTGGAGCCCGTCGTCGAAGCCAAATATATCCTCACGCCGGTGCTGTGGAAATATTTATATTGCTACGCGAAAAAGCACCAGGCGCGAGGAAATGGTTTTGGCTATGGTATGGTTTATCCTGACAATCCAGAAAGTGTGGCGCGCACGTTATCTGCTCGCTACTACAAAGATGGCGCTGAAATTCTGATCGATCGTGGCTGGGACATGGCGAAAGGCGAGGTGAATTTCGACGATGCTGGCAATCAACAGCATCGTCCGCGCCGACTCACGCCGAGAGAGTGCGCGCGTTTAATGGGATTTGAGACGCCGCAAACGTACCAGTTCAGGATACCCGTCTCGGATACTCAGGCCTATCGCCAGTTTGGCAATTCCGTGGTGGTGCCGGTATTTGCCGCGGTAGCAAAGCTACTGGAGACTAAAATTCACCAGGCGGTAGCGTTGCGTCAGAGAGAGGCGGTAGATGGCGGACGTTCACGATAAAGCCACGCGCAGTAAAAATATGCGCGCGATAGCGACCCGCGATACGGCCATTGAAAAACGCCTTGCCAGCCTGTTAACCTCGCAGGGAATTACGTTTCATACTCAGGACGCAACATTACCGGGCAAGCCGGATTTTGTGGTGAATGACTATGATTGTGTGATTTTTACTCACGGCTGCTTTTGGCACCATCATCACTGTTATCTGTTCAACGTACCGGCCACGCGTACGGCTTTCTGGCTGGAAAAAATCGGTAAGAATGTTGAGCGCGACGAGCGCGATATTCAGCGTTTACAGGCGCTTGGCTGGCGGGTACTGATTGTGTGGGAGTGCGCCTTGCGTGGACGAGCGAAATTGAGTGACGCGGCGCTGGCGGAGCGCCTGGAAGAGTGGATCTGCGGCGGTGGCGCCAGCGCGCAGATCGACACCCAGGGTATTCATCTACTGTCGTGAACCTTCCGTTTTACACGGCGTGACCACCGCTCCGGCTGGAAACAGGTACTTACCCAGCGTCACCAGTACCACAGCAAACACAATCACGCCCAGAGCTGCCCATTCAACGGGCGATAGCTTCTCGCCGCCTAATCCTGTGCCAAGTAACACGGCGACCACCGGATTCACATAGGCATAGCTGGTTGCCAGCGCCGGGCTGACATTGCGAATCAGATACATATAGGCATTAATGGCGATGATTGAACCAAACAGCGCCAGGTAGCCGACGGCCATAAAACCCGATAAGCCAGGCAGTGTGGTGATTTTTTCGCCGGAAAGAAACGCCGCGCAAAGTAATATTACACCCGCCGCCAGCATTTCAATCGCGCCTGCCATCATGCCTGTGGGGAGAGCGATGCGCGAACCGTAAACGGAACCAAACGCCCAGCTCATCGAACCTATCAGGATCAAAATCGCGCCCCACGGATTGCCGCTCAAGTTGCCGCCGCTGTTCAGTAGAATAATTCCGGCAAGGCCAATGGCAATACCTGCCCATTCTAATTTGCGCGTTTTAATACCAAAAAAGTAGCTAAAACACAGCGTAAACAGTGGGACGGTGGCGACCACGACTGCAGCAATGCCCGATGGCACGTTTTGATGCTCGGCCACCGTGACCAGACCGTTACCTACCGCCAATAGCAATAGACCAATAAGCACGGCATTGATGGTCTGGCGCAACGGCGGAAGTTTTTCGCCGCGTAGCAGCAAAAACGCCATGAGCACAATACCCGCCGAGAGAAAACGTATGCCTGCCATCATTAGCGGTGGCCAACTTTCAACGCCTATTCGGATAACAAAGTAGGTAGACCCCCAAATGATGTACAAAGCAAAAAGCGCGCCAAAAAGAGGTAATAACTGCCGGAAACGCATAAACTCTCACAGTGAAATAACAAGGGTGGATACAGTAAACGTCAAAACTATTACGCTGGCGAGCATTATCATTGTCCTTTTTGAATAAAAAGGCATTGACCCGCGCCGTCGGTTTCAGCATTGCGCGTTTTGCTACATACTTAACGTTTCAGAAGAAAAGACAGAGGGAATCATTTTGGCAGGAAGTAGCTTACTGACATTGCTCGACGATATTGCCACGCTGCTGGACGATATTTCGGTAATGGGCAAACTGGCCGCGAAAAAAACCGCAGGCGTACTGGGGGACGATCTATCGCTCAATGCGCAGCAGGTGACCGGTGTTCGCGCCAACCGCGAGCTGCCAGTCGTATGGAGCGTGGCGAAAGGGTCATTAATCAACAAGGTTATTCTGGTGCCGCTGGCGCTACTGATAAGCGCATTTATCCCGTGGGCCATTACGCCTTTGTTAATGTTAGGCGGCGCGTTTCTCTGCTTTGAAGGGGTAGAAAAAGTCCTTCATACTTTTGAAGCGCGAAAACACAAAGAAGACCCGGCGGAGCGGCAAAAACGTCTTGAGACGCTGGCGGCGCAAGATCCTTTGGCCTTTGAAAAAGATAAAGTGAAAGGGGCGGTACGCACCGATTTTATTCTTTCTGCTGAGATTGTGGCAATTACGTTGGGGATTGTCGCGCAGGCGCCGCTGCTTAATCAGGTGCTGGTGCTGGCAGGGATTGCGTTGGTCGTGACCATTGGCGTGTATGGCCTGGTCGGTATTATCGTAAAACTGGATGATATGGGTTACTGGCTGGCAGAAAAGCGCAGCGTGCTGGCGCAGAGTGTCGGTAAAGGATTACTGATTATCGCGCCCTGGTTAATGAAAGCGTTATCCATTGTCGGTACGCTGGCGATGTTTTTAGTCGGCGGCGGGATTGTCGTACACGGTATTGCGCCGCTACACCATGCCATCGAACATTTTGCGCAGCAGCAGGGTACTTTCATGGCGCATACGCTTCCAGGCCTGCTGAATCTCGTGCTTGGTTTTATTATCGGTGCCATTGTGGTAGCACTGGTGAAAAGCGTGGCGAAAATTCGCGGTGTTTCACACTGATTTTCTACAATGAATTATGCAAAATTGTTTATCCTCGTCTAAGGTGAAAACGTTTCATCTGATACAGGAGGCAGGTATGGTCTTTTCTGTCAGTGAGGAAGTTACTGTGAAAGAGGGTGGACCCCGGATGATCGTCACCGGTTATTCCAGTGGAATGGTAGAATGTCGCTGGTATGACGGTTTTGGCGTAAAGCGGGAGGCATTCCATGAGAATGAGCTCGTGCCAGGCAAGGAAAGGCGCGTGCGGGACGAAGCCCGATGACAAAACGCCCGGTTAACACCGGGCGTTTTGCTGTGGAGAAAGAGAGTCGCCATACTGCGACATGCTGCTATCAGGTTATGCCAGAATTAAGCGGTATCCCTTAATGATGTCTGACGACCGTAAGCCATCAGGGGGCATTGTATAAATAACCAGGAGTTACCAGGGTGCCGCACGAAACACTATTAGAAAATCAAGGCTGGTTTAAAAAGCTGGCGCGGCGTTTTGGTCCCGGTCATGTCGTCAATACCTGCTTTTTGATCGTTATGCTTTTCTCGACGCTACTTACCTGGCGGGAAGCGATAATACTGAAAGACGCGTATGTTGCCAGCCAGCGCAATCATCTGGGAAGCGTCGCTAATGCCCTTGACCGACAACTGCAATTTAATATGGATAGGTTGATCTTTTTACGTAACGGCATGCATGAAGCGCTGGTGGTGCCGCTGACTTTTTCTGCATTGCAAAGTGCTGTAATGCAGTTTGAGCAACGACGCGCCAGGCGTTTCTGGCAACTGGAGCTGGATAAGCGGCGGACATTGCCGCTATATGGCGTTTCCGATCAATTTGTCGCCCGGACGACGCTTCTTTCGCGGGATAATAGCGACCTGGCAAATGAATTAACCGCTACGCTGGAGCTGGGGTACCTGGCGCGTCTGGCGCGTTCATCCGCTATGCTGACGCTGGAAGCTATGTATGTTTCTCGCTCAGGGTTTTATCTCTCAACCCTTCCGACGGCATACGGCAGCGATATCGTATCCCGTTACTATCAGTACGTGACTCAGCCCTGGTTTACCGAGCAAAGCCAACGGCGTAACCCACAGCGTGGCGTACGGTGGTTTACCTCCACACGGCCCTATTTTTCTGATGAGCGACAAAAAGTGACGGCCAGTTTGCCGCTGGATCATGATAATTACTGGTATGGCGTACTGGCAATGGAAATTCCCGTCGCATCATTACAGCGGTTCCTGCGCGATGTGGCCGAAAAGGATATTGAAGGGGAGTATCAGCTATACGATAACCATCTCCGTTTGTTGGCAGATTCCACGCCAGAACAACAAACCGCCAATATGTTGAATGACCGTGAGCGCACCTTACTGGCGCATGAAATAGAAAAAGATACCGAGGGCGGACTGCGGTTAGGAACGCGTTATGTGAGCTGGGAACGGCTGGACCATTTTGATGGCGTATTGCTGCGCGTACATACATTTCGCGAAGGTATACAGGGGAATTTCGGCAGTATTAGTATCGCGCTGACGCTGTTATGGGGTCTCTTTACTGCAATGCTGCTGATATCCTGGGGCGTTATTCGACATATGGTCAGAAACATGTTTGTTCTGCAAAGTTCGCTACAATGGCAGGCATGGCACGATCCGCTGACGCGTCTCTATAACCGTGGCGCACTGTTTGAAAAAGCGTCTCGGCTGGCACAGCGCTACCGGGAATTCCGGAAGCCTTTTTCTGTGATACAACTGGATTTAGATTATTTTAAAAGCGTAAATGATCGCTTTGGTCATCAGGCCGGCGATCGCGTGCTCTCCCATGCTGCGGGACTCATTGGCAGCACCATTCGATCGCACGATATTGCCGGACGGGTAGGGGGCGAAGAGTTTTGTATCGTCCTGCCCGATGCGACGAAAGCGCAAGCGCTGCAAATTGCCGAACGCATACGCCAGCGCATTAATGATAAAGAAATTCTGGTGACGAAAAGCACGACGCTTCGTATCAGCGCATCAATGGGGATCAGCAGCGCGGAGGAATACGGTGACTATGACTTTGAGCAGTTGCAGTCGCTGGCCGACAAACGGCTTTATTACGCGAAACAGTCCGGACGTAACCGTATTTGCGACAGCGGCGCGACTCAGGAATGGGAAAAGAAATAGTCCATGCCTTCGCGCCAGCCATCCGGCCCCTCGTTCTGGCTGCGGTAGACGCGCTGTGGATCGTTATTACGCAGATGTACGCCCTCCCGGTTAAGCCCTTTAACGACAACGGCATAATCCATCACATCCAGTAAGGGCGCATCGTTGGGACCGTCTCCCAGTCCGAACGTCAGGGGACGTGTGTGCCACTGCTGACGATACGCTTCAATTAGCCAGTTGGCGGCCTGATCTTTACCGGCGGAGGCGTCCAGAACGTGCCAGAAACGGGCGCCAGGCACAAATTGCAATCCCAGTTCATTTAAGCGGGCGACAAACTGCGCCATGCGTTCGTCGCTATCGCGCCAGATCAGTGATACCGAAGCTTCATGCAGACGGGTTAGCGCAGACTGAGCCCGGTTTAGCCCCGTCCATTCGCTTATCACCTGATCGTCAACGTCATCAAAAGTGGTGAACTTAAACTGTTCTTTTTCTCGCAATTTATGCAGGACGAGGCGGATTTCGCTGTGAGAAATGCCCGCTATCAGACGGGGATAATGGGGATGGTTTTCCCAGTGAACGTCCAATTGGACCACGGCGCCGTTTTCCGCAATTAGCGGCAGTCCCTGTAGATTTAACATCGTCTGGATCTGGAGCATTTCAGCTGCGGTTTTACTGCTACAGAGGATCACTGGTACGCCGCTTTCATGCAGGCGCGTAAGCCAGGCGGCCGCGGGCTGCCACTCAAAGGTGTGGCTGTTCAACAACGTGCCGTCCAGATCGGTAAAAATCAGCAAGGGGTCATGGATTGAGAGCATTTTTTCCTCATTTCCGTTGCAACGGCGGGCTTATTTCTAGGAAAAATCCTAAAGCACACCCGAAAGAAGTAGAACACTAACCGGAACCGATCCCGTCGCTTCCAGACAACACATGCGTTGTCACAACTTTGGCACCAAACCATTAACTATATTAACCATTCGTTTTAAAAATATTTACTTGTCATGCAAAAAAATTGCAGATAAGGTAAATCTCACATCAGATTTCCTGGTGTAACGAATTTTCAAG
>JGI2924J29684_1077918_pt1 | contig 25376 bp, 30 predicted proteins | sample BenlonsequencITS_FD_29684 | JGI IMG/M metagenome (IMG submission 29684)
CCCCAAAGAGTCAGCAAGCCGGTTCCAAGGATTAGACTTCCGAAATAATACAAACGGGGGCTTTTGCGGATGGTATGACGAAGTTTGTTAAGAACACTTAAATTGGCTCCGAAATCCTGTTTTAATTCTCGTTCTAGACTATCTCTGCCAGAACCCAGCAAATCATACCCTATATGGGAAGCTAAAGCGTCTTCTCGTTCTTGAGCTTTTTCTGCCCTGGAAAGCACTTTGCGGGCCACAACGAGTTCAGAGGTGTTAAAATTCTTCGCGATTTCCTCCACTTCATGACGATAGGCATCACGAGAATCGAAATCCATTTGGCCATATATTTTGATTGGATCTCTTGCAAAAATGCTTTCCACTAAACTGACTTCTTCGAAAAATATAGGCCAGTTTTCAGCCGCAATAAAATGAATGCTTGTAATTGCATGTCCCATGGATACTTGATACATCGTTTGTCGCTGACGTTCAAGTTTGGCTAATTCCTCGATAGTAGTATCTTGTTTGGCAACGACCCGATCAATCCAATGCAGTAAAGGTGCCCCTTCCACACCAAATTCACGTATCCGTCGTAAAATTTGTTCAGCATAAGCTGAAGAGTATTCTTCCTCAGGACTTAAGGTTTTTAACACCTCATCCCAATTCGTTCTGTCATGGTCGGTTTCCAGCAGAGGCAGAAGCCATTGATCAGCCCTTTCTCTTTCTGTCTGAGTGAATAAAATTTGTTCCGCCAATCTCCTAATGTTCTCGAGAATTACAATTCTAAGCATGGTTGGTATTGCCCATAATTCTCCGCTCGATAGGGGTATATGCCGTTGATAGGCATTAATAAACGCCTTAAGAGTGTCCCTTTGCAACTGGCTGTCCGTATGCTCAATCAGCTCAACCAACAGGGCATACACTCTGGGATAACCCATAAAGTCACCACTTGAATTTCTGGGCAGTTGGCGCTCAAAACTCAAAGGAAGACTTTCGGTGATATCCTCCTTTAGTCCTCGCAAACTATAATAATTGTCCAAGAACCATTCCGTTGCCGGAATGGTATCTTTAGTACGAGCACCATAATCAGAAATCTCGTGATAAGCACGTTCCAAGAACTTAATATTTTGTTTAACCCTTGGCAGCAAAGTTCGCTTGGGCTGTTGTGTAGTTTGATTGGAAGTGAAACGGGCAATTTCTTCCGCATGCTTCAGTAAATCTTCCCCATGAAGGGCAATATCCTTATAAGGCTTTTCTTTAATCATTGACCGTGCGAAAAACTTCATTGTTCGTCTCCGTTTGTCATTTTTTGAGCATCATTATTGCATTATTCCCAATCTCTCCCACTTCATTCATTAATCAACAAACAAAACACCCTAGCCATATTTCACAGCTAGGGTGTCAAATTGAATATTTACTTAAAGGCCTCAGCCAAATCTCTCTGAGAATTCATCCATGGAAATGAGCACCTGCCTGGGTTTACTTCCCTCAAAACCTCCAACAACCCCCAGATCCTCAAGCATATCAATCAACCGGGCCGCTCGAGTATAACCAATTTTTAAGCGGCGCTGCAGCAACGATGTGGAGGCAAAACCGGTTTTAAGGCATAGATTTCCCGCTTCAAAAAACAGAGCATCATCCGGCCCGTTTCCATCGTCACTCTTTTCGGGCGTGTCTGCAAAAAGCCGCTCGGGGTCCAAATATTCGGGTTTGCCAAGACTTTTCCAATGGCTAATGATCCTCTGAACCTCTTCATCTGTGACTAAACAGCCCTGGACACGTATGGCTTTATTGATCCCTAAAGGAGAATAAAGCATATCCCCCTTGCCCAAAAGTTTTTCCGCGCCTGTAGCGTCAAGAATAGTACGCGAATCAATTTGGGACGATACGGCAAAGGAAATTCGGCTGGGGATATTTGCCTTAATAACCCCTGTTATCACATCAACCGAGGGCCGTTGGGTAGCAATGACAAGATGAATACCGGCAGCCCTCGCCATTTGAGCCAAACGACAGATCGCCTCCTCGACTTCTCCGGGGGCTACCAGCATGAGATCTGCTAATTCATCGATGATTACAACAATATAGGGTAATGCTAACGATGATTGATTATCAGATTTCAGTTTATTATAGCGGACAACATCCCTTACTCCGGCGGCAGCAAATAGTTCGTATCTGTTTTCCATTTCTTTAACAATCCATTTAAGGGCACTGGCTGCTTTCTTTGGATCAACGACAACCGGGGCCAGCAAATGAGGGATTCCGTTGTATTGACTGAGCTCAACCATTTTTGGATCTACAAGCAAAAACTTAACTTCTGCCGGTGTTGAGTTAAATAAGATTGAGTTAATAATCGAAGTAATACAAACACTCTTTCCCGAACCTGTAGCTCCGGCCACCAATAGATGGGGCATTTTGATTAAATCTGCCACAATGGCTTGATCTGCAATATCCTTTCCTAAAGCTACTTTAAGTTTGGACGGATGTTGCTGAAAGCTTGCTGCCTCAAGGACCTCACGAAAAGGAACGGAACGAGCCTGTTTATTGGGAACTTCGATGCCAACAGCCGCTTTTCCGGGGATTGGAGCTTCAATACGCACATCGCGTGCTGCCAATCCTAACGCGATATCATCCGCCAAGTTAACAATTTTACTAATTTTTACACCCGGAGCAGGAGCTAATTCGTAACGTGTGATCACCGGACCCCTTGTAACATCAACTACTTTAGCTTTGACACCGAAATCCAAGAGAACTTTCTCTAACCGCTTGGAAGTCTCGGAGTCTTGGATAGGAATATGTGGCGGGACTGGAGCAAGCAAAGAAAGATCGGGGGTTTCCCAAAGAAAATCGCTCCGAACGCTTTCCTCCGGTTCATCTTCGAAAGTAATAGGCACTTGGGTTTCAAGAGATCGATCTACGATTGATTCTGATATAAGGTCTGATATAGGTTCGCACATAAGGTCCGATTTTGGTCCTGATTTTGAAATGGATGTTGATGTTGGTGATATTGCAATTGGTTCCGATTCTGACATTGGTTCTAATATTAATTCTGCTCTCGGTTCTAAAATAGGTTCGAGTTTATGTTCAATCATAGGTTGTATTTTAGATTTCGAATTCATCTCGGCGTCGGTTATATCGACAGTTTTGTCCTTGCCCTTATCCGGCAAGGACTGCAAAGAATCATCAGCAAAAACCTCCGGAATAGTTTCGCGGTCGCTTAAAAGTTCGCTTCCACGTTTACCTTCCGTTACAGTCGTAAACTTCGCAGCGCTATCAAAAACATTATCCATATTCATCTTTTGATCCGGTTTGCTTTCTAGGTTGACTTCTACATCTTCAAGATTTTCCGCACTATCGTTTTCTGATGATACTAGCGGAATATCGTGTTTATTTTCACCAGATGAACTACGATCGATTTTAAATTGTGCCAAAAACTCGGCTTGATCTGCTTGAGATTTGAAGATAGGCCTAGGTTGTGATGTCTTTTCCTTGATAGTTTCCAACAATGATGGTCTATTGTTTTCCGACTGAGTCGTCAAGTCCTCTGATTTTTCTTCTTTGTCAACTTCCTCAAAATATGCATCAAGTCCCTTAAGGAGGGTTAGTTTAGGAGACTTTTTAGGCATAAATGTCTCCCCGGTTCCAAAGTAGGAAGGAAAATCCCTCCCCAGTTCTTCCATCTCCATCGCTTGATCCAGATCCATCTCTTTAATTTCGACCCATTCCGGCGATGAAAAGTAATGATTAAACCCATGCAAATTAACAAGTTTTCCAGAAGGAAGCGGTATTCCCTCTTCAATATATTTGGATTTGGATTTAGAACTTGTTAACCACGATTTCGAAGGCTTTCCCTCAACTTGGCTCGCAGGCTGTGCTTTAGCAACAGCTTTCGGATGAATACTTTTTGCCGTTGTCTGTGCTCGAGATCGAAACGACTGCAGTTGGACTGAATAAATCCATAAGGCAACAGCACTAAAGAAGCAAAAGAAAAGTACAACCCAAGCAAAATGAGTTCCAAAAATTACAGAAATCTTTAAAAAGATTTGTTTCCCTATGGAAAATCCCAGACCACCCAATAAACCCAAGAGAGAAAACAGCCCTATTAAAATACTTGCGATTTTTATACCAATCGTATTTACGTTCTTTCTGTTGGTACGCACCTTTCCACCCCCATGCTATATTCATTATGGTTGATAAGCTATGAGAATGTCAAAAGGTTTTTTTAATGGCTCGGTATTATCTTTAATAACTTAAGAGCACGCCTTCCTGATTCGGTAAATGATGGAATATTTCAGAGGATATTTCACCGTTTTCATCTAAAAAAACATTACCGGTATATAGGAAGTCTCCTTTCGACCAATACCGAAGATCAACAAATTCCACCTGACATTCACCGGAATCGCAGTCATGAGCTACTACATGATAGTAAGGGGTAAATTGACAAAAAACTTCCGCGAGGTTTCCCTCCAAAGCATTAGAAACTGAGGGATTATTTTTATCGCATTTCGGCAAAACCCTGCAAATAGAAGGAGTCTGATTACGAATAATTCCAAACCGTACCGTATCTCCATGAAAAAGAATAAAATTCCAAGCAAAAGGATGATACATAGCCGGCAGGACTTTAACTTCACTGCGAGTCTGAATGGAGTATTTTTCCATAAGCTCAATACGTGTTTTCAAGCGATCGATTTGACGGTAACCTAAATAGCATAAACTAAAAAATATGGCCATTGACGCAGAGGGTCTGGCAAAGTCTGCAGAACGTAAAGAGGCCATAAACGAGCCTAAAAATAAACAAGAAATAACGGGATCAGTCAGCATTATCATGTCAAAGGTAATTTTCTTGCGGGAAAAGGGCCACAACAATTCGGCTCCAAAAGAATTTAATAAGTCCAGAAGACTATGAGATAAGGCTCCGATCAGTGTCCAGATAACCACGGTCCACCAGGAAGTGGAGGGATAAATCAAGTATAAGGTCGTTCCAAGCCCCATAGCCATACCTGTTAAGGCAATTAATGAATGGCTTGCTCCCCGATGGTTCAACAAATAGTTTAAACGGCCTTTAAGGTGAGCTAAAATATCCATATCGGGTAGCATTGCACCCAATGTGCATCCTAAGAATACGGGGTCATTTAACTGCATTGTATGACCTGAAAAAGCGCTTAAGGCAATTCCAACGAGTCCATGAGTAATGGGATCCATTAGTGCCCTCCTTATGATATTTTTGTCACGACCTTAATCAGTTTTTATTATAGCACAAAGTGCTTGCAGCAACTCAGATTTCATACTCATAAATTGATTTCCTTTTTTTTCTTTTTGTCCACCACCATACATTTGTGCAATGGACTGTTAACGTAATTTCGGTATTCTTAGATATATTGAGCAGGACGCTTTGCCCTATAAATTGATTTGTTTGAAGCCACTGATTTATGGTTGAATAAGGAACACAAAGCAAAAAGCTTCCCCTGTAGTAAACAGTTATTTTTTTAACTGTTTACTACAGGGGAAGTCCTATCAAATCGTTCTCATGGGCAATTTTTTTATTTCTAAACCGATTCTATATCATTTAATGGAGTGTGCGGCCACTTTAATAGAATTGTTGACATTATGAATCTCAGGAATACTTTTAATCAGTTCTTCAGCCAAATCCCGTTCTTCTTCTGTATATACCTCCCCGGTCAAAAAAGCAATGCCATCCTGAACAAAGGCACGTATTTGACCGGAGTTCAGGCGATCCTGTCCCAACTTCGAAACGAGTTGCTCTGTCAGCCATAAGTCATCTCCCTGTGAACGGTGCCGTGTCTGAATTTCACTGACAACCGCTTTAACACCGGGAACCTGATAAGCTGTCTCTACAGCCCATTCCATTGCCTCTTGGGTATCCACAAGACCGCTCAAGGTTATTAAGCCATTGCGTGCTCCCGTTTGGATTTCATGAGCATTGACCCAGGGAGAAGCAACCAAAGCATTTTCCACCCGATTTACCAATGTCGCATCATCAACAGCTTTCTCCAGGAACTGAATTTCGCTGCGAATTTCTTTCACACCGCGGACCTGAGATGCAAGCCGCTTCGCTAACCGTTCAGTACTTTGCGTCTCAACATGTCCGAGCAATGTAGCAATTCCCCTGCTCACCCGGCACCCCAGATGGGTTAAATCTTCAAAATTCGATCCCCTAAACCGCTCGATGATGCCTTGCTCAATATCCTTATCCAAGATAGCTCCATCATTGGCAACAGTTAAAGAGTTATCTAATTCACGAACACCATCAATACGTCCTACACGACTCCCAAAGAAATCCTTTTCGGCTAAACTATCGACCATTCCCCAAATTGTTGCTCGATCTCCCTTGACCTCCACGTGAATTCCTTGTCCGCTTTCTCCAAAATGTGTATGAATAAGTTTTTTGATATCACGTAGAATTTCTTGTTCAGACCGCGAATTATGCATAAAATTTCCCTCCACCATGAAACTGTGTTTTCATACTCAGAGGGTATTTTATCCCAAGACTTTCTCTTTTAGTCTAACCAAAGTCTACAGGCTTTAATTTTGTATGATTGGCGGCAACCTTTTCCAAAAGACGCAGTTGATCTCTTAATCCTAACACGATGAGGAGATCTCTTTCCAAAATTTCCTCTTGAGCACTTGGATTACTAATAACACGATTCTCACGCACAATTGCTAAGATCATGGCCCCAGTCTGTTGTTTAATACCGCTTGTTGTCAATGTTCTTCCTATCAGACATGAACCTTGATCAACCTTGAGTTCCATGATTTCCATCTCGATGTTGTGATCTTGGATAACCGTTTCGATATAGTCAATACTGATGGGCTTTAAAATAGACATCGCCATGCGCCAACCGCCTAAGATGGCCGGAGAGATTACTTTGTCAGCTCCTGCTCGCAGCAGTTTATTCTCAGATTCTAAGCGATCCATTCGGGCAACCACTTGAATATTAGGGTTTAACCCTTTTGCTGTTAAGGTGACAAAAACATTTAAAGAATCATCAGGAAGTGCAGTAACTAATCCTTTCGCTCGTACAATTCCTGCCTTTTTTAAAACGTCATCTTGAGTAGCATCATTATGAATTACAAGGTATCCTTCCTCAATAAACTCCTGTGCCAAATCCTCCCGTAGTTCAATGACGACGCTGGGATGCCCTTCTTTGCGAAGACGATAAAGCACTTGCTTGCCAACACGCCCCGCTCCGCAAACAATGATGTGGTCCTGGAGTTGTTCAATCTTTTTATTCATCTTCCTTCTCCCATAGGCCCCGGCCAACTGACCTTCAATCAAAAATGCCATCATAAGTCCTGCAAAATAGAGCATTACTCCTGCCCCGCCAATCATGAGGATGATGATAAACACATGCCCGGCATCTGATTTTATTTCAAAATCCCCATAACCCACTGTCGTAATAGTCTCCACTGTAAAATAAAAAGCTTGAGCTAAACTTAGGTGCTCAGTGACCATTAATCCGGTTGTTCCAAAAAGCAATGTAATCACTAAGGCTAAAAAGGCAAGTCCGATACGCCTACCCAACGAATCACTTCTTTCCTTCCTGCAAACCTTTCAGCATTTATAGACTTCTGTCTAAAAGAATCCGCAATTTATTAACGCCATCAACCGGAACATCCATCTGGCCTATTTGAATTTGACCAAAAGGTCCGTGATAATCGCTTCCCCCCGTAGCTAAGAGAGCAAATTGAGCTGCAACTTTCGCGTAGTAAGAAATTAGACTCCGCTGCTGTTCCCAATATCCATAATAGACTTCTAGACCGATGGGCCGGTACCTAAGCAAGTCAAAGACTATATTTGGCTGGCGCAATAAACCGGGATGCGCCACAACCGGCAAACCACCGGCATTAAAAATCAAGTCCACCGCATCTTCAAATCGATGTTTCAAATAGGGAAGATAAGCTATCCCACCAGGGCGAAAATAAGCTGCAATATCTTGCCAACTTTTTGGATTAATTTCACTATACCGGTTATATATAGCTCGCATAATATGGCCTTTGCTTACAGCTCCTACCGAACCCACCTCACGCTCGACATCTTTCCACTCAATGGCGAGTCCTCCTTTTTGGAGCGATTTAACCATTTCGTAGGCCAGAGTAGTCCGCTGATAGCGAAGCTCACTTAGACGGGTTTGCAATAAAGAGCTGCTAATATCCTTAAAATAGCCAAGAAGATGAACTTCCTCACCCTGAAAATTTGTTAATAACTCCACACCGGGAATAATCTCAATATTATGGTGTTTGGCCAGCTTTTTTGCCCTTGAGATACCCTCCGTACTCTCATGATCAGTAATAGCAAGCACATTAATATCCTGTGTATGGGCGAGATTTAAGACCTCTTCGACTGTAAGGGAACCGTCCGATTCTAAAGTATGGACATGTAAATCAATCCTCAAGACCCACTCCCTCCCATCGGGTTATCTTATTTATGCCTATTCTGGCTTTTCTTTAAAAATCCTGCTAATTATTATTATAATTCATTTAATTCAGCTCCAGAAATATAGTTGACACATATCTTATTTTAAGATATAATTCAATTCGTCGCAAAATTAAAGGGGATTAGTTTAATGGTAGAACAGCGGTCTCCAAAACCGTCAGTGCGAGTTCGACTCTTGCATCCCCTGCCAAGCTAGAAACCGCATCCAGCAAGTGATTGCTGGATTTTTTTATTTAACAATTTTGGCTACTGCATAAGGGATTGGCTACTATTTGGCTACTAAAGATATTAAACGATATAAAAAGCTACATTAATATATACGAATTATTGAGGGCATATCTATACGTTAACTAGATACCAATAAGTCCAAAACGTGCCTAATAACTGGGCACGTTTTCACTTGTACTTCTAACCGTAGTCAGCAAGTCAACCGATCAATTATATCCCGAAAACTTATGAGCGGTACTTTTCCAAATGCCTTTTGATTCTCGTTCTAATATTCCCAAATGATTAAACCATAACACCTAGATTGACCGTGTAGCCCTTGTGTTCCCCTCTGAGCGGTTTTTATTTGCTTCCTAGTAATCCAACCGTTTAGCAAAACCGCTTCTCTGAAGGCGTTATATGCTGTCCATTATTTATATTTATAAAACGATTGGGGGCAAGAACGGACTAGGAAAAAATCCCTAGTCCGTGACTTTACCAATGATCTTTAAGCCTGAATTAATATCACTTATTACCTGATCGTAAGCCGTCTTTAAAGCATGACTGCGGTTAGAGTAATAATCTAAAGCCCGGAAATCCTCAGTCTTTTCAGCCTTTTCAGCTTGTTCTTTGTTTTCTACGCTTAAGTCCTTTAAGTATTCAAGTGAAGACGTAACTCTTTTTAAAATATAAATTAAATCATCCCGGGATAGTTCATCAAAATTGAAATCAAACAGTTGCCTCACTCCATTCGTTCCAAGCTATTTCCAAGTTGGGAATCCCTTTTTCTATCTAAAAATACTATTTTGGCCGTTTTTAGCTCGTTCAATCTCGCCCATCAGAAGAAGAGCGTCAGTAAAACCAAGTTTATAGCTTGACATTTGAAGTTCTGCCTGAAATTCTCCCTCAAGCATCTCCATTTCTAAGTAATCCTTGAATATTCGTTTGCGCAGAGCCTTGCCGATCTTATTAAAGATTCTGTCAGTAATCGCTTTGTGCTTACGAAGATTCTCGTCATGCTCCCAAGAATGGTAAAAATCACAAGAGCGCGGACGCTCCTCCATCAGCTCCCGGATCGCCTCACTCAATGGCCTAGCCGGTTCCTTCATTCTCATAACCTCCTCAATTTTATCTGGGGTTACTAACTTATTTGTAGTAACCCCTTTTCAAATTCGCAAGCGCTTGCCAATTTCATAAAAGATAAGAAATTGATCAAGCTAGGGCTTGACGTTGACAGGTCCGGAATAATGCTTCAATGCTCATTTTGAATTCTTTGTGCATAATCAAAATGTCGGCATAAGCGAAATCAGCATTGTTATATCTGGACTCCCTTCTTTGATAACACTTCACGGAAATTCCCAGCATTTTTGCCATGTCAGCCTGCTTATGACCTTTTAATATCCTCATTACTTTTAAAACGAAATACCCCTTCGCTTCAACTGCTCGCAGCTCTGCTCTAGCCGTTTTGCTCAAACTGTTATACTTTTCTTTGGTCAATGTCAATTCTAGGCTCTCGTCTTGAGAAAGCGGAATTCTTAATTCGACCTGTGTTCCCTCACTGTCTAGGGATTCACGATTAATCACTCTTATCTGCATAGATAATTCATTCCTTCTCATTGCCTTAGTTAGGGTTATGCCTGAAATTTACCAGTAAAATAACAATTCCAATTATGGGCCTTACGTTTTGCCTGGGTATGTTTCCCTAGTAAGTGGAGAAAGTTTTTGAATAACTTCATTGAAAAATTTTCCTCCTTTTTTGTTATTGTTCATTTGGGGATACGTTAATTTAGAAAAGTTATTGACTAAACTCAATAAGAATTAAATGTATTATTTGTTATACCTAAGTATAACATGTTAAACCATATGTTACAATGTAAAATCTGTAAATTTGTTTACTAAAATAAACTTTTTATTTATAATATAGACGTAAGTTTAATATATAAATAGCTGAGCAGAGACTTTGTTCGGCTGAAGAAAGAGGTTAATTATGATAAGTTATAAGCCATTGTTAAAACTATTAATTGACAGAAATATAAAAAAGGGTGAATTAATGGAATTAGCTAACGTATCAAAGGCCACTATTGCAAGGTTAAGCAGCACAGATAAGTATGTTTCGCTAGAAGTAATAGATAAGCTGTGTGCTGTCCTTAAATGCCAACCTGGGGACCTACTCGAATACATACCTGATGAAGAATAATAAGAGAAACAAAACTTACTGAAAAAACAGACTACTTCAAGTCTGAGAAACAAGGTAAACTTGAATACTACAACCGAAATTCTTTAAAAGTTTACCCAATTTGAATTTAATTCGAGTGCTGTCGTTTCAACCGACAACATTAATTAAAAAGGAAAGGGGGAACAATAATGCGTTATAAAATCGTTTTCGAATGGGACGAAGGCGATGGCGGCTTCACTGTGACCGTTCCTGCTCTGCCTGGTTGTATTACTGAAGGAGATACCATTGAAGAGGCTCTGGTCAACGCTAAAGAAGCTATCCGGGGATATCTTAAAGCCCTTGAAATACAGGGAAAACCAATTCCGCAAAGTGATGCTATTCCTTTCGAAAAGCAAGAATTGGTGATTAATATATGACGCCCCGCCAGCCACGAGTATCAGGAAAGGATGTTGTAGCTGCCTTGCGTCGAGCGGGATTTAAAGAACTTTATATTGAGGGCAGCCATCATTACCTTGAGCGGCCAGATAATAAAGCCCTGGTAACTGTGCCGGTACATAGCAATAAAATCCTTAAACCCAAGACTTTAAAAAGCGTTTTGAATCAAGCCGGCCTAACCATAGAGCAACTTATGGAACTCTTATAAAGAATGTAAAGGGTACTCTTCAAATTGGAGAGCCTTTATTTCGCCTATAGAAAAAAGTTGCAATTGCCTATTCCTTTTTTATAGGCTGAAGAATTAGATTTGGGATTTTAAGGGTATCCATAAAGTATGGATACCCTCTTTTGTATTTATGCCATATTAATGGCCGCGGCATTTATTTTTAGAACGAGGGCGTCGGCGATCTTATCAATATCAGAATCATCTCTAACTACTCCGTTCAAGGTGAAGTAGTTATTAATGACTGCATTTCCCAGGGGACTGCCCGTTGTCCCTGATCCGCTTAACGTTCCTTGCTGCATATTGGATTTAATGCCGAGTGCCACGTCTTTTACTTTGTCTGTCACAAGATGGGCGTTAACCTTGATACCCTGGCTCATCCCCTTCATGAAGTCGGGCATCCAGGTTTCATAATCGGTCAACGGGCCAACATCCGGAACCGAAAAGTGGAGATAACTTCTGATTTTATCTGCAACACTATTTACTGCATCACCAATTCCCCCAATAGCCCCTTTGATACCATTGATTAATCCCTGAATCATGTCCTTTCCATATTCGAGCATCTTGGCCGGAAGGTTCTCTATCCAGGTTAGTGCCGTGGTAATTCCGCTAATAATAGAAGTTCCAATGTTGCTGGCTGCATTTAGGAAACGTCCCGGTAGGGTCTCAAACCAAGCAACGACCCCATTCCAGGTGTTTATGGCGAGTGTCTTTATGCCCGCCCAAGCCTGGGCAAATGTGGCTCCGACAGCATCTAGGGCATGAGCAAAGATGCTTTTGATATTTTCCCAGATATTCGAGAGGTCCGCGCTAATATTTTTAAAGATTTTACCCGCATCTTCCTTTAGTTTGCCAAAATTCCCCGTCACAAGGTCTATAATAAGCAAAACCGCTCCGAGAAAGACGTTTTTAATGATATCCCAATAGCTCTTAAAAATCGCAACATAGCTATTGAATATAGATCTAAGGTCGTTAATCTGCTGTTTAAAATGATTAACAATCGCCTTAGCAAGCCCTAAAACAGCATTTGCAATCCAATTTATAAATGTCTTTACACCGTTTACTATGCCATTCCAAGCACTTAGTGTTGCGTTAACGACTGCCGTCCATGCCCCAACAACGACAGCTTTTATGCCGGTGAACGCCGCCTGAATATCTGCCCACAGTTTCTTAAAGAACGTACTTATCGGACCCCAATATTTGATAAGCAGAAACGCAGCAAGAGCGACCGCTGTTATTACAACAATAACCATTCCTCCCGGTGTTGCGAGATATTTTAGAATCCCTCCTGCATCGGAAATTGAATGTGTTAGCCTAGTAAAAGACTGAATAGTCTCTCCTATCCCGTGAGTCAATTTACCGAGTATTAAAATTGGAGGACCGACAGCCGCGGCGATCATGGCAAACTTAATAATTGCTTGCTTCGTGCCATCATCCAAATTTGCAAAGCTTTTAACTAGATCCGTTATTTTATTAACGATTGGTATAATTGATGGAAGAATATCTTTGCCAAATGCAATGCCAAGGGCATGAACAGACTGAGTTAACTCCTTAAACTTATTCTCTTCAGTATTTTTCATAGCGTCAGATAACCTCTGAACCTCGCCTGTGGCTCCATTTGCGCTATTAGCTAGGTCGGCCAGAAACCCTCCACCTTTATGAAGTAGAATATTCCAGGATGATAAAGAATCTTTGCCGAATATGGTTGCGATGGCAGCTTGCTTTTGCTGATCGGTCCAACCCTCTGTTTTCTTCTCCACCTCGTTCAGAATTGTCGACAGGTCTTTCATATGGCCTTTACTATCAAAGGCGCTGAAGCCCATTTGATTTAATGCCTTCTGCATTTTTATGGTCGGCTTTGTAAGATTTACTAGACCGGCTTTTAATGCGGTTGCCGCAGTATTCGCGTCGACCCCGTTAGATTCCAAGATTCCGATCGCTGCAGCTGTTTGCGCCATCGGTTGATGCATTGCATTTGCTGTGGATCCGGCTACACTGAAGGCTTCACCTAATGAGGTTATGCTCGCTTTCGTGTGGTTGGCTATATATGCGAATGTGTCGGCCATATGTGCCATGTTTTTAGTTGTTTGGGCTGAATTATTCGTTTTCATGCCGTAAGCTTCGAGTGAAGAGCCAAGCTGATCAACGACCGTGGAAAGTTGCTCATTCGCTCCGCGCGCTGTTAATAGGGATGTGTTCATGATGCTCATAGCTTCATCCGCTTGATAGCCATCTTTAACAAGCACGAGGAGACCTTCATTGATTGATTCGGTGGATTGTCCAAAGTCCTCTGACCACTTCAGAGATTTATCAGACATATCTTTCATGAGGGCGTTAACCTGAGATTCAGGAAGCCCTCTTGCTTCAACTTCCTTACGGATGTCGGCCATCTCATGTTTGAATTTCGTGGCTGCCTCTGAGGCGGCAATCCCTAATCCAATAATGGGCAAGGATACCTTCGTGGATATATTTTTCCCGACCTTCTCCATATCCTTGCCAACTGATACCATGCTACGACCGGCATAACTAGCTTGTCTTTGAAATTGCGATAGATTGCCGTTCACATTTCTCAATGTTGCTGAAAACTGATCCCGTAATCGGATTACCGCATCGATCACACGTGCCATTTTCTAATCAACTCCTTTCAGTTTTCCATACATCTTCTTACACTTTTATTATTTGATATTGCCAAACATAACTAATTCTTCTTTAACACTTTTCCCATTATCGGTTAAAACAAAATCACCATTTTTATTTAGTTCGAAATATCCCATTTCTCCCACCCAGAGCCACCACCCCTTTTCTAAAACTTTCAAAAACGGATTTTTTTATGAAGTTGAGGGGGCCACGGTCCAGCTTTGAAAAGCTCTAGAGATTTGATGCCCCCCTACCCCAAGAATAATATGCCCTTATACGTGCATAGCATTATGACACGATGACTTAAGGTTTTCTTATAGAACCTAACAAGGGACCGACCGGTTTTACCTGCCAATCGATCCCGTCACTCATTAGGCTAAGCCTTTACGTACGACATTTCGAAATTTTATCTTTGCAAGATTTCTAATATTTCCCATATCGTGTGGGTGAGCATTTGAAAATAGTTCTGGCCATAGCACATGAAAGACATCTGAAGACCAGAGAATATTAAAAGTATAATCAGAGTCCATATCGACAATGGCTAGTTCAAGTGCATCCCTCTCAGCCTTAATCTGGTCTATCTCTTTCTTTTTGATTCTCCTTTTCTCTATGACTTCACTTCGAAGCCTATCCAATGTATTAACGGTGTTTACAGCAATTTGCAGGCATCTCCTGGCTTCTTCTTGAGTGGCAGCGTCTGCAGATAAAAGCGCCCCGAACCTTTCCTTATTGCTCTTCAATTTGTTCAAGATGTTTTCATTTGAACTAATCTCATCACTCAATTGATTTATCTCTTTTTCAATCTCACTCAATTTTATGGCTTTTTCATCTTCTCGAATCAAGTCCCTGTGTGGTACAATACCTCGATATGCAGTTCTCTTGCATTCCGCTTCGAATTTATGCAATTTAAGTTTACGAATCTTATCTTTTATTTTGATAATCGTCACCCCACCACAATGACTAATAGCCTGTAAGGTGGATTCAATTCGCTCCACTTCATCAGTTGCAATCCTTACTTTTTGAGATGTTTCAACAGTACTATTTCCACGCATTTCTTCTGATACAAGTTGAGCTCTTGAAGAAATCAAGTTTTTTCTTGCTTCTTCTAATTCCGCTTCCAAGCGGCCTGATGCTTCAATAATAAATTTTGTATTATCAGTGATCATTGACTTGATTTTAGATGTTTCCGCCTCTAATTGTGAAAGTTCATTTTTTGCGTTTACATACTCGGGAATACTTAATAGATTGTCAATTTTTTTTGCCATAATATTTACATCCTTTCCTACTACCCAGCTTTCTTAGTGCTTCTAAAATCATTGGCTTTCGTAATTGAGCCATTGATCGAACATCTTAGCTGCCTCAGATTAAATGTTCCTTGATACTTGAGTTTCCTAGCCTTTGATGAACAACAGGCTCTCTTAGTTTTCGGCATCAATTGTAATCACTAAAAATCATCTCCTCGCTTTCTTTCCGTAGCCTTAACGTTCAATCATCCAGGTAAGTTCATCAATCTCTCGAATTTTATACCCTTCAGCTATGACTCGATCCTTTAGCCTTTTCCTAAGCCTATTTGCTCTTATGAAATCTTTCATTGGTTTGATATCGGGCATTTTCGAAAGCTCGCTTATTACGTTTTTAAGCCTTTCTTCTGGGACTCGTTTGCCGTTACAACCAATAACTTTTTGCGAATGTATTAACGCCAAAAGTAAGTCGGCTCCCTCTCCCTAATCTTGTCCCGCATAGATTTCATGCTGCACATACCAGTTAATTTATGTTCTATGCCTAAAATTTCATTATAATCCACTTGATCCTCACTCACTTTCCAACCTCCTTATGATGAGTCCTTAAGCTGAATAAACTCATATCATTTGCTTAATTCATCATTACCTCCAATATCCTTCGGCATAACAGCCAAAGTTAAATCAAGCTGAAAGTCTAGAGCACTATAACAATACATTGGGTAATGTTCATTCCCTAATTTCCAAAAACGAACTGTCGCCTCTAAGTCCGGCAAAATAGTTTTGATCTCCTTGAGAATACGAATAGCCTCATTTTGGCCAATAACTTTAATAACAAGCTCTTTGAAAGGATTAGCATTATTAAAATGCACAGAGTCAATCATAGGATCCTCAATAAGTTTTGAAATTTTCCCGTATTGCTCGATAGTTAAATTAATTTTGTTCAATTTTTAATCCTCCTTATTTGGTTATTCTTCAAATACTGACTTATAGACTAATTCGCCAAATCGAATCCTAATGATCTCCCTACGTAAAACTGAATCCTCAACCACTGAAGAGAATGAGGTTTTAAATCCCTTAAGACCTTTTCGAGCATAGAAATTTGTCTTCCGATCAATCAGATATTCTTTTGCAATCAATTGAATGGCCTTGGATTTTCGGATATTCCGCAATGATTTATTAACTATCTGATGAGCTCTTTCCCGAGTGAATCCATGTTTCTCTCCAATTGCTCTCAAAGTTAAGCCTGCAAGGAATCTCTCGTAAAAAATCTCTTGTTCCATTGGCCTTAATTGTTTTGATTGCTCCAGGATAACCCTACAGTCTTCCTGATCTGATAATTTCTCAATCAAATCGTCATAGACATACCTAGATTTTTTATCTTGCATGGTATCGGCAAGGGTAGGATTGCTATCTTCATTTTTATCTAATGGCTTGTCCATTGATAAAGCGTCAAGCAATGGATCCCGTTTACTAGTACGTATGCCCAGGGCCTCTCTTACTGTATTCGCAAGGTGCTTATCCAGATAAGTGTTAAATTGAAAGCCCGATGATGGGTTAAAGTCGCGAACTGCATTCATCATTCCAATAAATCCCGCTTGAAGTAAATCATCAAGCTCAACCTTGTTTGTACTTCCATCCCTTGGTAAATATCGTTGAAAAATGATTTTGATTACTAACTTCTGAACCTGTTCCCAAAGCGTAATCAACAACTCTGTTTCACCGCTTTTTATTTTTGAGGCTAACTCTTCATTGGTCACTTGCCATACACCCCCAAAAGCATTAAGATATAAATAATTTGAAAAATGCTCGGGAGAAAAAACTCGTCTGTTGCTATCAGACGAGTTTTTTACATTGGCACAGCTCCGGCCTTTATATAAACTTGAGCTGACTCGATATAAGAATACGATCTATGGTTGTTTAGCGTCCTACCATTGTATTTCCATTTTTCTCCTGCTTTACAATACGGGCAATAAGTTATCTTGTCGACGATATAGCCCGAACCTTCCGTGACTTTATAAAGTTTATAACCCTTTCCGGAACAAAAGCCGCAACTCATTTATTTCACCTTCCTATAGTCCGGCGCGTTCAAATAAATTCCCTTGCACATTTCATGCAATCTACTTACGATGCTCTCGGCAATGTCGCTATTCTTATTCACAGCGAGCTTATCAATCAATGTTTCAAGATTGAAATTGGTCGTTACAACAATTGGCAAATTATTTTCATATCGTGTATTTACGATGCTGAAGAGTTTTTCTAATACCCAGTCTGAAGCGCGTTCCTTGCCTAGGTCATCAATTATAAGTAAATCAACTGTGCTGTATGTTTCGAGTATGTCTAGTTCGTGGTCTTGACCTCGATCCTCAACATACGTTCGTTTGATTTTTCCCAGCAAGCTTAGCAAGGTACCAAACACCACTGGAATCCCTTTGCTAATTAAATCAATCGCTAAAGCTGCAGCTAGGTGAGTCTTCCCAGTTCCATATGGGCCGCTCAACATAAAGCCAAGCCCCTGATCTGCAAATTTTCCGAATCCATCGGAGTACCTTTTAACCGACTCGAAGGCTTTTGAATTATAACTATTGACTTCGAAGCTTTCGAAGGTTCGACTACGGAATCGTTTTCCCATTTTACTTTGATCAAAAAGCCTTGTTGCACTGGCCATAAGTTTGGCCTGCTCTTTTTGTTCTTGCATATCTAATTCAGCCTTTTCCTTAGCTTGGTCAACCTCTTTCCAATACTTAACCGACTCTTTACAATTACATCGTTCGGGTTCTTTTTTCCATTTCAGAATTGTTTTTGTTAGTAATGATCTCATCCCCAAATAAAGCAGTTCCTTGTTGCAAAATTGACACCTAATGGGCTTGGACGGTTCAGATTCAACTAGGAAACCATACCGCTTAATCTCACTTGGAGTCAGGTATGCGGGAATTTCGTTCATTTCCTCAGTCGTTAACTTAATCCTCGAAGCCCCGGCTAAAGAATACCTTGTCCTCGTCACTAATGAGTTCCCAGGGCTTTCTCTTTGGCTGAGGATCTCTCCCATTAAAACCGGATTTGTCATTATTCCGCTCCCCCTTTTCGCAGTAGTTAGAATTCATTTTCAAAGTAAGTTGATCAAATTTTTCTCTCAGCTTTCTAGCTGATAAAATGTTCTGTTGCCAAAACGGATCTCTTTGACTCCAATTAATAAGAGCCCTTATTTCTTCTGGGCTCCGCTTGTCCAGGCGAATCATTTTATCAATATCTATAGCCCAGCTTTGAAGGTTAGGTTTTTTTGCCTTCGAGTTGTTTTCGAGGATTAAACTAAAAAGCTCATTTGCTATTGAAAGCTCAGTTGAATCGTCGGCAAACTTGTTTGGCCGATAAGAAGATATATTATTATTTGAGTTATTATAGTTATTTACATTATTGATTGTGTTTTTTTGATGTACTAACGTTGTTCTAATGCTGTCTTTTTGCTGTTCTTTTGCTGTTTGCATATCCTGCCAAAGCCCATAGTTTACTACGGTTAAGGCTGTTTTTTTGCTGTCTGATTTTTTGACGATCATTGAGTCTGCCTCTAGAAGTTCTAGAAAAGTTCTAACCTTAGTTCTTGACCATCCCCAATGTTTAGCGAGTTTTACCTCACTGGTTATTACATCACCTCTCTTAGCCTCAATAATTTGATTTCCCAATAAAAACTTTGAATCTTCATGATTGGCCATTAGTAATAAATCAATCCATGCTTGACCTTTGCTAAATGGTTTATCTTCCCATAGCCAATGATTTTGTATTTGACGATGTACACTGATCCATCCCTTGGCCATAACCCTTCACCGACCATTCAAATTCCTTTTAATACTAAGGGACCTCTCACTTGTCTGAGCGGTCCTTTAGTATTTTACTTATAGCTTGCTTAGGTGTAGGATCATTGACGCCGAAAGCATTTTTTGAATCAAGTCCAAATTCCCGACGTTCTTTCCTACGTAATTCACGTTGTTTTTCCCTGTTGCGCACATTTACACATCCTTTCAAAGGCATGATTAACTAAAGCTAGTGAGCAATACTGTAAAGGTAACATTCACTAGTTAAATTACTATGCTCACTAAACTTCAATTTTACGGAGAATCCCAAGTGGTTTTCTTCCCGTTTCTTCAGCCGGTGGATTTTTAAGATAGTCCTCCAGAAGGTCCATGTCGATTAAGTATCTATTTCCAGCCATATGACACTTAAGTTTTCCCGACTTAACCAGCTGTCTTACCCACCATTCGCTGATACAACTTTCGGGATCTTGCTCTTTGATAGACTGAACTGCTTGCTTGATTGTACGAATCCTAGCCACAAATTACACCGCCTTTTTATCAACGATTTCAAAAAGCTCTTCAAAAGGAACTCCCAAGGCATTAGCTATACGAACTGCATTAGCTGGTCTTGTGGTATTGACGCCACTCTCAAGCCTTGAAATGACTAAATAATGAACTCCTGCTTTTTTTGATAAAGATGAGAATGTATCTCCCTGTTTTATACGAAGCTCGCAGAGTTTATCAGATTTAACTTTTAATATTTTCATCGTATCTCCTCCACACATATTTATTCATGTGTAAAATTTACACCACATTTGTATGCTTGTCAACATATTTAATCTTAAAAGAATTTAAAGACACATATTTGTACTTTTGTTCAACATGATATATAATGAATAAAAATGAAGGTATGTGAGGTTTTTGTCATGCTAAATAAAAGGTTAAAAGAACTCCGAGAGGAAAAACTATTAACTCAAGCAGAACTAGCAGAAAAACTGAATATAAGCCGCGGATCAGTGGGGAACTATGAAAAAGATGAACGTATGCCAGACGGAGAAGTTCTAGTTAAATTTGCTGATTTCTTTGGCGTATCTACTGACTACCTATTGGGGAGAAGTGATTTTAAAAATTATGGCCAGGAATATGATTTTCGGAGAAAGTTAGCACCAGAATTCTTCGATGATTTAAATAGAAGATGCAAAGACTATGAGTCAAATCCATTAATCCGTGAAATTAACGAACTAATGGTTTCCGTCGACGAAAAATATTCAACAATAGTAAGTGATATCATTACTGGAAACATTAGATTCCGTAAGCTTGCACTAGATTCTCTCGACAAACTTTTAAACATGGTAGCCTTAACTGGTGAAATTCTAAAGGAAAACGAATACGATTCGGACATGGACGAATACATTAAGTTTCTCAACAAATTAAAGGACACCTCACTTCTTACTTCCGATTTTGGTAATATTCAAGCAGATCAAACTCAAATTAGAGCTTGTAACAGATTCTTCAATGAATTTATCTCATTTTATATTTATTCGATAATTGATTCGGAACCAATAACTGAAATCACGGAGGAATAAGCATATGGCATCCATCAAAAAACGAGGTGAAAACTCATACCAGATAACAGTTTCCTGCGGATATGATGGGACCGGTAAAAAAATAGTTAAGACTAAAACTATTACATTGGAATCAAGCCTAACTGCAAAACAAATAGATAAGGAAGTCCAAAAACAGGCGGTACTCTTTGAGAAAGAAGTCGAGGACGGAACTTATCTAGACGGAGGTAAATTGACCTTTGCTGAATTTACCGAACGTTGGATAAAGGATTATGCTGAAAAGCAACTGCAGCCAAAGACGTTTCTCAGATACAAAGATATGCTTGATTCTCGTATTCTCCCTGCCATAGGTCATATTAAGCTTCAAAAGCTGCAGCCTAATCATCTCTTACAGTTTTATAATAACCTAGAGGAAGACGGCATTAGACTGGACATTAAATACTCGGTTAAACCTGAATTTAACGAGTTGATGAAACAACGAGGATTAAGGATTGTGGACCTTAGCCGATCTGCAAAGGTAGGAACCGAAACTATAAGAAGAATACGCTCAGGATCCTCTATAACTGCTAAAACGGCAGAAAAATTATGTAAGACACTTAACGTTAAGATGGATACACTATTTATCAAAGAAGAAGTTGGTCATCTCTCTGGCCAAAGCATAAAGCATCATCATCGACTTATTAGCTCTATTCTAACCAATGCAGTACAGTGGCAGTGTATTCTTAATAATCCTGCCGCTCGAGTCAAGCCGCCAAAGGTTGAGAAAACAGAAGCGTCACACTTTGATGAGGAAATGACTGAACACATGTTAACTCTTCTCGAGGAGGAACCGCTCAAATATAAGACTATGATTTATTTAGCCGTTTACTCTGGCAGCCGCTTAGGTGAAGTCGCAGGCCTAGAATGGTCAGACGTTGATTTTGAGAATAACCTTTTACGGATATGTAGAGCATCACAATATTTGCCCGGCAAAGGAACTTTTACTAAATCCCCTAAAAATGATAGCAGCCAAAGAATTATTACTATGCCGCCGTTAGTTATGGATTTGCTGAAAGAATATAAAGCCTGGCAAAATGAAGAACGGTTAAAGTGTGGCGACCAGTGGCAGGATCACGACCGCTTGTTCACTCAATGGAATGGTAAGCCCATTTTTCCCTCTACTCCAACAATATGGTTTAAAGATTTCCGCCGAAAGCATGACCTACCAGACGTTAAATTTCATGGTCTAAGGCACACAAACGCCTCTCTATTGATTGGTCATGGCGTAGATGTACAAACAGTCGCTAAAAGACTTGGTCACACAAAAGCGACCACAACAACGAGCGTATATAGTCACTTTTTAAGAAAGCCAGACACTGAAGCGGCAGATAAACTACAAAACCTATTTAGCAACAAGAAAGATACATCGAAACAGGCATAAAAAAGAGCACATTCAGTGATCGAATGTGCTTTTTGGGGTCGAAAAATTGGCTACTATTTGGCTACTACGAGTACAAAAAGTAGCCATAAAACGCGAAAAGTTAAAGTAAATGAAAACGGACAAACCTAGATATACCAATGGTTTCACGCATTTATGACAAGATACAAAACGAGAAATACCAGACTCCAAAACCGTCAGTGAGGGTTCAACTCCTTCATCCCCTGCCAGTATTTATACCAAGAGACTGAGCGACTTTATGATTAGGTTGGGAAAAAAAGTGGAACATTCGTTTTTAAAGTTACATATGTTATTTTAGAGTAGGGTTTTAGATCCTACTCTTTTTGCAGACTGACAGCTCTCACGACATGAATAGTATTGTTTCAAACGACAATTTCCAAGGCGATATATATATTACAGTAAAGGCCGGGCAGTATTTGAAGTTGGCCAGAGCAAAACTTAAACTTTGATAAAGGCACCCAACAAATAAGAGAGCGATTAAGCTCTCTTTTTCATGTGTTAGTGCATAAGAATTGTAAGGATGGTTGAGATACTGCTAATATTATGCCTAATATTGGGGCTAGGGCGAGCTCAACTAGCAGCTCTATTCTCTATCTTTCATTATACAAATACCTTCCTTCTTCCATTCAACCTCAGAAAAAACAAAAAGAGTCTAGTCTAGCGCTCAAGATCTTGAACGTCTAAATTTTCCTCCGTCTACCGCGGTAATAGCTTGTTATTCTGTTTTGAGTATTTTGCCGTAAATATGAATCAATTTCAAGTCTTTACATTTTCCACAGCATCCACTTGCATGTATTCAGTTCGTACTTAATCTCGAAGGGACGCAGTTCTCCGTTAATCTTGCTTTGGCATTTGAAGACAAACATTGGATTTCCTGCAAGCTTCTCTTGGGATACGGAGAAAACTTGCTCAATTTTGATTTCTTTGTCGTCAAGCTTAAATCGGGATGGATGAGGGCGACCATTAAGTTCGAACCAAGCAATGACTTCGATTGGTTTGGCCAAGATTTTATGGGGATTTTCACCTGAGAATTGCACAAAGCCATCTGGATGAATTGAATGCTTCACTCTATCTTCTGTGGGAAATTCTACCATCCACTCATTGGAAATTGTAAAATAGTGCTCATGAGCTTTTGATTGATCAATGATATATTCCTTGAGATAACCTTAGCCTTTAATTCGTCCTGAGTTAAGCCGTAGTTGCCTACGATATAACGTCCGATAGCCTTTACTCCTGCGTTCTTAAGGGCTATGGCACTTGCGGCTGATATTTTTATAGAGCAGTCAATTCCATACATTTGCTTTCTCCTTCCAATTTAAATGGACAAAAGAAAAGAGCCGCCCGTTTGGGTGACTCTTTACACATCACATTGCCTAATCACATCTGGTATTTTCACATGAAGATGTGCTAAAAGCATTTTAAGTTCTTCCCGTTCTTCTCGAGCTATGGCTAACTCTTCTTTGACTATGGATAATTCGGCCATGACTGTATCGTGAGTTTCTTGAGCTCGAAGTTCTGCCGAACGACCCATGACATTCTGCCCGACCATAAGAAGTGGGAGCGCCCAGAGTTGCACCCAACCTGACCAATAGAAAATTTGACTTTGAAAAGGAGCAAAAAAAGGAATTAGCGGTAATAAACCATAAACAAAAAAAGCATAAAACATCCACATCGTTCCGAATACAAGCGTTGCTTTTTCGGCCAAAAAATCATTTAATTTCCTCACTACTAAATCATCACCCCTATCACCTCATTATAACAGAAGTCGAGATTTTATAAATTACTTGTTCGCTTCAATGACTTATCATCTCACTTCTTAAAATACATTAATACCACTGCACTAATGATAGCGGCAACGACAGTACGCCAGAGCCACGTACTATTCGCTTCGAGCTTATCCAGGGTTATGTCAGGTATATCATACCAATTTGTTTTACTCGGGCGGATATTTTGCCATCGACGCAAGTCCGGTGATGGTACCCAAGCCCATGGTTTCAACTGCTGTACTGGGTACTACAACCAAAGCTCCCTTTTCTTTGAGCCCTTCGTAGAGTATATTCATAGCCCTAAGATGCAGTGCCACCGGATTATTCTCATAAGCTTTTGCGGCTTCGGCAAATTTGGTAGCGATCTCCGTTTCTGCCGTTCCTAAAATGACCCTGGCCTTACGTTCCCGTTCAGCCTGAGCCTCCCTTGACATAGCGTCCTGGAGACTCTTGGGAATAATCACGTCGCGAATTTCAACCGATTGTACCGATACTCCCCAAGGTTCCGTGCGACGGTCAATTATTCTTCTCAATTCTTCATCAATATTTTCCCTACCCGCTAGCATTTCAGCAAGCTGTGTTCTGCCTATAACATCCCTGAGAGCTGTTTGGGCAGCCCATGTTACTGCATCTTTGTATTTTTCTACCTCCAAAGCAGCTTTTTCGGCATCCCATACCATCCAGAAAAGTACAGCATCCACATCAACAGGGACTGTATCTTTAGTCAATGTTTGTTCAGCGTTAAATGAAGTTGTTATTATTCTCTGGTCAACCCAACTTGAGACAGAATCGATTATTGGGATGATAAAGAATAATCCCGGTCCGGATAGTCTTTGAAATTTACCCAGGCGTAAAATTATAGCTTTCTCCCATTGACGGGAAACTTTCACTGAAGCCGAAACCAGAAGAGCCACAAGAAAAGATGCAATTATAATAACCGGTATATGGAGGAAAAATCCTATTACTGAACCTAATGTGAAGATGATAATAAATAGGACTATGGAAATTGAAGATATTCTCAGAGGGATTACATTAGTGAAATTACTATCAATCATTCGTCCTCACTCCTTTAATTTTTTTTCTAGAGCTTTGAGCAGCTCAGTAGAAGAAAACCCCAGGGCAGATACTTTGATAATTAGATCATCCAGAAGATCATTGAGAGTGTTTTCTTTCATATTTGTATCAATTTCCGGCCGTTCTTTAACGAAAGTTCCTTTACCTTGTCTTGAGGCCAGCACCCCCTCGCTTTCCAACTCTAAATAAACCCTAGAAACTGTATTGGCATTTATTTTTAATTGCACGGCAAGTTGACGAACAGTAGGTAACTGTGAACCTGGGAGAAATTTGCCAGTAGCAATGGCAAGTTTTATTGCTTCTTTAAGCTGAATGTAAATCGGGATTCGACTATCGGGATTGAGGTTAAAGGGCATTTAAAACATCCTCTCAGTGCTATTGTACTAATATATTAGTACAAT
>JGI2924J29684_1077917_pt1 | contig 25347 bp, 17 predicted proteins | sample BenlonsequencITS_FD_29684 | JGI IMG/M metagenome (IMG submission 29684)
GATGATGTTGTACTTTAACACCTAAAATTATGGATGATTTCCACTATAGGTGTTGCATTTAATATTGCAATTTACATTTTTGCGAAATTTTGATTAGTATGCTTTTTTACATTAAAAAAACAAGCAAGGTCCAATTTCACTTCAGTTGAATTTTTTAATTTGATTTATTGTATGTAAATTGCTATAATTGAACTAAAGCAGTTTTACTTTTTAACAGTTGGGGGAGTTTATGTTAGTAAACAATATATTGGACAGGCTTAAAAAGTACAAATTTTTTTCAGAACTATTGACCCCTGAAACCTTTTCTCAAATGAAAAGATATGTGATTACGGGTTTTACAGGCTTTGCAATTGAATACGCGCTGTTTTTTTCATTTTATTATTATATTTTTAAAAGGTTTTTCCCCGCAGGATACCCTTTGGCGAAAAGCATTGCGGAAAACTGGTTTAATTATGATTTGAAAGCCGATACATACAGCTATCTGTTTGCGAATGCAATTGCCTATGTGGTTGTTTTTTGGTTTAATTTTCTTGTCAACAGGATTTGGTCATTCAAATCAAAAGTCAATATTTTTAAACAGTTGGGACAGTATGCTGTCTTATTTGTTTTTAATTTATTTGCCACCAGCGCGTTATTATGGCTTTTAAGTGACAAAATCGGCATTATTCCTGCCATTTCCAAGGTTCTGGTCATGGGTTTGGTGGTATGCTGGAATTTTGTTCTGTACAAAAAGGTTATTTATAAATAGAATGAAGAAGATTTGTAATAATCAATTTTTGCAAGGAGAGAATGCTTGATGCTTGGACTTTTATATATTGCGGTTTCATGGATAAGTGGATATCTTATTTTGAAACAATTGCTGCCTTCCATATTTGATTTTACAAAATCTTTATCATTAACTGGAAAACAAGTAAAACTGCCGGCATGGATGGTTACACTTCCGGCATCGTTTTTGACGGGAACACTTTTAATGACATGGACCACATATATAAGTGCCTATTTGTTCAGAACGACCGGCGAACCAATGTTGTATGGCAATATGACTTCCTTCCTGATTTTTTCATTTATTATTATCTTTTTCATTGCAAAAGACGAAACGGATATTCCAGCTTTATTTAAATCGTTAAAATCTGTAGTTTCAAAGATAAAAGACAATTCGTTTTTGAAAAGCAACGTTATTGAAATCGCTTATGTTTTGGCTTTTTTGAGCATATGGACATTTTTGGTGATTGGGTCTTTTAACATAAAAGACGGTGTAATGAGAATTGGATGGTCAGTCTCAAGTGATTTTTCAACCCATCTTGCGGTGATTAGGTCTTTTTCCTATGGTTCTAACTTTCCCTCGGGATACCCTCACTTTGCAGACGGTAATATGAGATATCATTTTATGTTCATGTTTTTGGCGGGAAATCTGGAGTTTTTAGGCTTAAGACTTGACTGGGCGTTTAATCTGCCGTCAATTTTGTCGATCGTTTCATTTTTGATGCTGCTTTATTCATTTGCCGTGCTGCTGCTGGGCGAAAAAATTATCGGAGTTGTGACGGGAATATTGTTCTTTTTCAGAAGTTCCTTTGCTTTCTTTACTTTTATCACGGGAAAACCTTCGATAAAAGAAGCTTTGAAAGAATTAAAAAATTTAAAAGAGCATATTGGTAATACGTTGAATGAAGAATGGGGACTTTATGCGCAGAAGGTTTATGTAAATCAGCGGCATTTGCCTTTTGTATTGGGAATTATGATGCTTGTTCTGATAGTGATTCTTCCTTTGTTTATTAAGATGATGACAAGCATTGGCGAGCTTTATCAGGAAAGAGTGAAAAAATCCGATGAAGAACAAATGCCCGATGAAAACAAAGACTCTGAAAGTTTTTGGAAATCATATGTTAAAGAATTTATTTTCAGTAAAAACGCGTGGATTCCGGAAAGTATATTTACATCTGTGGTGCTGGGGGTTATTCTTGGGCTTTCAAGTTTTTGGAATGGAGCGGTGGTTATAGCGGCGCTTTTAGTGCTTTTTGTTATGGCTGTTTTCTCGAAACACAGACTTCAGTATCTGATTATGGCGTCAATTACTGTCGTGTTGGCTTATTGCCAGACTCAATTTTTTGTAAAAAGCGGCGGTTCTGTGGTTTCACCCAGCATATATATTGGTTTTCTGGCAAACACCAACGGGCTGGAACAGGATTTGTCCAGATATTTTGCGAATAATGGTTTGTGGGCTACACTCGAGCATTTCTTTAAACTGATTCCTTACGTTACGGCTTTTTATATTGAACTTCTCGGACTTCTTCCTTTTATTGTGGCCATAAATTTGCTCTCAAGAAACAGCAAATACAAATATCATATAAGCTTGTTGTTTATAGCTGTGACACAAGTTATTGGCTACTTCTTCATAAAGTACAAACTGGACAGTGACGACAAAATTATAAACAAGCAGCTTTTTACTGGTTCAATGCTGTTTGCTTTGCTGTTGGTGGTGTTTGCATGCATGGCATATATGTTTTACGAAAATTCTCCCGTGCCCCGGGGGACAAGGGCGTTAATACTGGCATTTAGCACTCCGATTATCTTTGCAAGCTCTGTCAAGCTGACATTAGGCGTTGATATAAACCATAAATATGTGATTATTGGTTCCATACTTGTAAATATTTTTGTGGCATCTTTTATATTCTTCCTTTTCAAAGTAAAAAAACCTTTTGCCACCCTTGTGGCTGTACTTGTTTCCGTGATGATTACAATTACAGGTTTTGCGGATCTGAAAGTGCTTTACAATCTTAACAATTCTTATGTTACAATCAATTGTGATGATCCTTTGTTGGTGAAAGTGAAAAATGATACCGGCAAAGATGAAATTTTCCTGACGGATAATTACCATCTTCATCCTCTGCTTCTGTCAGGTAGAAAGATATTCTGCGGTTGGCCGTATTTTGTGGCGTCTGCAGGTTACGACTGGGATCTTCGGAATGACATAAGGAGAAGAATTCTTACTGCCACTGACCAAAACACACTTAAAAAACTTGTGGAGGAAAACAATATCAGTTACATAGTTATTGACAACGGGCTGAGAAATTCTCAAGGGTTTACCGTGAATGAAGAGCTTATCAGAAATACTTTCAGTGTTTTCTACGATGACGGAGTCGACGTTGTTATTTACAAAACACATTAGATTTGTTATAGTTTTATTTGTAAAATATGTGAATTTGGCTTGTTTTGGGTGTTTATTGACTTGAGAGAAAAAATAATTATACAGGGTGGGATTTTCTGAACATGGATAATGTTAATACCATGAGTACAAATAAAAAAAGTTGGTTTTTCGAGGATGGAAAACCCGTATCTCGAAATATGTTTATAATTACCGGGACGGTCGTAATATTAATAAGATTGCTTCTGACCACGATTCCAAGTTATCAGGTGGACATGGGAGGATACAGGGCCTGGAGCCTGTATCTTGCCGAAAATGGTCCGGTAGGTTTTTATGAGCGTTACCATGTTGTGTATGCACCGGCATATATGTATTTGCTGTGGATTACGGGAATAATAGCAAAGGCTTTTTCAGTCAATGCGTCAACCCATGCATTTTTGATAAAGCTGTGGGCTGTTGCTTCAGAACTGGTAGGTGCTTATCTTATTTATAAAATTGGCAAAAAGTACAAAAAAGAAAGGCTTGGATTTATTCTGGGAGTGGTTTATGCACTTAATCCGGGAGTTTTCTTCAATTCATCGATTTGGGGACAATTTGATTCGATACCGGCAACGTTGCTTGTAGGTATGATATATGCTTTTAGTGTAAACCGGAAAATGACTGCGGTGGTATTGTATGCCATTGCTGTTCTGACCAAGCCTCAAAGTGCGCTTCTTACACCGCTGGGCATACTTTTTTACAAAGAACTGTTTGACTTTTCCAACATCACAAAAGAAAAGATTGTTAAAAGTATCAAGGAAACATTGGTGGCTATTTGTGTAGGATTGTCATGTTATTTTATCGTTATTTATCCTTTCTATTATCATACCGATCTTTATGAACGAATGAAGAGTACTTCCGTTGTTAAAGATTTTATAGCTGAGAGCATTGACTACTTTTGGTGGATGCCCAACTTGTATCTGACGAGTGTTGAAGATTATCCGTATGCCACTGCCAATGCCTTTAACTTGTGGACACTTTTGGGAGGACAACCTGTAAAGGATTCAAATATATTCTTCATATTGTCCTATAAAACGTGGGGAACTATACTGTTTTTAATTTGCATAGGCATAGCCTTTGCATATCTGCTGAAAAAAAGGAAAAGCGATTTTGCAATGTACTTTGCATCTTTCTTCATCCTTTCAAGCGCTTTTACCTTTATAACAAGAATGCATGAAAGATATTTGCTTCCCGCCATAATATTCCTTACAATTTGCGTCCTGTGGGAAAAGTGGATGGCAATACCTTTGACGGTTTTGAGTGTATGTGTTACTGCCAACCACTGGTACATATATGATTTGTCGTGGAAGGATGTTTTTTGGCTGAGAAATTACGATCCTGTGGCCATGCCCTTTGCTTTCCTGACTGTGCTGGTGGTTTTATTTGGTGCGGGGTTTATTATAAAACAGATTTTGCCGGCCAAAAAAAATTGAAAATGAAGCATGATATCTCAAATAAAAAGGAGAGTTAAAAGATTATGAATATATGTGTTGTCGGCGCGGGAGCCACAGGACTTGTTGCTGCAAATGAACTTGTCAAAAAGGGCTGTAAAGTTTCCGTATTTGAGGCTGAGAATCAGCATGGCGGGCTGGTAAGGACCGTAGAAGTAGGCAATGAAAAACTGGAAGTATTTTATCACCATATATTTACCAATGATGTCGAAATAATTAAACTGATTGAAGAATTGAATCTGTCTTCCGAGCTTATGTGGCTTGAGCCAAAAAATGCCATATATATTAACCGCAAGCTTTATCCTTTTACTTCTCCGATAGATTTGCTTCTTTTTAAGGAGCTTTCGTTTATCGACAGGATAAGAATGGGGCTGCTTGTCTTTAAGGCAAAGTTTCTAAAAGACTGGATGGAGTTGGAAAACATCAGCTCCAGGGACTGGATAATCAAAAACGCGGGCAAGGATGTGTACGAAAAAGTATGGGGGCCGCTGCTGGTTTCGAAGTTTGATTATGACGCTGATAAAATTTCGGGTACCTGGTTGTGGAACAAATTCAAACTCAGGGGCTCCACAAGAGGAAAAAATATCAATAAAGAACTGCTGGGATATATGAAAGGCAGTTTCGGGATTATATATGACAAATTGGTGGAAAGAATAATCGATGCCGGAGGGGAAATACATTACTCAAGCCCTGTGGACAGAATTGAACCTCAAAAAGATAAAACCCTGAATGTCCATAGTAACGGAAAAGTATATAATTTTGATCGGGTTATTGTTACAACTTCACCGGAAATCTTCGGCAAAATGAATGTTCCTCTTCCGGAAGAATATAGTGAAAAGCTTTCAAAAGTAAAGTACAAAGCTAATATTTGCATGATTCTGGAGCTTTCGGAGAAGTTGTCGGATTACTATTGGGTTACGATTGCGGAAAAAGATTTTCCGTTTGTACTTTTGATAGAACATACCAACTTGGTTGCCGACAATGATTATAAGTCACATGTTGTCTATCTTTCAAGGTATTTGGACAAAAAGAACGAGTTTTATTCTCTAACCGACGAGGAAATTCAGAGGGAGTTTGTAAAATACCTGAAAATCATGTTCCCAAATTGGGATGAATCAAAGATAAAACGGGTTCATATCAACAGGACGGATTACGCACAACCGGTTATTGTACAGCAATATTCAAAGATTTTACCGGAAATTGCCACTCCTGTGGAGAACCTGTATTTGGCTTCTATGGCCCAAATATATCCGGAGGACAGAGGGCAAAATTATTCGGTGAGACTTGGAAAACAAGTGGCTAATATGATCAAATAGCCGGAATGAAATATTGTAAAATATATTGTTTGGAGGCTGGGATCTAAATGTTAAAAAAAGTGGCAGTCTGTGTTGCTTCTGCTTTGCTGTTTAGTATGCTGCTTTGTCAGTGGGGATTTGCGGCGGAAAATTTATTAAAAAATCCGTCTTTTGAAGAAGTGGATAATAATATGCCTCTTGGCTGGAGTACATGGGTTTGGAATTATCAGAACGGTGTTGTCGAGTTTAAAGTGGAGCAGGAAGGTGCTCAAAGCGGGCAGTACTATGTTACTATTGAGAATAGAGAGGCAAGAGATGCAAGATATCTTCAGGAAGTGACGGTCAGCCCGAACTCATATTACAAACTTTCAGGCTGGATTAAAACTGAAAATGTGGGCAACGATGTTTTGGGAGCAAACTTGTCTTTGGAAGGAGTTACTACATATTCAAAAGATATAAGAGGTACTGTTGATGAATGGCAATACACTGAGTTGTATATTAAAACTGGTGAGAATGTAGAGACGATAAAAGTGTCTTTGGGTTTGGGCGGATATGGTAATTTGAATACCGGAAAAGCTTCATTCGACAATGTGATGCTGGAGAAAGTGGATAACGTACCGGATGGCGCAAGATGTGTGATTGTCGAAAATCCCGACAATACTTCTTCGGATTCTTCAGAGGACGACCAAAAGAACTCGACAGGAAGCACACAGGGCAAATATACGTGGTTTTGGCCTATAGTCTCGGCAATTGCTTTGGCGACCATACAATATTATTATTCCAGGCCAAAGAATGTTAAATCAACGAAAGACAGCAGTGATAAAAAAGAGTAATGTGCAATTTGAAAAAATTTTGAATGAAGCCTGATAATGCGTATAAAAAATAAGTAAAAAAAGCTGTGGAAGTTGCATTTTCCACAGCTTTTTAGATTAATGATTTATTTCTAATTATTCATTTTGGTTTTCTTCCACCGGGAATGATGTTATGGCTCTTAGAACGTACCTTTTTACAAGAGCAGCATCACTGGAGGTTATTTTTTCATCTCCGTCCACGTCGGCAGCTTTCAATCCATGAGAAGAGGGGAATTCGTCAATATTTTTAAGGACGTAGCGTTTTATCAATGTAAGGTCGTTGGAGTTTACGGCAAAATCACCGTTAACGTCACCATATTTAAAGGTATCCTCCGTAATTCCTCCCAGCGGTATTACATGATCCAGACCTTTCTTCCACAATGTGGGCTCAATTATTGCATATTTTTCCTCATCAACGGTTTTCCAATCCTCAAGCATTAGACCGCCGGTGTCGGCTGAGTTGGGATTAAAAGCCCAGAAGGTATGATGCAGTTTCTTTTCTGAAATAAAGGTAGCCAAACATTCAAGCCACTTCCGGTTGTTTTCATTGATAAGCTTGCCTCCCCATTCGCCGATTAACATAGGCGCAATATTTTGCTCGACAATGTAGTACCAGTTTGGGTACCAGCATTCCTCATAAAGGGTGTTAATGTCGAAATCTTTTTTAAACCACGGCTGCATATAGATGTCCGGTCCGTAATCATGTACGGAATATACGAGCTTGTCCGGAGCGGATATGACAACAGGATGGTCGGCAACTCCTCTTAAATTTCCGCCCCACCAGTTACAGTATGTGGTAAACTCACCGCAGTTGGTGTAATCATACCCTTCCATCGGGTATGCCTCAACACCCTCTACGACGATTAAAAGATTTGGATTGATTGCAAGAATTTCTTCGGCAATGATTTCCGCCGCCCTTTTCCAGTTGTTTGGATCATCCGAATCATCCCATTTGGCGATATTCGGACCGGAGTACTTTCCATGAGGTTCATTTTTGAGATCCACTGCAATGACCGTATCATCGTCTTTGTATCTTTCGACAATCCATTTCCAGGCTTCGATAAATTCTTCCATGGTTATATCCTTGTTATACCAGAGGTTTTCCTGGTATGAGTCCTTGGTTGAACTGTGCATGTCAAGCATGGCTTTCATACCGTTTTTCTTCATGTGATTTATTGTATAGTCCAGTATTTCAAGACTGCTGAGGCCGTCAAGACGCGGGTTTTCATAGGTGTTTACAAAGGAAGTTTCTACACGTTCGCCGTTTTTCCATTGCAGAATAATTTCAGCACTGATGGGGATTCTGAGAATATTAAAACCTAATTTTGCCATTAAATCAAGAGAATCCTCAAGGTTGCATTTGTTAAGGCCGTAAAAACCGTTTGCTCCGTCAGTTTCAAATCCAAACCAGTTGATTCCTGTAAGATAAACGGTATTTCCCTGGGCATCCTTGATTAGATTTCCCTCCACATGAAGCCAGTCGTCGTTGTTTGGCGGAGGTGTCGGTTCCGGTGGCGGAGGAGGTCCTTCTTTTCCCCATACCAGTTTACCTTTGTAATAGAGTGTTATTTTATCATATTCTGCATAATCAGTGTAACTTGGGTCATAAGAATAATCATTGCTTTGGTCGTAGTAACCGTTCGATATTTTTTTCAGTACCAGCTGCAGCTGCCCGCTGTTGCCACCGCTTTTTATAATTCCGGCATCACTGGTAAAGCCGATTTCAGCGTATCCCAGCTCGGGATGAAATTCGGCAAATATTTTGTCCGCACCTATTGCTGTATAAAAGCATGTAAGGACTTCTTCGGTAACACCCTCTTTTTCGTAGTAATACCTTACCCTAAGGTCGGCCATGTCCACATCCATGCCGCTGTTGTTATGAATAATTATGTAAGGACGCATGCTCTGATATTTTACGTCCAGTGTGCCGTCCATATAGTGTATAGACAGGCCTTCCAAAGCGGGTTCTTCAGAAGTGTCATCTGCGTTAACGAAAATAAAACTGAAAAGGCAGGAGATAATCAGGGCTGAAATTGTTAATACAGACAACAGACTTCTTTTAAAATGTTTTTGACCCATTAAAACTACCCTCCCCAACTCCATAAATTATGGAAAAATAAAAACAAAAATTGTGTAAATAAAAAAACATGTGCTATTTTAATTATATCATTATCACTGTGTGTTAATATAGTATTTTCGAGACGAAAATAGGTCCTAAAACCTTGCAATGAAAGAGTTATCTGAAGCGGTTGGTTTTTATAAATTTATTGTCAGCAAAGGCGTCTGATGCTAAAAGCAAAGTATGAATAATAGTGTTGCTTTCATTAGAAGTTTGTTTTAATTATGACGGTTTTTGAATTATCATCCCATGAAACTTCGGCGCCCAAGCTTTCCGAAATAGACCTTACAGGTACAAGTGTCCTTCCGTTTACTATAGTTGCAGGTACATCCAGCTCTTTTGTTTCACCGTTTACAAGGGCTTCTTTGCTGTCAATTTTCAGTATAATCTTGTCCGAACCTTTGATTCCGGTTACTGTTCTGGTTGATGCATCCCATTTTACTTCTGCTCCCAGGGCTTCGAAGATGTGCCTGAGAGGCACCAGTGTTCTTCCTTCACCGATTATTGGCGCCACATCAAATACTATGGGTCTGTCATTCACCTTCACTTTAACTATATCCTTTGGCACGGCGGTCAGAATAGTACTGTCGTAGCCGGCTGCAACCAGTTTTTCGCCATTCCACGTTATGCAAAGAGGAGTCACACTTGTAAGAGGCATCTTTTGGACCTCTTGCAACCCTCGTTTTTCCGTCCCCGGATACAACTATGGAGGGTGTACTGCCTGAACCAATGGCAATAAATTTGTTATCGTACCACACTATATTAGTCAAATCATAACGCAAAGCTTCAACTTTTGTTTCCCAATGTTCTCCATCCACAGAAGACATGATAACGCCGTCATAACCGACGGCTGCAAATATTCCGTTGCCAAAAGCAATGTCATGAAGAATGGCATTAACTTCAACGGCATTCCACGTGATTCCGTTTTCTGAAGATAATATGATATTCGTACCTGCGACAGCAAATTTTTTTCCGCTCCATGTTATACCTTTAAGATCGGCATTATACCCTGCATCCTGCAGTTGCCAATTGTTTCCGTCCGGTGATGTCATTATCACGCATTTACCGTAAGTTAGAGGGCCGCCGTATGGCAAAGCCACGGTATATGCACCTGCAGCAACAAACATGTTTCCGTTATATGTGACACTTGTAAAACTGCCGCCTTGTAAAAAATATTTTTCTTTCCACTCGTGTCCGTCGGATGATGTTAGTATTTTACCATCTCTTTTTACAATTACATAATTGTTATTTCCGTATGCAATGGATGCCATTTCTGTTGTGTCCGCGGATAATTCATTCCAGTTTTTCCATCGGATGAAACTATCAGACTATTTCTGGTAATACCTAAATACTGTTTCTCGTTCCAATGTATTTTTAAAATTCCGCTTTTTATTTCTGCTTCAATTTTTGTACAGTTTATACCGTTGTGAGAAGTTATGATAATTCCTCCACCACCGACAGCTACAAATTTATCATCTGCATATATAACGTCAAATAGGTCAGAATGAAGATCCAAATTAATTCTTGACCAGCTGTTTCCATCCTTCGATATCTTTATGGCGCCATTGCTGCCTACAGCAACAAATGTGTTGTTACCGAAACAAACGGAATAGAGGTGGCAGGTCTGAAACTCGATGTTTTTTTCCCAAATTATAAAATTTATCAGTAGGTCTGCTGTCTGTATCGTTATTTCTCATTTCTCTCAGTTTTTTGCGTGTCTTCGAATTTCAGGACGTTTTATGTTTTTATATCTACAAGAACTATAATTTTATACCATTTTATCACATATAACAGGTAATTTTAAATATATTATTTAATTTTTCTGCATATACACAAAACCGCTTTAAGACCGGAAACACTATATTTATTGTACCGATGCACCTTAAATTGATTTAAAAAACTAAACTGTATAATTGTCTAAACCTAATATATCTGATTATAAACTTAAGATGCAAATGGACACAATTATAGGAAAAAGAGTAATAAATATATAGAAATTTAATAGAATAAATGTCTTGAAGAATCATCAATAATTAAGTATAATATATAAAGCATTCCCTTAATAATATTAATGATAATAAATATTCATTAAGCGGAATACTGATAAGTTAATATTTGGTCGTGCTAGACGGGGAGGTAGCGGTGCCCTGTTACCTGCAATCCGCTATAGCAGGGTCGAATTCCTATAATAGGCATGCTTCTGTAAGGTCTGCCCTTTGCAAGTGGCGATGAAAATTGGGTCCTACGCAACGGAAGCCTATGAACCCCGTCAGGTTCGGAAGAAAGCAGCGGTAAGTAGTCACTTTCGTGTGCCGTGGGATTGCCTGGTTCGAGCTAACTGCACTGGTTACGCTTGTATATGCATGTCGAATATAGGTGCACGACCAATTTAAATAAAACAATCAACAGCAAAATAAAATATATCAAATTGTTGTGGAAAGCTATTTAATTATTAAATAGCTTATTTTATATTAGTCAGCTTTTTGATATGGGAAAGTAGGAGGATGTTTTGTGTCATATCTGGCTTTGTATAGAAAATGGAGGCCCTTGGTTTTTGAAGATGTGGTTGAACAGGAACACGTTGTAAGAACGCTTAGGAACAGCATCTGCTCCGGACGTATAGCTCATGCATATCTCTTCTGCGGTACGAGAGGTACAGGAAAAACCACAATGGCAAAAATATTTTCGAGAGCCGTAAACTGTTTGAATCCAAAAGACGGTGACCCGTGTAATCAGTGTGAGATTTGCCAGGGGATACTTAACGGGAGTCTTTTGGATGTCATAGAAATAGATGCTGCTTCAAACAACAGTGTGGATGATATAAGGGTTCTCAGGGATGAAGTTATATATACACCTTCGAAAGCCAGATACAAAGTTTATATTATTGACGAAGTTCACATGCTTTCAACAGGCGCGTTTAATGCCCTTTTAAAGACACTTGAAGAGCCTCCGGCCCATGTGATATTTATTCTTGCCACCACCGAACCGCACAAGCTTCCTGCAACCATACTGTCCCGCTGCCAAAGGTTTGATTTCAGAAGAATTCCGGTTGACAGTATTGTAAAGAGAATTGAGTATATTGCAAAAGAAAGCGGAGTGGAAATACGAAGGGAAGCTTCCAAATTGATAGCAAAGCTATCCGACGGTGCTTTAAGGGATGCCATAAGCATATTGGATCAGTGCATATCCTTGGGAAGCAAGGAGCTGACCTATGAGGATGTCTTGTCTGTGGTAGGCCTTGTGACAGATACTTTTATCGCTGAGGTTGTGGATGCCATAAAAAACAAAGAGGTAGGCAGAGTGTTGAATGCCGTTGATGAGCTGGTGATGGAGGGCAAGAATATCGGCCAGTTTGTTTCGGAGCTGGTGATGTATTACAGGAATTTAATGATTTGCAGTTCGCTATCAAATCCCGAAGATATAATTGATGCCTCTGCGGACTCAATTCAAAGAATGAAGGAACAATGCAAAGGTTTGGAGTTGTTTGAGATTGTAACGGTGATAAAGGAGCTGTCTTCACTGGAAGCGGCGTTAAAATGGTCCACACATCCCAGGGTTCTTTTGGAAACAACACTTATCAAGCTTTGCGAAAACAGGTTGGACCCGGGAGATGCCGGGGTATTGGAGAGAATCCGGCTGCTTGAGAAGAATGTTAATGATATTTTGGAAAAGGGTGTTGCCATACCCCAAAATGGTTCTGACGGTTCGGGCGGTTCTCAAAAGGATTCCGGAAGTGTGGATTCGGATGAAAAAAATTCGTCACCTGAAGTTAACGAGCGTATTGAAAAAAAGAATATTGCAAAAAATGTAAAGGGAATTGAAGTGTGGGGCAAGGTGCTGGACGAGCTGAAAAGCAGGGGCAGAATGGCTGTATATGCCTATCTTTTGGATACCAAACTTATAGAGTTGGGTTCCAACCAAGTCGGGATAGTATTTAAAAATAACGGCTGTAAAATGCTTGTTGAAAAGTCCGAGAACCTTGAAGTGATAGAAGAGTGCCTTCGCGAATGCCTTGGAAAAGAGGTCAGGGTTAAATGTTTTGACGAAGAGGACATTGTTGATACAGGAAAAAATGATGAAGAGGACAAGCTGGTTGAGAAAGCGCAGGATTTTGCTCAAAAGTTTGATGTTGAGGTCAATATAATTGACGAATAAATTTCAAAAATTTTACTGGTCTTTTTAGCATATATTGATATATAATGTTGGTTAGGTATTTTTAAATTCGGATATAACAATCTGAAGATACAACACAAAATTGGAGGTAGATGTTAATGGCAAAGGGCGGTTTTCCGGGATTCGGTGGCAATATAAACAACCTTGTAAAGCAGGCTCAGAAGATGCAGAGGGATATGGAGAGAGTTCAGGAAGAACTCAAGGAAAAGACTGTTGAAGCGTCTGCCGGCGGAGGAGCAGTTACTGTAGTTGCCACAGGAAGAAAAGATATTAAGGAAATTACGATAAAACCGGAGGTTGTTGACCCTGATGACGTTGAAATGCTTCAGGACCTTATACTTGCAGCGGTTAACGAAGCTCTGAGAAAAGCCGATGAAATGGTTACAGCCGAGATTAGCAAGATTACGGGCGGATTGGGTGGAATTCCCGGTTTGTTTTAATTGATGTTTTGATGATAAAGGGTGAATATGCATGAGCTTTTATGCCGCACCGATTGCAAGGCTTATAGAGGAGTTTGAGAAGCTCCCCGGCATAGGGCACAAGACTGCCCAGCGATTGGCTTTTTATGTGCTGGATATGCCCCAGGAAAAAGTTGATAGGCTTGCAAACGCTATAACTGAAGCAAAGCAGAAAACAAAATTTTGTTCGGTATGTGGCAATTTAACCGATACTGATGTTTGTCCGCTTTGCAGTTCGGAAAAAAGGGATAGTTCTGTAATTTGCGTCGTTGAAGACCCCAGGGATGTTGTTGCAATGGAGAAAATACGGGAGTTTAAAGGGCTTTATCACGTGCTGCACGGTGCGATATCACCCATGCAGGGGATTGGACCTGAGGATATAAAAATCAAGGAGCTTTTAGACAGGATAAAGGAAGGAAACGTCAAAGAGGTCATTATTGCAACAAATCCCAATATTGAAGGTGAAGCAACTGCAATGTATATTTCAAAGCTTATTAAGCCTTTGGGTGTTAAGACTACAAGAATAGCTCATGGAATACCTGTCGGCGGAGATCTTGAATATGCTGATGAAGTTACATTGGCAAAGGCTTTGGAGGGAAGGCGCGAGATTTAGCTACTTCAAATGATTAAACAGAGCCAATAAAATATTTGCATGCAACCATAGGGAGAGGTATAAAGAGTGCCTTGAAACTATGGTTTTTTTATTAACATTTTTAAGCAAAATCTATATATAAAAATAAAACTTGTTTACTTGAAATTTTATGTATGATAAGATATTGGTGGTTATGGCAACAAAAATTTGTTGCAGCTGGGGAAACGATGATGAAGAGGTTTTGCTTGAAAACAGTGTCTAAAAGACTGATAATTGACATTATGATTTTGAATATGCATGGAAACGTGTGCTGGATCCCTCAAGGGATTCAGCTGTTGTATTTATGATGTATTTTTTTCAAAATGGAGAGATATCCAATAAAAACAACGCAAAAAGTTGATGTGGGTATAAGAGTACTGAATGACCATACTCTTGAGGTAACTTTGAAAAATCTTACTCTTTAAGAGGATAAAAAAAGAGGATAAAAATTATGCTGCCGGACATCAGGCGGCGGGAATTATTTTAACTGAGGGGTGTTTAATTATGGATTCTAATGAAATTTACAGTGAAATAATTAAAAACAATTTAAAAAGAGAAAAGATATTATCAAAATATGCTTGTAAGAGCATCATGGGGGTTCGCCGGCATCCGGAACGGGAGGAAATAGAGGACAGGATTAATATCAGACCTGCTTTTTTCCACGATACCGACAGGATAATACATTCTCTTGCCTATACAAGATATATTGACAAAACGCAGGCATTTTTCCTTTTCGAAAACGACCATATTACCCACAGGGTTCTGCATGTTCAATTTGTTTCAAAGATAGCAAGGGTTATTGGAAGGTGTTTGAGTCTGAATGAGGATTTGATTGAGGCAATTGCGCTTGGGCATGACTTGGGACATGTACCATACGGGCATGACGGTGAGAATTATTTGAATGAAATCATTAATAAAAAAGAGAACCTGTATTTTAACCATAATGCTCAAAGCGTGAGGTTTTTGATGGAGTTGGAAAACGGAGCACGGGGATTGAACCTGACATTGCAGGTACTTGACGGTATCCTCTGCCACAACGGTGAAATTCTCGAAAAGGAATATGCGCCGGAAACGAACAAAAATTGGGATAAATTTTTGGAGGATTATGAAAAGTGCTGGACGGAAAAAGACTACAGCAAAAAGCTGCGGCCAATGACGCTGGAGGGCTGTCTGGTACGGATATGCGATATAATTGCATATATAGGAAGGGATATTGAGGATGCAATAACAGTAAAGCTTATAAAGAGGGAGGATATTCCGGGTGAAGTTGTAAGGGTGCTGGGAAATACCAATCGGGATATTATTAACAACCTTGCAAAAGATATAATAGAAAATAGTTATAACAGGCCGTATATTATGTTTTCCAAAGATAAGTACAATGCTTTGAAACTGCTTCTTGATTTTAACTATAAGTATATTTATAAAAATCCTGTAAAAATGACTGAGAATGAGAAAATAAAGAGAATGTTCAGAGAACTGTTTGAGTTGTATTTAAAGGATTTGGAAACGGAAAATAAAGAATCCTCCATATATGAGTGGTTTTTAGATAATATGAGTGAAGAGTATTTGCGTAGCAACAGCAAGCCAAGAATTGTGCTTGACTATATTGCAGGAATGACAGACGACTTTTTTAACAATGAGTTTAAGAGATATGTGCTTCCGAAAAGTTATGGGTATTGCATGGAACAGTGACGATTTCTGCAAAATGCAACAAAAGGCAAATAAATCGAAAGGAATGAGTTTAGATGCAGGATGGCAAATTAGAATTTGAATGCGTTGGTTTAACGAACAACGGAAAATTTCCATTACAGCATACCGGCAGAGGGGAAGACAAATCACCGGAATTTAATTTAAAGAGTAGTGCAGGAAAAAGACATTTGCTGAAAGCTATTGAACCCCATATTATCCAGCGAGGAGAAATTGTAGGTGTTTTTGAATAATTGTTTTTTTATCACGGAACCATGACCAGAAGGTGTCAAGGATTACCTTCGGCAATGATTTTTTGTGTAATTATATGCAGAGTTATTTTTAACATATCTGAATTTATTTTACGAATTAATATCTGGCAATTGAAATTGGGAGGAATAAAAAATGAATAAACTGTGCAAAAGTTGTTTGGTGCTTCTATTGACAGCGATAATGCTTTTTTTGGCAGGATGTAATACGAAGGAAAACGGTCAAATTCCCTCTCCGCAAAACACACAGGAAAGCAAGGCTGAGGAAAAGCAGAGTGAAACTTCCGGAATGACCAAAGGTGTTGCATCAATTGAATTTATCCCCGATCCTGATGGATATTACGGAAATGAAGTAAAACCTATAACTATTACAGACAAAAAAATGATACGTGATATTATGTTTATGATAGACAAAAGCAAACCACTTGAGGATGAATCTAAAATAAGCAAAATGAGAGCAACTGCTTACAAAAATAATAAATTGATTATTACCAAAACAAACGGCGACAAAAAGGAGATTACTTTTGCATACGATACACTTTATGAAATAGGATACATAGAAGACGAAGGAACAAAGTTTGAGGCTGACTATAGTTTTTTCAGATATATGGCTGATTTGAACGAGTATACAAATCCTGATACAAATGTGGAAAGACAGATAGTGAAACTGTTTGGCGGGTATACATGGACGGTTGACTATAGAATAAATACTTTAAAGGAGAAATTGCCGGATGATCTAAAACATAGAGCGGGAGAATATCCCGAAAAGATATACTGGGCTTATGTCAATGAACTGTCCAAGGGAATAGGTCTTGACTTTTCCGAGTATCTTGGGAAAGAAGTGGAAGTAGAGATTTACCGGCTTAGAGATCCTCTTCCTAATTATATGAAGCCGAGAATAAATGCCAGAGGTATTGTTGTTAAATATGATAATGAAATCATAGGTGCATACATTGATGCCGGAAGGCAGGATTTTATGGCCTGCGCTCTCAATAGAAAGAGATTGAAAGATATTGCGGGCAAGGAATGGAATGAATGGATTGAAGATTATATTGATTTTGAGGATGAATTGGAAATAAGGCTGTCCAAAATGCAGCCGGAGGATATTGTCAGAGAGTATTTCAAAGCGGTGGATGAACGTGACGAGAAAATAATACGGGCATGTACGACCAGGGAAAATCAATTAAAATATTTGTCAATAGGTATGAGCAGTGATGACCTTTTCAATAAAAATGAAAGTAAAATTGACACAAACGTAAAAAAAGCAAAATTGTTGGATATAAAAGAATTTAATGCATTTGGAAACGAACCGGGAGTACTGGAGTATCAGGTTAGTGTTGATTATGAATTCGAAGAACCTATAGTAGAAAATAATGGGGTTCGGACAAGGTTTGTTATATTGAAGAAGGAATCCAAAAAAGGCGGATGGAGAATTGACGGGGTTGGTACCGGACCGTGAGGCACAGTAATATAATTCCGGAACCTCCAAAAACCGTATATCTCGTAGATTTGCCAAAACATGTGAAAAACAGATGCTTTTCTCAGGTGTAAGCTTGGGATCTCTGGAAAGAACCGAGGAAGATTTTGCATATAAAAGAAATGGAAGTACATACTGCAAACGTAAGAAAGCCTGTTAGAAACTGCTTCGAAGTCTCTAACAGGCTAATTTCATACCGGGACTTTATCGTTTAAACCGGGAAAGAATCTATGCTGCGCAATATATACCGTTTTAGCAATGTGAAGTCTGAAGAGTTTACCGCACCGTCTCCATTGGTGTCCGCATTTAAAAGCATTTCTTCCGTAAGCGTTATTGTTCTTAACAGAAACCTTTTTAATACCATTATGTCCGATGAGTTAATCACTCCGTCGGCATTTACATCACCTTTAAGCACCGGTGGCGGTGTTGGAGCAGGTGGAGTAACTACTTTTCGGGAAATGGCAGTTTCCAGTTCCCATCGATTAACCTTTACAACGCTTCCATGTCTTACTCCCGGCGGTACACTGATTCCGGTGACCTTCGTCCAGCTTAAGGCATTTAAATCGTTTGTCTTCCAGCATTCAAAAATACCGTTGTTGGAATAAATGTCAACATACATATACCATGAGTCGGAATTATTGTCTTTGAAAACAAAGGGTCCCTCCGTATTGGGCGAGGTTATAAAATTCGGCGTAAATACAGTGAAGCTGTTGGGAGTCAAGGAGCTTGATCTGGCTACCTTAATGGCTTTTCCCGAGGCTCTCTCGTCTTTGAAAAACAAATAATACATTCCTTTGTCACTGACAATGTGAGCATCAATTACATCATAGCCGGGGTCAAAAAACACTTGACAGTCACTTACTGTATCAAAATCCGTTGTATAGTTTACATATATTCGGTTATAATCCGTATTGCCTGCCCAGTATATCCCGTACTGCTTCCTGTTCTCGTCATAGAATACCTCCGGAGCCCAGGCATGCATGTTGCTTTTATTATGCACTTTTATTAAACGTTCGGTAAAGTTTATCAAATCCTCGGATTCCCAATAATGAATATACTGGCTCGTATCTCCCCAATTAGTCCCCAGCATGTCGGTTGCAACTATTCCGAACTTTCCGTCCTGCTTTCTGAAAATATACGGATCCCTAATTCCCTTTGTTCCCATTTGCGCATACAAAACCGGCTTTCCGTCGTTTATATTTCTCCAGTGGAGCCCATCCGTACTGTAGCAAAGATTGAGCCCATACTCGCCCGGCGCCTGTTTGAAATAAGCCATTATATACCCTGAATCTGTTATAGGTCCGGGAGAATCATCGCTGATTATTAAAAAGGTTGCATCCTGCCTGTCCAGATCGGTTGAAATTCTCTCGAGTTTCAACAAGTATCCATAGTGCCTTATATATCTGTCGGGATAATTATATGACTGAAAAGAAACACAGGAAGGGTCTGCAAGGCCCGGAACCAGTTTAAAGGTTGCATCCTCAGCAAAAATTGTGGTTCCGTCGTTCTTATCAAGCCTGAAATCATAATCCCAGTGTCTTAAGTAATATCCAGGATAGTTTACCGACTGGATGGAAACATACCCTTCGCTGCTGTTGGCAAGGCCCGGAACCAGCCTCCATTGTGAATCTTCCAGAGGAGTTACGTTTTCATCTATCCTTGCATCAAAGTCTGCGTGTCTTACATATCTGTTGGGATAATTATAGGATTGAAGCCCGACCGCCGGTACTGATTCAACACCACCGTCAAGGGTTATGACATATGTATTTATCGAGTACGGAGGCAAAGTGTCGGAAACAATTTTATTCGACGCTGTTATAATGCTTTTTGCAAGGCTTAGGCTGGGAGATGTTCTGTAAACCTCCACAGTGCTGTTTACGCCTGAAAACCTTGTCAGGTTAAATGTATAATTTGCGCTGGAGGATTTATTGTCGTTGGTTGCGACGATAACAAGCTTCTTTTTATCGGGGCTTATTGCCGCAATTGTTTTTTCATTATTGGCACCTATGATTGTATAACCGGGCCTTATAAACCTGCTGTAATTTGCATGCATATAGAATTTTTCGGTAAGGGTAAAGGTCTGGGACGCATCATCCACATATATACTGCCCCAATTGCCCCCGTCTATTATTTGCCAGTCCAGCCACGCCACACACTGTAATTCTTTCAAGTCGGTAACAATACGTTTTGACAGCATTATACATGAATCTGCCATATCGCCGTTAAAACTCAACGGACCGGATTCCGACTGCCAGATTCTGAGCCCTTTGGATTTTGCAAGGTCTCTGAGCTGGGCTCTTTTCGAGCCGAAATAAGAATGCACATTAAGCTGGGACATATAGGACAAAGTGGTTGCGTCGTAGGACTGAAGCCCTTCCAGGGCCGTGTCAATACTGGCTTCATCGGCAGCACTGACAGTTGTCCCGGTCAACCCTTTTGCTTTTAATTTTTCTCCAACCTCTTTAATAATTCTCTGTTGATTGGCGTAGGAAAAGGAGCAGCCTTCCTGCCTGCCACCGGCCTTCCACCAGTCTGAATTGGGTTCATTCATGGGTTCCAGAGTCCTGAAGGTAATCCCCCATGCATCCCTGAAATGTTTTACAACCTCGGTAAGATAATCGGCAAAATCGTCATAACAGTCATCTCTTAAGTTGTTGGAACCGTCGGAAGTTCCGGAAGCGCAGCCGCTTTTCGTCATCCAGTAGGGTGGAGAGTTGGAAAACGCTTCAAGTATAATTTCCGATCCGTAATATCTCCCTCTTTCTATCAGCCGGGTAAGAACGGCCCTTTGGGCGGCATCAGCATTCCAGTTCCACGAACGGTCCGCATTCTGATATCCTTGAATATCAGCATAGTCCCTCATATGATTATGACCGGGATTATCTCCGCCGCCGATATTGTACCTGAATATATTATATCCCAGTCCATCGGTCGGGCTGACAATTTTCTCAATCAGTCTGTTCCTGTTATCGGGAGACCACCGGCCAATCTGATTTCCCCACCAGCATATGCTTGCACCCCAGCCTTCGATGGTTTGATAGGTTGCATCAGGGTCTATGGTAATTGTTGTTGCAGCACTGGTTATTCCAGGATGCTGAAAGCATACTGCCGTCAGGAAAACAAATACAGCGACCAATGTATACTTTTTTAAATTATTCATGACGTCCCTCCCAAAAATTTATTTAAAAATAAATATAATTGAGTTCCCAATCTATGTTCCTATGTCTGATTTACCCAGGGCGGTGCTTCAATTCTGCCTAAAATGTACCTCTTAAGTATTGTAAAATCCGTTGAGTTTATATTTCCGTCCAAATTAAGGTCGGCGGCCAGTCTCCAGTTCGGTGCCGTCGGGACAGTACTTCCAAGCAAATATCTTTTTAAAATTGTTAAATCCGTTGAATTGACAGAATTATCTCCATTTATATCGCCGTAGATTAAATCACTGGGTGTAGGACTGTTTGTAGGTATTGGTGTTGGTGTCTGGGGCGGGATATATATAACATTTGTTCCGTCAGCAACCGGTATTCCGAAGTCCGGTGTACCGTCAGCATTCCAGTTGACTATTTGCGCACGGGTATGCCTGTTCGGGTCATACAAAGGATCTCCCGTTATATCCCGGTAGTTCCTCGCATGATATACCATAATATCCACTTTTCCGTCGGGTGAAGTTGTAAAGGAATTATGCCCGGGTCCGTACTGCCCTGTGGATGGATTGCTCTGAAATACGGGGTTCGGCGATTTGTGCCAGGATTTCGGATCCAATAAATTGGCGGTGTCGGAGGCAGTTAACAATCCCATGCAATAGTTTGCGTCTGTAGCGCTTGCTGAAAAGGTTATGAAAATTTTACCGTTTTTCTTTAAAACGGCAGGGCCTTCATTGACAGCATAACCTATCTTTTCCCATGAATATTCGGGTGTCGAAATCATAACCTGGTTTCCGGTTATGGCAAGAGGCCCATTCATTTTGGCAATATAAATATTGCTGTTACTAGCTATTTTAGGGTCTTTCTGAGCCCATACAAGATACCTTGTACCGTTGTGTTCAAAGGTGGTTGCATCGAGGGTGAAAGACTCCCAGTTGGTCTTTAATTGACCTTTTTCCACCCAGGTTCCGGTAAGAGGATTTGAATCCGAACATTCAAGGACATACAAACGTATATCGAAGTAATTAGTGGATGTTCCTGCTGAAAAATAAATATACCATTTTCCGTCAATGAAATGAATCTCCGGAGCCCAGATATGTCCTCCCATAATTCCGCTGGAGTGCCTTCTCCATATCGTCTTAGGTGTGGCTGTTGAAAGTCCTTGCAATGTTCTCGACCGTCTTAGCTCTATTCTGTCATACTCCGGTACGGATGCCGTCATATAATAATAACCGTCGGTATGCCTGTAAACCCAGGGATCTGCCCGCCGCCTGACGATCGGATTTGTTACAATAACCGAATCATCCGCTTTGTCGGGATCCACAGATGAACTGTCAATCACTCTGAATGTGGCATCCTCTCTGTCAAGGGCTGTTACAATTTCATCCAACCTCAACAGGTAATTATAATGCCTTATATATCTGGTAGGATAATTATAGGACTGGAAAGAAGTATATGAAGGATCCGCAAGCCCCGGAACCATTTTAAATGTTGCATCCTCCGCAAAAATTCTGGTCCCGTCGTTTTTTTCCAATCTGAAATCATAATTCCAGTGTCTTAAGTAATATCCCAGATGATCAACAGATTGAATAGACACATATCCCTCGCCGCTGTTGGCAAGGCCGGGAACAAGCACCCATTGGGCATCTGTTTCCGGTGTAACATTATCATCTATTCTTACATCAAAGTTTGCATTTCTTATGTACATATGCGAATAATTATATGACTGAAGCTTTGCTATAGCACCATCGGCACCCGTTGAAGCCTGCGTTATCGAAGGATTACTTGAGTAACACACTGAGGTGGCTAATAGTATCATAACCAAAACCAACACAATAAATTTTAAAATCCCCTTTATCGTAATTAATCCCTCCCCATTATCTGTTTTTCTACATTTAGAATTTTTACATACAATGAGTTAGAAAAAACCCAGAACTACTTTATTAATTGGTTCGTTCTGGGTTTTTGGTTTGTGACGTATACTTATTATATGTTAATATTTGATACGTAAAAAGGCCTTTTTATTTGAGAGTATAAAAGTGCGGCTTTATCTGCATTCGGCTTAGCATACCTTGATAAATCGGCTGTTTCATAACAGTATTGGCTGCGTTCCGTGAATCAAGAGCAGGTGTTTTATCCCGCCGGAGCCTAGTTAGTTTCTGCCGGGAATGCTGATATGAGTTTTAATATATATTTTTTCAAATAAGACAAGTCTGTCGAATTAATATTGCCGTTTCCATCCACATCTCCTGCCATTAAAGCTTTTTCATAGGGGAACTCTTCAATTTGCCTTAATAAATACCGTTTCATATAGTTTACATCTGTTGAATTAACCGTGCCGTTTCCATCTACATCTCCATATACAAAATCCTCTTCTGGTGGAGTTGGTTCGGTTCCTCCTTCAAAGGGAGCGGCAATTGCTATTTTATCAATATTCGGTGCATAACTTCCCGATGTGCCGTTATAAAATCTGATTGTGTTGTTTCCGGCATTCAAATATACGTCTATTATATCTGTACGATATGTATTCCATCCACGGGTGTTGAAGAAATAATGCCCTTTTTCGGGTCCTCCGTTTACACTAATACTGCAATATCTGTCAACTACATTATTGTTATAAGAGTGCTGACCAAATACTTCCGCATTTGCAAATTGAACTACCATCCTGTATGTACCTGCCTGCGGAACATAAACGTTGTTGAATTGGAGATAATTATTAGAACCATTGCCAATCCAGCCTACATATTGTCCGCCTGACGCAGCATTATCTCTTTGTCTTACAGCCGCTCCACCCAGTGTGTTTGCAGGATCCTCGGCTTCATAAACGTTAATGGTTCCGGATGTGGGTTCAACATCAATATAGTCTATATTTACACAGTCTGATTCATCCGAAGCAAAAGCCTTGAAATCCAGACGGTTGATACCTGCCTGCAAGAATACCTTGACAGTGGTGCTTTCCCATGTATCCCAATTAGCAGTCTGGATACAAGCAACATCCTTATGGAGCCCGCCGTTCACAACCATCCTTAAATATCTGGTTTTAGGTGCTCCCGGGTAAGGACCGGCAGAATATCTCAAGGTTACATTGTAGTATCCGTCTGTTTCGGCAGTTACTACAAAATTGGTGCTCGCATTATTGCTTCCGGCATATCCTTCAACAAAGCCTGTCCCGGAATAACCGGAATGACCGCCGTGAGAAACGGTTGCTGTTCCCAAAATTCTTGCATACTCTGCTTCATAGCGATTTCTATTATTGGCGGGCGACAGGTCTGTATTAGGAGTTATTATCATATGATATGCAGATAATGCTTTCATATTATTGACAGTTACCGTAATCTGTCCGTTGGAAATGTTGTAGTCACCTTCATGTACGAGGTATGGCCCACTGGAAGGATTGGTACCGGTATTGTCCACTCCCCAAACAATTACATGAACTGAGTTTCCAAAGTAGGAGTGAGAATTGAAACCTTTAACTACTACATCAGTATTAAATACGTCAGTGCTTCTCAGTGACCCACCGAAAATAACACGGGCCTGTTTTTTGTTTCTGTCCAGAGCAGCCAAGCCCTGAAGCGATCCGTTTAAGCTTGGCGGAGTTACCTGTACGGTGTGTCCCGTAAGTTCTCCATACCATTTATACAGCCACCATGCACCGGTTGCCTTATTGTTCTGAGTTACAAGGTCATTCAAGGTTCCTGCTGTCGTCCAATAGGCAAGACAAGCATACACTTTGCTGTTTTCAAAGCGTGCTATCCATTGCACGAGATTTCCGGGAATACCTCCGTCTACGTTGATTCTGCCATATTCGTTTATGTTTATCGGTCTTGGCGAAATTCCGAGGCTTTTCTCAATGTTCCTGTAATCATTATAGTGGTTATACCAGTTTGAAAAGAATCCATCATCCAATTCATGCCATGTCACTATATCCGGCAAACAATTGTTGTTTTTACAGAAGGTCATGAATTGACGATAAGCCGAACTGTTGTATACTGCATAGTTAGGTCCTGCAATCTTAGCCGTGGGGTCAATTGAGCGGATTTTATCGTACATCATTTTCCACTCGTTACACAACTTAGTCATATTTCCCCTGTACCAAATCCATTCAGGCTCATTAATCGGAACATATACATACTTGTGACGGTATGGATCTGCAACAACTTTTCTGCATATTGTCTCAATTTTCGCAAGATAGTCATTAATACCAAGATCTTCATAGGGCCAGTTCCTGTATATATCCTGCATCATTATCATAACATATTCGCCACCGGCTTCAATAAACTGTGGAGCAACCTTAAGCGCGTCACCGGTAGGATGTTGAAGTCCGTCAGGAGCCTTTTGCGAAATAGCCTTCATTCCCAAAGGAACAATTACGTTATCTGTAGGTACGCCCGGGCTACCCATTGCATAAAGACCACCAATGGCACCATAACAAATTTCCCCTGTATCTGCTGCCAAATCTACGGTCAGAACCTGGTTTGCAGCAAAACTCTTAGGTAAAGGCATGACACTCATGACCAGCATGACGGTCAGGAAAATTATAATGATACCAAAAATTAAGACAGACAAAACAGCCCAAATAAGTTAGAATGGAACTATGGAAAAGAGAAAACATT